>Ga0209542_10011578_pt1 | contig 15630 bp, 22 predicted proteins | sample RifCSPhighO2_01_FD_184028 | JGI IMG/M metagenome (GOLD analysis project Ga0209542, IMG submission 184028) | Soil microbial communities from Rifle, Colorado - Rifle CSP2_plank highO2_0.1 (SPAdes) (version 2) | ecosystem: Environmental > Terrestrial > Deep subsurface > Rock core/Sediment ... | reverse complement strand
CGCAAAGCAGCAATGCGGAGCTAATCCCTAAACTATCCCTCAGTTCGGATTGAGGTCTGAAACTCGACCTCATGAAGCCGGAATCGCTAGTAATCGCGTATCAGCTATGGCGCGATGAATATGTTCCTGGGCCTTGTACTCACCGCCCGTCAAGTCAAGCGAGCTGGGAATGCCCAAAGTCCGCCTATGGCGGATTAAGGCAGGCTCAGTGAGAGGGACTAAGTCGTAACAAGGCACGGGTAGCGGAAGCTGTCCGTGGATCACTACATTCTACCCAGTTTGACTGGGGAGTGTCGACCAGAGTCGGTTCGTGAGATATCTCGAACTGAATCTGGGGTGTTGGTCGCCAACCTTTGTATGGCGACTGGGTCGGGGCAACTCAAAGAAATACAACGTTGGTTTCAGAAAACAAACTCTTGCAGAAGGGTTTGTTTTCGTATAATATAGTCAATGGTACCTTTCATTATACTTGAAGGGTGAGAATATATTTGTTCTCGCCCGTTCGCGCGTGTAGTTCATTGGCAGAACGCTTCTCTGATAAAGAAGAGGCAGAAGGTTCGATTCCTTCCACGCGCACCCTTCGAATATTTAAGAAAGGCTTTGGAGAGTAAAAGACTATATGTCTATGGAGAAGTTTCCTGAACATGAACCTTCTGTTGAAGGTTCTAGCGATGAAAAAGCCTTTCAGGCTTATGTGGAAGACTTGGACTTGTCGCCCGAAGATTTTAACAAGAAAATTCTTGATGTAGGGAGCGGTTCGAGCCAGTTCGCCAAATGGGCTAAAGACCACCAAGTGAGTTCTGAAATTTACAGCATCGAACCATATCAACAGCCCCAAGAAATATCCAAAAGCCTACAAGGCCGGGCAGAAACCATGCCCTTCCAGGATAACGCGTTTGATCTTGTAGTATCGAATGCGTCTATCCCGAATGTATTTTTAGGAGAAGCCCCTGAAGTTATGAAAGAAAAGGTTAGAGATAGCTTGGTTGGGTTTATGCGTGTGGTAAGGCCTGGGGGAGAAATCCGTTTGGGGCGAGTGTTAAAGGGAAACGTCTATGAATCGCAGCAAAATATTTCCGCTGCCGTCGAGGAAGTCCTCGAAGAGTTACGCCAAGCCTATGGGGCAGAAGTCGAAGAAATTCGTTATTCGGCAGGGGATACGTATGAGTATGACGCAAAGCAGGAACCCATAAGAATCCTTGCAAGAGCGTATCTTATAAAGATTCGTAAACCAAATTAAGCGTCCTTTTCTCGAGGACGTCTCTTTATTATGGCCTTGTCATAAAGCTTTTTTTCTGTTATCCTATAGATTGTTTCGGGCCCTTAGCTTAGTGGTAGAGCGCTTCATTTGCAATGAAGAGGTCACCGGTTCGAATCCGGTAGGGTCCACATCAGTTATTCTTGTTTTCTTGCATCTATGTGGTATAAATTAACCATAAGACTAATCATTTATTGGCAGGAAAATTATGTTTAACCCAGAAAGAGAACCTAACACTGGCGAAGAACAGGAAGGAGGGTCGGATTATGGTGAGAGTTACGAACAGGGAATTCGAAGGAACGAAGAAGGCATACACAGCACGCCCGAAGGTGAAGAAATTCTCAAAGGGATGGCTCGCAAGGCAAGAGGGGAAGAACCTCAAGATAATCGGCACGATCAAGGGCAAGAAGAGGAGGTAGTAAAAATTACTAATGAGGATATATGGAGAAATAAAATAGAAAGAAGAGCTGATTTAATTGACCTGACCCGTCCCATACCTATCTCAGAAGAAGATCCAACTAGCTTTCCTCCGGGCATTCTTAGAGATTTAAGAGAAGAAATTTTTAGGTTGAGGGCGGAAGGAAAAGGAGGCATGGATATATACAGAGAGCTGTCAAAGTTTACCTATCCTGACTTGTACCGTGGCTATGACACAAAAGTACAAGAAGTAGCTAAGCTTTACAATCAAGCATTAAACAGTTTAGTTAGGTCTAAAGAGGTGGATACAACAGAGTAAGAATTCACCCGAGCCCGAAGCTAGTTTGAGCTAAAAGCAAGAGAAATCAACCCTTCGACTTCGCTCAGGGTAAACTCTTTGCCGACTTTGCACGGAAGCCGGATTTTAGTAGAATAGGGGAAAGGGTATTTTAGTTCATTTGGAGGTTCCTGCCATGAGTCAAAGGACTAGGTGTTATATTATCGGGGGAGGCGCCGGTTTAATGATTCTTGTGGCGATTGCTACCTTTATCGTCGGCGATATGGTTTTTGGCGGTAAGACCACGTTCTACGGTTGGTTAACTTGGGCAACAAGTTCTTGGGTTTTAGTTTTTCTACTGATCGGTACGAGCCTAGTCCATATCATTCTTACGGTGTGGGCATGGGCACGCCGGAAAAGAATAGCTAACTCGTCTCCGTGGCAATATCGCAAATAAAAGCATTAGGGCACCTTACCAAAGGTGCCCATTTTCTTGCCAGCTTTTTACCGAGGCGGGGTGTTGGGGAGTGGACTTTTTGGTGTTTCTTGGTACGGTGAGAGTAGAATTTCGGCCGGGGGTACTGAAATGAGAATTACGATTGGCCAGGCAGATAAGGCTCGGGGTAGTCTACTAAAGCTGCTCGTTCAAAAAATAGATATTGTCGAGTACGTCGCTATGACGCGCATTGAAAGGGTTAAAACGTATGATAGCGGCGCTCCTTGCCCGCAAGATAGCTGCATCGCGGTAAGATTGTGCAAGCCGTTACCAGAGGGGTTAGTTTTTCCTCCTGAAGTTGACGGGGTGCAGGTGTTTGTTGAAAACTAAAACCCCATACTGCCGTAGGCCGAGTTTAAGGGGCAGCCGCAGGCCAATGCATTTGCTCCTTTTTTAGCGAGGCGGCGCAGCCAGGCGCAGTATTGTGCCTGGGTTTTGTTTTGACTGCATACGTAGTACAATAAAGAATAATGCGAATTCGATACGAAGTTGTAGCGTTGCGGACCGGGCTTGCTTTTGTGTTTTTGTACACGGCGGTCGTTGGGTTTATGGATCCTGGCGCGTATATCAAGTGGATTCCGGGTTTTGTGCTTGAGTCGCTTCCGGTTGGCGCCGTGCCGTTCCTTATTTCGTTTTTCATTTTTGAAGCCGTACTTGCGGTTTGGCTGTTATGGGGAAAATGGGGCGTGGCCGCGGCAGTTATAAGCGCCGCGCTGTTGTTTGCAATAACATTTTTAAATCTTAACGCGTTTGGCGTTCTGTTCAGGAATGTCGGCCTTATCGCGGCAGCCGTAGCGCTTGGTTTTATGGAAGGAAAAGGTCAAACAAGAAATCGATAAATGAAGTAAGATACATGGAAAAGCATTATATATGCACCGGTGGATGCGGAGGAATGGCAGAAACTCCCGGCGTTTGCCAAACTGAAGGTTGCCCAGACTATGGCGAACCTCTGAAAGAATGCAATTGTACCGACGGCCGGCACCGTGAGGAAAACTCGGCCTCTGGACGGGAAAACCAGAAAACTCCATAATATAGTAATGACCGGAAAGAAAAAATACATTCTTCTTATTGAAGACGAAGCCACTCTCTCAAACCTTATAGAGTCTGGATTGCGAGACCAAGGGTATGAAGTAAAGGCGGCAAAAGACGGAAACGAAGGACTGCGGCTTATTCGGGAAACAAAGCCGGATTTGGTTCTGCTCGATATTATGCTGCCCGGACTCAAGGGATTTGACATTTTAGAAAAACTGCATAAAGAAGACGGCGTGCTGCCCGGCTTGCCCGTGATTATCATTTCCAACTCCGGAGATTCCATTGAGATCGAACGCGCGCTCCACATGGGCGTGCGAGATTATCTGGTAAAAGTGAATTTTAACCCCAACGAGGTTGTGGAAAAAGTGAACAGTGTGCTCGAGGCGGAAGCCGACAAGAAAAAGAAAAAGCCCGTCAAACTCCAGCCCGTGAAGGGGAATCGGGTTCTCCTGGTGGAAGACGATACAATTCTTTCTGACGCTTTGGAGAGAAAGTTTGTTGAGAAAAAGTATACGGTGCTCAAGGCGCTCAACGCGGCCTTGGCGCGAAGGGTTTTGGAAGAACATGAAGTAGACGTTATTTTGCTTGACCTTGTTTTGCCCGATGAGCACGGTTTGAGCTTTTTGCGCCAGCTGAAAAAAAACGACGCTACAAAAGACATTCCGGTCATTATTACTTCGAATCTAGGCCAGCAGGAAGAAATTGACGAAGGGCTAAAAGCCGGCGCGGTTGATTACATCGTAAAGACGAATACCGTTCCCGGCGAGATCTTTGAAAAAGTTCAAGCATTAGTCAAGAAAGGTCAAGATTAATAACATTCTAGCGTTATTATTGCATGGCAATTTACGCGGGAATAGGTTTAAGCAAAGAGAAGGACGCCTTCCAGGCAGGGTACGCGGCCTGTAAAACCGCGATGGAGGCGGCGGGCGGCAAAACGCCCGAGCTGACCATTGTATTCGCTTCCGTGAGTTTTGGCCAGCCAGAGGTCTTAAAGGGCGTGCGCGAAGCAAGCGGCGGCGCTCCCTTGGTAGGATGCTCGGACGCGGGAGAGATTACCAACGAAGGCCCGAGCCAGCACTCGGTCGGGGTAATGGCAATTTCGTCAGACCAAATTGATTTTTACACGGGTCTGGGAAGAGACGTGAAAAAAGGAGCGAGAGAGGCGGGCCAGGCAGTGGCCAAAGAAGTAAAAGAAAAGGCCAAGGATCCCTTACAAGCGTTTATCATGTTTCCCGACGTCTTAACCGGAAACGGGGCAGACATCGTGCGCGGAGCGCTCGACGTGCTGGGCGAGCATTTTCCGGTTGTGGGCGGAGCCGCGGGCGACGACTTTCTGTTTGAGAAGACGTATGAATACCAGGACGAGGAAGCTGCTTGGGGAGCGGTAGGAGGGGTGGGTCTCGCAGGGAAATTTTCCATGGGAGCCGGGGTTCGGCACGGATGGGTGCCCATCGGCGTGCCCATGAAAGTGACGAAAGCGGCAGGGTCGGTGGTGCATGAGTTAAATGGCCGTCCCGCAGTAAGCATTTACGAGGACTACTTTGGCGATAAAGCGGGAGAGCTGCGTAAAGAACCTTTGGCGAGAATGGCGATTACCTATCCTTTGGGAATTAAGCTTCCGGGCATGGATGAGTATCTTATCCGCGATCCCATTACGGTTGATGAACAAGGAGCTATCACGTGTGCTGCCGAAATTCCGGAGGGTTCTGAAATTCGGCTCATGATAGGGAGTACCGAAAAGGCCGTGGAGGCGGCTCAAGACGCCGCGCGCAAGCTCATGGCCGATTTTGAAAAACAGGGCTCGCAACCAAAGTTTGTGCTCATGTTTAACTGTATCGCGCGGGAAAAACTGTTTGGGCAGCGGGCGAATGAAGAGATCCAGGCGGTGATGGAAATTATCGGTAAAGACGTACCTCTGCTGGGGTTTTATACCTATGGGGAACAGGCGCCTATCGGCGGGGAACTGCACGACACGGAAAAAATCAGCTCGCGTTTTTACAACGAAACCGTGGTGATGTTTGCCGTTGGCGAGTAACGGCTCAAAGAACCCATGGATATATTTGGCGTACAAACCTTGGTATTCGGGTGGTTGCTTTTGATTGTGAGCGGCGCGGTGTTGGCGAGTCGCGCGGTCGCGGTGTATCGGAAATCGAAAAAAATTGCGGAGCAAACCCAGCGAATGAATGCTCGCCTGCAGGAATTGTTGCAAGAGAGCCATGAAACAGGCAAAATGCTCGTGCGGCGCGACTTGGAACTTACGCAGAGCAATGAACGCCTGCGCGATTTAGACGAGATAAAGTCGCAATTCGTGTCGGTGGCCGCCCACCAACTGCGCACGCCCTTAACCGGCATTAAGTGGACCTTGTACGCCCTGCTGGAAGAACGCATGGGAAAGCTGAACAGAGAACAGAAAAAGTTCGCGAAAGACGCGTACGAGTCAAACCTGCGTCTGATTGATTTGGTGAATGATTTGCTGGACGCCTCTCGTTTGGAAGAAGGAAGGTTCGGGTTCAAAAAGAAAAGGCAGGCGTTCGCGCCCGTGGTGGAAGAAACCTGTGAAACCTTCAGAAAAACCGCCGCCGAGAAAGGCATCGCGTTCTCTCTGCAGATGCCAAAAGGCGCCGTTCCCCAGCTTGATTTTGACGAGAACCGAATGCGCCTCGTGCTGGAAAATCTGCTGGACAACGCGATTAAATACACGCCTCCGGGGGGTTCTGTGACCGTGAAGCTCTGGCAGGAAAAGAGCAATGTAAGCGTGGAAGTGGCAGATATGGGAATCGGAATGCCCGAAGACCAGATTTCCAAAGTGTTCACCAAGTTTTTCCGGGCCGAGAACGCCCAGCTTGCGCAGACAAGCGGCACGGGCCTGGGGCTTTATTTGGTAAAAAACATCGTAGAGCATCACGGAGGCGCCGTATTTTTCACGACAAAAGAAAACAAGGGAAGCGCGTTTACGTTCACGCTTCCCACTCCACAATCTGATACAAAAAAAATATGAAAAAAACCATTACATTGCATCCATCACGAATCGGCTGCCCTTCTATCCCCGGAACCATGAAGGGAATTGTTATGTCAATTCCCGGCGTTGAGGATGTCAAGGTTCGCTACGAAGAGCGCTCCCTCGACATAACGTTCGACGAAGCCAAAACCACGCCCGAAGCTATTATGGAAAAAATCGGGCAAGAAATGGGCTTGGCAATGGAAGTTGCCGATTCCCACGGCGCCAAGAAAGAAGGAAATGTTTCTGAAACCTGTCCGATGTGAATGGAATTGAATTTTTTTAACGAGGCGCGCAGAATACCTTACGCGCCTTTTGCTTTTGAGGTAATTGTGGTATGGTATAACGAGATTCGCAAGCTGATCTTTAGAAAGGAGAAAATTCGTGGCATCGCCGACTAACTACTACCCCGAGCTCCAGGAAGAAATTGAGAAAGCTGGATTGATGGATAAACAGCCAGCTTACTACTATTTCAAAATCTTTTCGACCCTGGCATTATGGGGTATCAGCATCACCATTCTGGTGGTTGTAGATACCTTTTGGCTCCAGTTGTTGAACGCTGCATTCTTGGCTTTCGTGTTCGGGCAAATTGGGTATATTGGTCATGATGCCGGACACCGCGGCGCGTTCCGATCGATTCGGGGAAACGAGCTTGCAGGTCTTGGTGCAAGCTTCTTTATTTGCCTAAGCCGAAGTTGGTGGGTTACCCAGCATAACCAGCATCATGCGACCCCCAACGATCTTGAGCAGGACCCGCATACCACGCTGCCCTTCCTGGCTTTCTCCAAGGAGTCGGCGCTTGGCAAATCAAAGTTCATGCGGCGCTTGGTGGGGTATCAGGCATTCTATTTTATACCCTTGCTGCCCTTGGAAGGCCTGGGTATTCGCCTGGCCAGCATCCAGTTTTTGCTGAAACAGCGGAAAGTAAAGTATCCTGTCCTCGAGCCCCTGCTTATGGGGTTGCACTTCCTGTTGTACTTTGGCCTGCTGTTTTGGTTTTTGACTCCCTGGCAGGTATTGGGTTTTTTCCTAGTACACCAAGCGCTTTTCGGCCTGTACTACGGTACAGTCTTTGCACCCAACCACAAAGGGATGTTGGTCTTGGAGAAAGACAACAAGCTTGATTTCCTGCACACCCAGGTGCTCACTACCCGTAATGTTAAACCGGGCCTTATTACCGATTTCTGGTACGGCGGCCTGAACTATCAGATCGAGCACCACTTGTTCCCTTTGATGCCGCGCAACAGGTTGGGAGCAGCCAGAAAGATTATCAAGACCTTTTGCGAGCAGCACGACATTTCTTACTGCGAGACCGGCACGTTTCGGTCGTATCGGGAAATTCTTTCCTATTTGCATGAGGTTACTGCCCCTGTGAGGGGATGGCCTTGGCGAGGGAAAGGAACTCTCGCGCAAAGCACCTAATACGTAAGACCATATCATCCAGCCCCTGTGTATCGCACGAGGGGCTTTCTATTGACGAAGGGTTATGGTTGAGTACACTGGAGGTAGGGGAGAGATATAACAAAAAAGCTCCTCTAACGTATTACATATAAATATGCTTTACCGTATCTTTGAGATTTTGCACAAAATAAAGCCGGCCAAAAAAGTGTATGCCCACTGCGACATTCCCTGCGGGATTTATACGCCAGAACCCGCCTTGACTGCGGCAAAAACCGTGGCAAAAATGGTGGAGAAAATCGAGGAGCTTCCCCAGGACATGCTCCCAACTCTCGATACGCGAAATTCCTTTGTGCGCATGGTGCACGTGAAAGAAGAGCACGCGCAAATTTGCAAGAAAGAGTTGCTTATCCTTTGGACAGATTATTTTAAGCCAGAACACCTGGGGGATTTTCCCGAACTTCACGATACATTTTGGAAAGCGGCAAAACTTTGTTCCAAGAACAAACAGGGAGTGAATCTGCAAACTGCACAAGAATTATTGAAGGCGGTAGAGGAAATTGCAGAGATATTTCGCCAGGCCGAAAGTTCGAAACACCGATGATTCCTTATTTTATTGTAAAAGGCCAAAGTATGGAGCCCTTGTGCAAAGAAGGGGATTTTGTCTTGCTCGACAAGCTTTCGTATATTATGCTAAAGCCAAAGGTGGGGGATATGATTGTGTTGCGCCATCCCCAGGAAGAGGGCCGTTTGATTTTAAAGTATATTACAAAGGAGAAAATGGAAGGTGGCCGCATGTTCTATTGGGTTGAGGGATTGAACAAGCAGGGGAGTTCCGATAGCAGAAACTTTGGATGGGTTCCGCGGGAGTTCATATTGGGGAGGGCGGTCATGGTGAAGAAATCAGGAGAAACAAAAAAGGTCGAGTTTGCATAAGTAAAAGATTTTTCTTTATGAACTTTTTGGAAGCAACGAGTGTAGCTCTGAACCGCGCTTTCACTGAACTGCTTGATGGGATCGTGTCGTTTGTTCCTCTATTGATTGCGGCCTTGCTGGTGCTGATTATCGGCTGGTTTATTGCCGTAGGGGTTGGGCGATTGGTAGCGGATATTTTGAAACGCATTCAATTCAACCAGGTTTTTGAGCGCGGAAACTGGAAGCAGGCATTAGAGAAGGCAGAGTTGAAGGTAGACCCCTCCGTGTTTATAGGGGGAATATTCAAGTGGGTATTAATTATCGTATTCCTCCTTGCTGCGGTGGATATCCTGGGATTCGACGAGTTTGCCGGATTTCTTACCGCGGTGCTGGCCTATTTGCCCAATGTGATTGTGGCAGCCCTTATTTTGGTGGTTGCCATTATCATCGCAGACATCGTGGAAAAGATAGTGCGCGCAGGCGTGGAAGGTACCAACATCGGCCACGGGCATTTAATAGGATCTGTGGTACGGTGGTTTATTTGGATTTTCGCCCTCTTTTCCGCTTTGCTTCAGTTAAACATTGCCGTGCTCCCGGTACAGGTGTTAATTCAAACATTTGTGCAGGGCCTTGGATACGGCGTTGCCTTGGCATTTGCCATAGCTTTTGGCATAGGAGGCAAAGACCAGGCAGCAGAGATTTTGCGCGAACTGCGGAGCAAATTAAGGCGCTAGAAAAAGCATTTTGCCCCAAACAGCACACCCGTCAGGTACAGCATTGTATCTGGCGGGGTTTTGTTTTGCGTATTGTTGTACTTGCCGCCCGGCAGGTTTTGTATTTGACATATACATCGAGGATTCTGTAAAATAAGAACATGCTTACAAGCGAAGACATCCAAAAACTTTTAGAAGTGCTTGCAACAAAGCAGGATGTTGAAGATATAAAAAAGGAGGTTTCTGATTTAAAAGAAACAACTCATGCTTTGGTTGATTCTATCGACAAACTCGCGAAAGCTGTTGATGATCTTCGGATTGAATATTCTTCCCTTGCCATGAAATCCGACCGTCACGAAAAGTGGATTCTCCAACTTGCCGAAAAGCTCGGCTTGAAGCTGGACTACGAACAGTAGCCTAAATATTTTGCGACATTTTCAAAACACGAATCGTCCTCGTGTTTTTTTGTTCGCGTAGTTGCCGCCCGGCAGGTTTTGTTTTGGGGTGATGCAAAGGTATTGAACCATTACGGAGGGGTTGACAATATAATAAAAGTATGGTATTTTCCTAATATCCGAAATACAAAGGGGGTATAACAGTGAAACTCGAGCTAGACCCGCTAGACCTAAAGCCAAAATACCAGAGAGGAACAGGCGGTGACGTAGACCAGGCCTGTAGTACGCGAGACGTAACTTTCGACAAGCTGAACGAGAAGGCGCAGGCGGCGGTTTCTACCGTCGGAAGGGCTACCTTTTATGCTTGGGATCGGCAAACCTACAATGCTGTTTCCCCACCAAAAAGCAGCAGCTAAATCCTATCCAGCAGAAAGTGGAAAGGATAAGACCACGATCTACGAAGTATCGTGGTCTTTAGTTACTTCTTTATTATGCACTTGCCGCCCCGCAGGTTTTGGAGTAGATTGTGGGCAGAGAAAGGAGGGGTTATGGACAGAATAGAACAAGCAGCTACACTATTTGCCAGCGGGCAAAGGGAAAGGGCGCTCGAGCTTGTGTTGGAGGTTCTTGTCGATCGGAACGCTATCGAAGAAGAAGCGCGAGAAAGACTTGATTTGCGCAACCAAAGCCAATACGGTGAGGCTCTTTCAAGAATTAGCCAAGCTATGGAACAAGCGGGAGGAGGGGAGTTGTTGGGGCGTTTACTGCACGACCGCGGCACTACGCTTCAGGGAGCGAGGCGATTTGAAGAAGCGCTTGCCGCGCTTCGGGCAGCCTATCTTCTTCGGCGAGAAGTAAGTGATTTGATCGGTGCGGCGTATACAGCCTTTCAGATTCCTATGTGCCGGCGTATGGCACGGGAAGATCCATCCGCCCTGCGCGAAGAATTCCAGCAAAGCGCAGAGATACTTCAGCTTGTATTGCAAGAAAGGCAAAGTGATATTGAGGTTGGCGACGAAGGCAACTTGAGACACAACCTTGCGTTTTGCCTTCAGTTTCAGGAGCAGTACCAAGAAGCCCTTAAAGAGTATCAGCGGGTTCTTGATCTGCGCGCTTTGGCAGACGATATGCGAGGCGAGGCAATGACGCAAGCCCGTATTGCCGAGTGCCTTTTAGAGCTTGGGGACTTCGAGGAAGCTGGCCAAAACGCGGGAGAGGCGCTTGCGTACTTTATGCAAATCGGAGACCAAAACCGCATCCAACAGGTTCAAGGTACGCTAGAGAAAATTTCCAGAGGAGAACAGGCAACTCACCATAACCTACCTTAGGCTTCAACTATTCCGTTGAAGCCTTTTCTTTTGAAGCTTGCCCTCCGGCAGGTTTTGGAGTAGGGTGAAAGTAATCTATACGTTTAGTATCTATGCATTCGCCAGAAAATAACTACGCTTTCATCGACAGTCAGAATTTGAACCTGGGCATCTTGAGTCAGGGGTGGAAACTTGATTTTGCCCGTTTTCGCGTGTACCTCAAAGACAAGTACGCCGTCACAAAAACTTTTTTATTTATCGGTTACGTAAAGGGCAACGAGGCCTTATACAAATACCTCCAAGAGAGTGGATACATTTGTATTTTCAAGCCAACGTTGGAATTGCCAGACGGAGAAGTGAAAGGAAACGTTGACGCGGAGCTTGTTCTGCACACGATGATCCATCTGAAAGATTTTGACAAAGCGCTGATTGTAACCGGCGACGGAGATTTCCATTGCCTTGTAGAATACCTTCTGGAGAACGACAAACTGCTCGCGCTAATGGTTCCCAATCATAAAAGATATTCCGGGCTTTTAAAGCGAAAAGATTTTCGCCCGTATACACGGTTTGTGGCCGACGTGAAAAACAAAGTACAAAAAGAAAGACCCCGATGAGGACGAAACCTCATCAGGGTAGCCTTTCTGTTCGTGATATATACAGTATATCAAGAATCATCCGGAATTGTCAAGGGCTTGCCGCCCCGCAGGTTTTGTATTAGGGTAGAGTATACATGAAAAAGAGTAATCCAGAGGATAAGCTTCAGGGTTCAAAGAAAATGAGTGCAAGCTCAAAGAGTTTTTTAAAGTGGGCATTTTCTCCCATCGGAACGCAACATACCTACAGAGGTGTTGGAATCAAAAATCCTTACCCAAATATACTGCTCCCGATTGTGTTGCCGATGATGGTTATTGCGGCCTTACCTATTTTAATCTTGTATGCACCATTTTGGATATTTTTTAAGATAACTGAGAAAAAACACTAGTATACTAGAGAGTATGAATTTGGATAAAATTGAAAAAAACTTTTATGGATTGATTCTTGTCGCATTTTGGTTGGGCGGGCTTTACTACTTCTGGAATTACTACCATGAGATGAAAGAGGTTGTCTTAACTGCATGGCTCTTTTCTCCCTTCATATATGTTGTTCTATTCGAAAAGATGAAACGTTAACTTTACTTTATGAGAGAAAAAGCGATTGACCAGCGAAATACGGGGAATATGTATCTTCTGTATACATACGAAAAGTTATCAGACGTAGAAAGGGAGTTGACATTAGGTCCCGGAGATATGCGGTCAAGATTATTGAGCGCTTTTAGGTATCTTGATCGGCTATGCGAAGAAGACTTCCCTGGTGAACTTAAAGAAGATTACAGGTGGGTTATTAAGAAACTAACAGTTCAAGAACCTTGGCGCAATTATAAGGGAGAGATTAAAGTTGATGCAGTAGAGATGACTCTTGGGAAGATGCAGAATAAAACTGGGGTTAAAATAGCACAAAAACTCCTCAAGATGAAAGGAGAATTAAGGAGGGAACATCTTTGAAGGAATTTTTTTCGTACTGCCCGGAAGGGTGGTTTTTAGACATTGAGGCATTGGGATTTGGTTGAAAATTGAGCATTGAAAATTGGGATTTTCGCTGTCCTTGACACCGGATTCTGGGTCGGCTATAATGGCAAGTGCATGATAGAAAACGTGCAAGTAACGAAATTCCAAAGAAGCGGCTAGAAGACTGTCCACTTTTTGTGTATGAATGGAAGCCGCCTCGAAAGCGGTTTTTCGTTAGGCAAAATCATGCGTGAACTTTGACAAACCTGCCCCGTGACACGAAGTGTTTTACGGGGTTGAATAGACAAAACAAGCAAAGCAATTAATAATTGCTAGCTAGGGTATTGCATAGTTACAAGCAAATGGTGGATGCCTTGGGATATGAAGGCGACGAAGGACGTGGCGTGCCTGCGAAAAGCTTCGGGGAGGTGGTTAGCAACCTTTGATCCGGAGATGTCCGAATGGGGAAACCCAGTACGGCGAAAGTCGTATTATCCTTGCCGTAAGGCAAGGGAGCAAACCCGCTGAAGTGAAACATCTTAGTAAGCGGAGGAATAGAGAACGAATGTTTATTCCCTTAGTAGCGGCGAGCGAAAAGGGAAGAGCCTAAACCCTTTGTGTTTACACAAAGGGGGTTGGAAGGGAATGGCGTCGGGAGCCTTACTCTGAACCAAAGAAGTTCTGGTGTTCAGAGTAGCGCTTGACCGAGGGAGTTTATCAAATCAAGGTAGGTTAAAAGAATCTCCTGGAAAGGAGAGCCAAAGAGGGTAACAGCCCCGTATTTGAAAATCTCTTTGTGCTCCTTGCTGTTTTTCTTAAGTACCTCGGGAAACGAAAGTCCCGTGGAAATCATCCCGGTCTGCCGGGAAAGGCTAAATACTTCATATCACCGATAGTGAACCAGTACCGTGAGGGAAAGGTGAAAAGTAGGGCGGTGAGCCCGGTGAAATAGTACCTGAAACCATTTTGCTTACAAAGAGTAGGAGTCTCTCCGCCGCAAGGCGTCGAGATGACTGCGTGCTTTTTGCAGAACGACCCAGCGAGTTTACGAATGTTGCAGTCTAAGCGGTTCCGCCGCGGAGGCATAGGGAAACCAAGTGTTAATAGCGCGACATATATGCATTATTCGTAAGACCCGAAGCCAGGCGAGCTTACCATGACCAGGGTGAAGGCCGACGAAAGTCGGCCGGAGGCCCGAACCCGTTGATCGTTCAACTTCTTGGGATGAGTTGTGGTAAGAAGTGAAAAGCTAACCGAGCCTGGTAATAGCTGGTTCTCCCCGAAATAGCTTTAGGGCTAGCGCTCCGTTATTTTTCCGGAGGTAGAGCACTGGAAAAAGTATCCTTGGCGAAAGCCAGGTACTTTTACCAAACTCCGAATGCCGGAAAATTCAAAACGGGGCAGTCAGAACGCGGGGGCTAAGCTCCGCGCTCAAAAGGGAAACAGCCCAGACCTTCATCTAAGGTCCCTAAATTTCAGCTAAGTGCTAACCAAGGAGGTGAAATTCCACAGATAGCTAGGAGGTTCGCTTAGAAGCAGCTATCCTTTAAAAAAAGCGTAACAGCTTACTAGCTAAGGAATTCTGCGCCAAAAATTTATCGGGGCTAAGCTGAATACCGAAGATAAGGATTCCGCCGCAAGGCGGAGTGGTAGGGGAGCGTCTTCATCGCAATGAAGTCAAAGCGTGAGCTTTGGTGGAGCGTTGAGGAGTGAGAATGCTGGGATGAGTAACCGCAACCAGGGTGAGAGCCCCTGGCACCGAAAACCCAAGGTTTCCTTGGCAATGATGATCATCCAAGGGTTAGGCGGGCCTTAGGGGTATGCCAAATGGCATGCTCTGATGGACAACTGGTTCATATTCCAGTCCCCCGCATCTTTCCGAAGAGTGACGTAGTTTGCTGACCAGGCGGATTATTGGATTTCCGCTCCTGCAAGGGTAAAGCGAGGATCACGGTTCTCGCGACTGGGTGTCCAAACTACCAAGAAAAGCTCTTAGGGTTAGGGATGTTGGGTCCGTACCGCAAACCGACACAGGTGGGTTGGTGTAAATGCACCAAGGTGAACGGGTGAAAGCTCCTAAAGGAACTAGGCAAAAAAGTGTCCGTAAGTTCGCGATAAGGACTGCCCCTCGTAGCTCCGCAAGGAGTGAAGTGGGGCCGCAGCGAAAGTATCCCTGGCGACTGTTTACCAAAAACATAGGTCCCTGCTCAACTCGTAAGAGGATGTATAGGGGCTGACACCTGACCAGTGCTGGAGTGTTAACGGTGGGGGTGTTCTAACGCAAGTTAGAATGCTCACTGCCCGAAGCCCCAGTGAACGTCCGCGGTAACTATAACCGTGTTAAAGTAGCGTAATCCCTTGCCTGGTAAGTTCAGGCCCGCATGAAAGGTGTCACGACTTGGGAACTGTCTCTAGGAGTTGCCCGGTGAAAATGCAATACCGGTAAAGATGCCGGTTACCTGCGGCTAGACGGAAAGACCCCGGGAGCTTTACTGTAGCTTCTTATTGCTTTATCGTCTTGGATGCGTAGAATAGTGAGGAGGCTTTGAAGCCGCACTTTCGGGTGTGGCAGAGCCGACAGTGAAATACTCATCTTTCAAGATGCTAACGCTAACCCCGATGTTGAGTCGGGAGACAGTGGGAGGTGGTCAGTTTTAGTGGGGCGCTAGCCTCCTAAAGAGTAGCGGAGGCGTTTATAAGGTCAGCTAGCTCCGGATGGAAATCGGAGCGGTCGTGTAAAGGCACAAGCTGGCTTAACTGCGAGACGGATATGTCGAGCAGATGGGAAACCAGAACTTAGTGAACCGATGCGATTTTGTAGAAAACGCAAAGATCATCAACCAAAAGTTACCCCGGGGATAACAGGCTGGTAGGGCCCGC
>Ga0209542_10011577_pt1 | contig 15630 bp, 13 predicted proteins | sample RifCSPhighO2_01_FD_184028 | JGI IMG/M metagenome (GOLD analysis project Ga0209542, IMG submission 184028) | Soil microbial communities from Rifle, Colorado - Rifle CSP2_plank highO2_0.1 (SPAdes) (version 2) | ecosystem: Environmental > Terrestrial > Deep subsurface > Rock core/Sediment ... | reverse complement strand
CCTTGTAGGTATGCTCAATATGCTCGTAAAGCTCCGGATATTTTTGCAAACAACTCCGGATTCTCATTTAATTCCGCAGAAAAAGGAATACGAGCTAAAGCGCGAGACCATACAAAATTGCATTTACGGCGTGGATATTGATCCGGGCGCGATTGAGATAGCTAAATTGCGGCTCTGGCTTGCGCTGGTCGTAGATTATGATCTTGAGGATATTGAGCCGCTCCCAAACCTTGATTATCGCTTAATGTGCGGCAATTCGCTTTTGGAAGAGTTTGAGGGAATAAAATTCTATAACGGCGACGATACACAAGCGACTCTGCTTGTTGATTTGGAAAAAGAGAAAAAGATAGAAGCATTGAGAAAGAAAGTCAAAGAATATTTCAGTATTCACGATGACAAAGAAAAGCTGAAAAAGCGTAAAGAAATCAATGACATAAAAGATTGGCTGATCGGCACTGCTTTGCAAAAACGGTATCGAGACCTTGCTTCGCAAAAGAAAGAAGCAGAGTCAAGGGCAAATATGCTTGACGAAAAAAGCCGCAAGCAGTATTTGTCCGGTTTCAGCAAATGGCTTGGTTCAAGCTCAAACATTCAAAAAGCGCTAGAGAGCTTGCATAATCTTAAAAAAGAAAAACCGTTCTTTATTTGGAAACTGGAGTTTATTGATGTCTTTGAAGAAAAAGGCGGATTTGATGTGGTTATTGCCAATCCGCCGTATATTAAAGAGCGAGAGAATAAACAAGTATTTAGGGCAGTTGTTAATACACTGTGGGGCAAAAACTGGCATCAGGGGAAAATGGACTACTGGTATTACTTTTTGCATAAAGGCATAGAGTTGATACACAAAGAAGGGGTGATCTCTTTTATAACTTCTCGGTATTGGCTCAACAGCACCGGAGCTAAGAAATTAATACAAAGAGTAAAGTCAGAACTTTCTTTTGTAAATTTTGTTGACATAGGCAAACTCAAAGTTTTCGACGAAGTCGCAGGTCATCATATGGTGGCAGTTTATATTAAAAATAAAAAGCATGACGAATTTATTTATAAAAAGTTGGAAAACGATGTCAGATATATATTAAATGGCGGTTCAGATGAAAATCTTAAAGTCGAGATATTGAAAAACAGCAATGTATTTTCAGACAAAGACGAGATTCTTCTTGCTCAAACTCAGCAGTTTAGCAATGTTATTGATCTTGGAAGCGTTTGTGATGTTTCTCAAGGGGTAGTAGAAGCCCCAGATAAAATTTCAAGAAAGGCTCTTGAGAAAAATCCAACTAAAGGCATTTCTGCAGGAATGGGGGTATTTGTGCTGAATCAAGACGAATTGCGAGAGCTCGGGCTTAACAAGGCAGAACGGGAAGTGGTTAAAAAATATCTGGACCCTGGAGATGTTTTTAGATATGGAATAAAAAAAGATGTAGAAAAATATCTTCTATATAGTGATAGTGAAATAAAAGAAAAAATTAAAGCCGATAATAATTTCACCCACCTTAAAAAGCACCTAGATAAATTTAAGCAGTTTATCACTTCCTCTAATGGGCCGTATGGCCTTCATAGACCAAGAAAAGTTAAATATTTTTTGAATAACAAAATTATATTCAAAAATATGTTTGTTTTGCCCGAATTTGTTTATGATGACGCCGGGCTTTTCTTTGGTTTTTCTTTCTCCTCAATTATCAAAAAGGATAAAGATTATAACCTAAAGTACATACTGGCTATTTTAAATTCAAACTTTGCATATTCCTGGTATCAGAAAAACTGTAAAAATCGGGGTGCTGGATTTGATGTAGGAGTGCAAAAAATCAGAGAGTTTCCGGTTAAAAAAGTATCCCAAGAAGAACAAAAACCATTTATCGGTTTGGTTGATAAAATCCTTACTATTACTAAAGACAACGATTATTTGGAAAACTCCGAAAAACAAGCTAAAGTCCGTGACTACGAAAAACAAATTGACCAGCTCGTCTATAAACTCTACGGCCTAACGCCGGAAGAGATTAAGATTGTTGAAAACAATGGAAAATAAAATGCTGCCAAAATTTGATAAATTCAATAGACACCTATTTAAGTGGAGGTTATTTTGGACCGCTTCCCTCTCATTCTTAAGCTTTCTCTTTTTTTATAGATTTGGGGTTCTAATACGAGATTTAATTATAGATTTACATAAAATAAATCAATTTCTCTTTATCGTTCTTGGCGTGCCGGCATTACTGATTACTCTCGGCCTAATCCTTTTTTTCATAAGGCCGGGCTTTCAGCTAAAAAAGCAGGGATTACATAACCAACCCTCGTGGGTTTTTTATTTTTACTGGGGCCTGGTGAATGGCTTTATCTTGTGGTCGGTTACAGCTTTAATAACCCACACAACTGATTCTTGGCTGTCCGGATATTTTTGGGTTGGTCTGGTGTTGGCGTTGGCGATAATACTCTTAAAGTGGCTGAGTGACTATCTGCATAAATCGCCCGATCTTATTTTTAAAAATTTCGCAGCAGGTGCCGTGGGCGCAAAGGACGATAGGTTGGGTTTTGAGCTTTCGGCCAAGAATGCGGCAAGTGGGCTCAAAAATCTTAATAACTATGTTAATGTGGTTGGAATTTATGGTGGGCTCGGATTTGGTAAATCATCTTATGCGAGAATGATTGTAGAAAATTTCGATTCAGCAAAAACCTTATATACTTATATTTCTCTTACAGAAACAAATGAAGCCAAAGATTTTTCAAAACTTTTTGCGGAGCGTTGGCTTGAAACTCTCTCGGAGAGGTATCCGAAATTGGATGTCGCATCGTACTTGCCCTTCATGCAGTCAATTCTTCGTGAATCAGGAAATGGTTTCTTGTCGGACCTTCTCAAAATACTGTCGTTCTTTAATTTGGGATTGATAAAAACGAGGGCCGTAGTACATGATCAGTTTTACGGCGACAAAAATATATTTACTTCCAAAACAATCGGGAGGATTTTTGGCAACATACCAGAAATTAAAGAGTCCCTATGGATTATAATGGTGGATGAAATCGAGCGAGCCCAGTTCGACGAGATATATCGTCTTGTTGAAATTGTTGAACGCTTCAAAAATGAAGGTAGGTCTGGGTTGCCAGTAAAACTGATTTTCATTTTCTGTATCTCAGAGCCGGAATTCAAAGAATATTTACAAGCATTTGAAAATAGAGATACGCGCGTGCGACCACTTCAGACATTCTTTTATGCCGATCCTAAAAGTGTCTTACATAGAATATTCTTACCACCGGTTGAGCCAGCTGTGAGATATAAATATGTTGATGATTTACTGACGGATATCGCAAAAAGAGAAGGCGTAAATTTTCCTAAAGAAATCTATCCGCACACATTCGGGAATCCAACTTTTCGTTTTATGGAAAAACACGACGATGCGATGGGCTATGTAGTTGGAATTTTGGCTGAACATTCGCCTAGAGTCATTGCCAGAGTTGCCACGGCGCTGGAGTTTTTCTACGGATCATTTCGTGACAGAACTGGTGGACAACAAGTCAATGCTATTCGATTTAGCGATGTAATCATGTTGGAATTTATCAAAATCCGGTATCCATTCTTGATTGAATTCTTTATGAAAACAATTCACCTGCTCGTAGCGCAAACCGAACGAGATAATTCAGGTGGTTACTTTATCAAGAAGGACTTGGAAGAGAAGAAAATAGGATTGATTGGATGGATTGAGTTGATTACTGGAAAAAAATTATCAGAAGAGGAAAAAGTTAATGCCGAAAAATATGTAGGGCTTGTTATGCATTATTATCTTGATTTTTTACAGAGAAACTATGATACAAAAAATAAGATTCAATATTCTGGGACTACATCGTATCCAGAAATCATGCATGATTATCTCTCACTGGTTTCTGAAAGTGTTGAGACGGGATACCGAAAATATAGCCAGATTTACCAACAACACAATAAAGATAAGTCGAACGATATTCTTTCCACATTAGATAATAAAGATTTAGTTGGTTACGCAAGATTTTTGCACGATATGTGGGAAGCTCCGCAGGATTTGAATATGGGAGTCGCGGATGCATTAGGAGAACGCCTTGTAAACGGAAAAATTAGCCTCCAGCCGATGAATGTCGGCGATACCGAATATGATGAGGCCGTGTACCAATTTGTTTTTCAGATTTTGGCCGTGGCCGAAAAAGATAAAAGTAAGGAAACACCGGACGAGGGATTAAAACTTATTCTTAGGATTTTAAAGAAAGTGCTTGGTTCATCCACCATGAACATTGGCGCAAAGTATATTGTTTTAAACTCCCTAGCCAATAACGAAAGAGGTGGTGGCAGTTCAATACACCAGCGCCTTGAGGCCGCATTTGAAAAATTGTTGAAATATTTTGAGAAAGATATTAAAGATTTAATAAAATCAGTTTTTGAAGACTCGGAGAAGAGATATTTCTCCGGTAAGCAAGTTATTTATAAATACGAAGAAAACTTCTTCTATACTATGTACCAGAGTTGGTCTGGGTCTAAAAAGGCTAAGGAAGAAATAGATAAAATTAGAAATGCAGCAAAACGAGGCCTTAAGCAACATCCGGAAGCCATTAAGCTATATTGGAGTAAATATCCTCTCAAGGAAGGGTGGAGAGACCTTGATGATGTATTCAGGGGCGATCCATTTTTCTCTGGTTCAGAAGTAAATAATGGTCTATATATGCCGTTTGAAACACTTATCTCGATAACAAAACAATCGCGCATAGACGATAAAGACATTAAAGCAAAAATTGCCTTCTGGGGAGGTCTTGTTAACGATTCTCGGTTGCAAAAATCTTTCGAGCTTAAAGATGATTTCTCGACTCTAAAAGCGGTTTTAATGAAGCGTGGTTTTTTGCAGAAAGAGGAAAGTAAAAATGATAGTAATGCAGATGGAACAGATGCGGTAAAAGAGTGACGAAGCCTATGGACGAAGAAAAAGAGCGGCAAAAAGAGATAAAAGAAAAACTGGAAAGCGAGGGGCTCGACCCGGACGAATTTGACGAGGACGAGCGCGAAGAACTCGCCGACCTTCTTTAGCCAAGGATGCTTGTTTTTGTAGCGAAATTGGTATAACAAGTTAATAATAAATACATGAACAATAAAGCCGAAAAACAAGAATGGAGAGAAACAAGTTTAAAGGGCCGGATGGCCGAGTCGTTGGTTTATGATCTGTTAAAAGAATCGGGAAATGAAATATTCAAGATCGGATACGAAGCTATACTATCCGGCCTCGCTCGCATTGAAGAATCGTTTAAGCGCAATAGTGAGGTTGGCGAGAAGATTCGCTCTATCCCGGATTTCTTTGTTATTGATAAATCGGGGAATCCGTATTTAGTCGAGGTTAAATTTAGGTGGAATCCCGCAGGTCACGAAAACGACGCAAAGAAGCTGGCTCGTATCAAAGATTCTTGGAAAGAGTGCTTTGTATTTTATGTAAACTGTTCCGAGAAGCCGTATTTCAGGGCAAGTAAATACCCGTTTACTAACGAGTCAGGACACCTTATTGTCGAACCAGTACAAAATCTGAAGTTTTTCAACATCACGCAAGAGCTGTTAGATAAATTTGACGCGTTAGTAGAAAAGTATTTGACCCCGACTCTTCATAAAAAATAAATCAGTATGGTCAAAGTCATACAAAAAAACGACAAAGAGCTGTATCAATGCGAGGAGTGTGGTTTTCATTATGCCGAGAAGGAGTGGGCTGAGAAGTGCGAGGCGTGGTGTCAAGAGCATAAGAGTTGCAATATCGAGATCACGGCGCACGCCGAGGAGAATAAAAAATATGACTCCAAAATATGATTTGGATAAAATTAAGTTTGCGACCGACGGGCCGACTTTTGAGAAGGCGATTGATTTATATGAGAAAGGAAAAGTAACGCAATTTAAAGAAGGAATCGGTGCGTATTCAGCTGTGGTCGTTAGCACAAAGCCGTATCGGGTTTCGGTTGAGGCGCGGCGGTATGATTATGGGCATTGCGAATGTTATCTCGGTCAGAATGATACACTTTGCAAGCATATGGTGGCTGTGGCAATTTATGCGGTGATGGACGGCAAAAAAATGAGTGACGAAGATAAGCGGCTCGTTTCTCAAGCTGTTTGCAGTGGTCGGTTGGGAGAATTAAGCAAGAGTGAGTTAGCGGCAACGAAGAAGGCGATTACCGCCGGCATGCGGTATATCAAATCATACGAAGGCCCGTCGCGCACTTGGTTTGCGTATCAAAGTTCTCTTTCCGAGGGGTGCAATCGTTTATCAAAAATTGTTTCCGAATTGCCGGTAAGCAAGCAAACTGCAAAAGTTCTGGTTGATATGCTTTTGCGGCTTGATGATCGATTGTGTCGCGGCGGCATTGATGATTCTGATGGCACTGTTGGCGGGTTTATTGAAGAAACCGTGCAGGCGCTTAAAGAATACGCAAAACTCAATCCTTCTTGTGTTGAAGCGTTCAACGAACTAAAAGGTAAAGAAACCTGTTTTGGCTGGGAGGAGCCGCTTTTGGAATTCGTTAAGAATTGATATAGTAATATCGGAATAGTGAGAATCGGTATTTACCGGCGCAAGCCGGTAACAGGATTGTGCAATGAGTCCGCCATCCGCCTTTGTGCGGTGGATTTATCCGAAGGGATAGAAGGTGCGGTTAAAAGCAAAATTGGTTTACGGACATACCGAGAGCTCGGCCGAGGGCCGCAAGAGGGATTTATCTCTCCCGCTCGCTGTTCCCGCAAAGAACTCCCATCGCGGGAGTTTTTTGCTACAATGGGTGCAAAGCTCTTATCTCGGCTCAATCGCTCGCCACAAGGGCACACAGCTCGTAATTCGGGGTGCACTTACCAGTAATTCACGATCTTGAAGGGTGAGATGTTGCCGGGAATCTGCCAAATTGCGGTTCTAAATGCGTGAAGCGCGCGGAGTTTTTTAAAATAGCCGCAGATTATGCTGTTATTTTAATTGTTGTTAACTTTCAGAGATAGACAAATTATGGTATTTTAGAGAAATGATTTCCAAAGAAGCATTAGGCGAAGTGTAAGTTGGTATGATTTGTGTATGAAATCAAATCCACTCTGGTGGAAAAGCGCGGTGTTCTATGAGCTCTATGTAGACACATTCGCCGGCGATTTTAAGCGCCTCGGCTCTTGTCTTGATTATTTTTCACGCCTTGGCATTGATTGCCTTCACATTCTTCCACCATACCCGTCTCCAATGGTAGATGACGGGTATGACATTTCTGATCACCAAAATGTGCGGCCGGAACTCGGCACGCTCAATGATTGTAGGGCATTCATACAGAGCGCCCATGCGCGCGGCATCCGGGTTATGACCGATCTTGTCCTAAATCATGTCTCCAAGGATCATCCGTGGTTCAGTGAGGCGCGGCGATCCAGAAACAACACGAAAAGAGATTACTTTCTCTGGTCAGATACCGGGAAAGATCTTGCGGGGTCCGTGAACGCATTTCCCCATCTCAAGTCATCAAATTGGATTGTTAATAAGGCGACCGGCGATTATTATTTTACTACGTTCTATCCGGAACAACCCGATCTGAATTGGGACAACCCGGAAGTCACGCGTGAAATGTGCGCGGTCATTGACTTTTGGATTGAGGTTGGCGTTGACGCGTTTCGGATAGATGCCGCATCACACCTGGTAAAAAGAGAGGGCACGAACTCCAAGGGACTGCCGGAAACGCATGCTGTTCTAAAAAAGATCCGGGCGCATGTGAATTCACGCGATCCCGTGGTGGCGCTTTTGGCGGAAGTTCGTGATACGCCGGCGCGCACACGGAATTATTTTGGTGCGGGAGATGAGTGTCAGCTTGTGTATCATTTTCCCATGGCGGAAGAAATGTTTCTTGCTGCCCTTCATAATGACCCTAAAGAGGCAGAACTCCTGTTTGCGCATACTCCCTTGGCTCCGGCGAACTGCCAATGGGTGCTTTTTCTAAGAAACCACGACGAACTTTCGATGAGCATGATGACCGCCGAGCAGATGATCACCGAAGACGAGAGACATGAGATGATTGACTACTGCGATCCTTCGCGCAGATTCGTTTTTAAGGATGATGCGGGTCTATGCATGCGCATGGCGAGCATATTCAAGCGGGACCCGGCGAAAATCCGCCTGGCCTTTCAGATGCTGCTTGGGTTTCCGGCATCCGCGGTCATTTATTACGGAGAAGAAATAGGGATGGAAAACGATGAGTCGCTTGGAGTTGTTTTAGATTGCCGCCGGTATGTTCGCGGGAAATTTGATTGGAAGCGCGCGCATGCTGAGATGCGCGATCCCAATTCACTTTTTTCATTTGTTGCCGGGCTGATCGCAAGGAAAAAAGCTCACTCGGTTCCGATGGTGTCGGAAGCCGATACGTTGTGAGGATGTGGAGTTAAATTTCCATCATTGGAGTGATATAGTGTGGGCGTGCATACATCTTGCGTGAATGTAAGACACAAAGGATTTACGCTTATTGAACTTTTGGTGGTCATCGCGATCATCGGTATTTTAGCGACGATCGTTCTTGCCGCGATCTCTCGTGCCCGCGAAAGAGCGCGCATCATCAAAGCGACCGCCGAGGTGAAAACGCTCTATCAGGCGCTTATCCACTATAATATTGATACCAATACGTGGCCAAGCTGTGGGGTTGGGTCAAGCAATTTTGAGGATATGTCAACTGATCCAGAGATTGGGTGGAATAATTCCTGGAAAGTCGGATACATTGACCGCGAGATCACGAACGATCCATGGGGCACGCCATATTACTATGACGGATGTCCGACCATCGGTTTTGAATGCACGCCCGGCTCTTCATCTGTGTGTTCGGCGGGGCCAGATAGGGGATATGAATCCTTTAATGAGGCGGATATGACGGCAAATGATGATGACATCTGTCGCTACTTTGAGCCGCAGTGCTGATCCCGCCGTGGTCGTTCGGCCAGAGATACTCTCGGGAAAGGTTGACATATTCATGCATTGTGATAGTATCACTCCCGGTTCTACCACACAACAGAGAATGAAGAACGCATTTGCTCTTCTTCGCGAAATGCGTGAAGTGGCAGATTCCAGTTTGAAATGTTCGCCAGAAAACCTCATCCACCTGCTGAGTGACGCCGAAGAGGCATCCACAGCGCTGTTTCTGCTGGCGGTTGCCGATAAAGATGTTGAGATTATCTCGGATCTTTCAAAAGCGCTCAATGATGCCTATGCGGAACATATGGATAAGGCCCTTGATGTTCTTTTCCGCGATCATCCCCGCTACATGTATCATGTGGGCCGGCTATACGAGTTGATGATGGTATTACTTCGTTTTCGGGAGAGTTGGGGAAGCGAGGTAGAGGCGCGAAGGTTTCTTGCGTCACCGAAGTCGCGTCGCATGCGATATGTGCTTCTGCGGTATGCGCGGCACGAGGCGATCACGTTTGCTCGGCTTAACCGTTTACTTGGTCTTGATCCTGCTCACAACTGGAAAAATTTTGAGAAACAGCATTATAATCTGCGACTTCTTGCTCGCGTTGGATTTGGAACGGTTGGCATGCGGTATGTTGATGAGAGAACCGACGTGCGGTGCAGAAACTATATGCTTACGCGTGAGGGCGTAGATGCCATCCAAAGTGTTCCCCGGCCGGTGAGAAAGCGGCGGAGCATGGGCAGGAAGGTATAATTCAGTGATACCGCACTATGTGCGGTTTTTTTTTTATCTTGCGCGGATACATGCATGCAGAAAAAAATATGATGTTGCGTCACCTTTCATCAAAAATGTGATATGCTGGGGTGGTATGGGGCAACAGCATCTGATGAAGCGCGTTCTCGTTGTCGGCGGCTCCCAGGATCTCGTGGGTGCGGTGTATTTGGCGGGTATTTCGGCGCTTCGGTCGGGGGCCGGCTCTGTTGTGGTTGCGGCTCCGGAAAAAGTATGCTGGGCGATAAACGCGCTATCGCCTGACCTCATAACAATAAAATTACCGGGAAGATATCTTGGCGTTAGTCATCGCCGAACGATCATTCGGCAACTCAAAACGGCCGATATTCTTTTTATCGGGAATGGCGCTACGGTGCGCCCGGGGAGCGCGAAACTTATGCGGACGCTTATGCGGTGGCCCGGACAAAAAGTAGTTGATGCAGATGCGCTCAAGGCGCTCACGGCGAACGGTGTCGCTAACGCCATTCTCACGCCAAACGAGGGAGAATGGAACATTCTTCAAAAGAATAACTCGGTAAAAAAACTGCTTTCACACAACAACGTCATTATGAGAAAGGGCGCACATGCGATACTCATGTCTCGCGGCAAGATAATTCATATGCGGCAGGCCAATCGCGGACTTCTGCGCGCCGGCACCGGCGATGTGCTCGCCGGATTATGCGCGGGTTTTCTTGCTGATGGACTTTCGCTTTTTCATGCGGCAAAGTCGGCCGCAGAGATGAGCGCGCGCATCGCCGATGTTCTTACAAAGCGGAAAGGGGGGTACTATTTTCTTGCAAGTGATATTGCGGATGAGTTGAAGAGGGTTTCTCATACCAAAGCGATCCGTACGTGATGCGATATACCATCTTTTTCGGCCTTTTTCCTTGTCGCGTATGCCATGAGCGGTATCAAGCCCGGACAGCGCTCTTCTTCCATATGCGGAAGAATGGTATAGTATGAAAAGACGTTATGCGTACCCGTAGGATCACCCCATGTTTCCATTGTGGAGGATAATGGCGGATGCTCGGTTACAAAAAGTACTATGAATATCTATACAAAAAGTTCTTTGGGCATGTGGATGGCGGCGATGTTTTTTGCCGGTGGTGCATTTTTTGCGAATGCACAAATGATGCAGGGGATGGGCGGAAGCGATATTGATTTGGGCGAGGTTCGCGAGCATACCGCCAAGGAAGAAAAGGAGGGCGGCGAGTTGTGGCAAAAACTGCAGGCAAAAGAGATCGTGTGCAGTGAGCTTACGGACGGCAATTTTGAGGCGATCGGGGAGTATCTCATGGGGCTGATGATGGGGGAATCGCATGCGGCAATGAACGCCATGATGATGCAAATGCATGGTGAGGAGGGCGAAGAGCAGATACACCTTGTTATGGGTAAACGGCTTTCCGGATGCGATACCTTCGCCGTATTTTCCGGTGAGAGCGCAGGATGGATGCCAATGCTGAATATGATGTCCGGCGGATGGTCTTCTTCTTCGGATCGCGGTTTTGATGGGCACATGTCGCGGTGGGGGGCCTTCGGTTCGTTTGGGCTTATATTCATGGTGTTGTGGTGGGTTATCATTATTGGAGTGGTGGTAGCGCTTCTCCAATGGCTTGTGCGACAAGCCCGCGGAAGCGCCCCATTCGGATCTCCGCTTGATATGGTAAAAGGACGCTATGCGAAAGGCGAGATCACAAAGGACGAATTTGATAGGATCAAGAAAGACATTCAGTAGTACTATTGGTAAGATCCTTTTTCCGCATGGACGCGCTAGCGCCGGTTCATAATAAAAGAGCGATCACTGTTCTTGTTGGAGCAATTATACTTGCAGCGCTTGCGGCCGGTGTGTTGCTCTTTTATTTTTGGGATCGCGATCAATTACAGATACACTCGGATGGACCCGAAGAAGCTAAGACGCTTGAGGCGCTTGAACCGCTCGGCAGTGATCCCATAGCGCTTCTTCGCGAGGCAGAAAAACGTCAAAAAGATGCGGACTACTATGTTGAATACGATGTCGCGGTAACGAACCCGGCCGCCGATGAACAGCATTCACGAATGCGGACTATTGAGAAAAAATGGCAGAACAATCTGCGCATTGACTCATATTTAGGTTCCGCACGCACTAACAGCATTATCAAGAATGACGACGGCATATTCGGATGCAACATCGCCGAAAACAGCAAAGAGTCCCCCTGCTATACACTTCCCACGGAAGATGCCGCACGCGATCCGGAACACACGGTGGAACTTGGCAACGAGGTGTTCGGCGACCTCATTCGGCAGGGCGCGATAGAGCCCCATATGGTAGGCGGCAAGGAGGTGCGCGTCGGCGGTATGACCCGTGTGTGCGACGGGTTTGAGTACGCGCTGAAAGGTGAAGCGCTTGGTGAGGATGTTGTTGTGGCATTTTCCCGGCGCCTGCTTCCGGATGTTTCTTCGGAAGATATCACTGATGCAAAAAACGCGCTTGCAACCTTTTCTGTTGAAACATCGCTTTGCTTTGACCGCGAGACCGGCGTGTCGCTTCTTTCGGATACGAGCGCTACGATCGGCACAACTACCGAGCGGTACACCCGAACGGCAACCACATTTTTCCCGCGAGCCGAATTTTCCCACACGCTGACGTTAAAACCGCTTATTGAAAAAGATCCTACTGACAGCTATTTCCATGGAGAAAATCGGCTTGGTGCCAGTGCGACTGATGACGAATTTTTATATGTCGGCGGAAAAAGTGGTATGTTTAAACTAAAGGACGGAGAGATCATTTCACAGGAGAAGGTGCCGGGCGGGGTGGATGTTATCAAGATATTTCATGGGAAAATGTATGTTTCCAATAGCACCGGGGTGTATGCACATGAGGCGGATGGATGGAAGGAGAGTTTAAAAGTGTCGTATGCCGGTCATTTTAAGGTACTTCGTGATGAGTTATACGTTGCGACTTTTTACGGATCATATGTGCTTCGTAATGGTGCATGGGTTCAACCGCACGCGTCCTTTAAGGACTTGGAATGGATAGAATCATTGGCGGAGAAGGGAGGGTTTTTGTATGCGGTAAATAAAGATGGAGGACTCTATATACTTGATGGTGGGGAATGGCAACTGCTCCAGGAGGTCAATCCATACCGGGAGTCACAGCGTTTTCGGGAGCGTGGCGAGCGACTTTTTCTCTTAAGAAGCGGTGATCTGTTTGAACTGCGCGGGGGTGATATTGTGCCAATTTCTAAGTATTCGGATGGCGTCAGCGTGAACGATTTTGAGGTGTTTGATGGCAAGGTGTATATCGGTGGATATAGAGGAGTGTATGTTGCCGGGGAAGGTTTTATTTCCGATGAAAAGGCGACTGGTGAAGTAAGTGATCTTATTGTCTATCGCGGGTCACTGTATATGGCAGGGGAGACCGCCGTCTATCGTCTTGAACATGGTGTCTGGCGCGTGGTAGGGGATCCCTATTCTTTCACCCGGCCCGTGGGCTTGGTGGAACTTGCTGGGGCGCTCTACGGATTTGGGCCGGTAGGTGTTTCTCGTCTTGATGAGGATTCATGGACCTCCGTTGATCTCATGTCCGTATCAAATCTTCTTACGCATCGCGGGCGCCTCTATGCCGTATCATTTAATAAGGGGATGCTTCACGAGATCATCTCCATAGTGAATGAGCGTTCAGAAACATTCGCGCTTCCTGCTGGGGCAAAGATCATTACATTTCCGCAATGAAAAAAATCTTACTCTCATTAATTCTTATATGTGCGATCGGCGCGAATGTTGTAGCGCCCTTACCGGCTTTTTCTGCGGGCGGTTGTAGCTATTGCGGCAAGTTCTTTATTTTTAGCGATAGCAACCCCTATGGCGAGTGCCAGGCGCGGATGTTTGCTTGTTGGGATGCTGCCCCAGGCGAGATGGAATCGTGCATGTGCAAGGCCGAACATGACCTTAACGTAAAATATACCGCAGAATATCTTGTATTCCATGAACTGGTGTTCTGGATAGATCTTTTGACGAAATCGGCGGGGGTTTCATTTTTGGGAAAACCCGGACTTACTCCGCCCGGACTGCAGTTTTTAGATCCCAAGCGAAGGGAATACCTTTTAAGCAGGAATGCGCGTGCGCATGAGCAGGTGGGCGCGGTGTTTGGGGGATACCCGTCGCCAGCCACTGTTAAAGCGGTCGTGACCTTGTCGCGTCTTGCAGACGAGCGGACTCCCGCAGGCCAGCGTGCGGCAGAGTGGTTTATAGATAATCTTCCCGATGGGCACCCAAAGACCGGTATTAAGCTTCTTCTTGCCTGGAGAAAATATTGGAAAACGGTAGCTGTTCCCGAATAGTGTGCGCAATAGTAAACCCCCGAGAGAAACCTCGGGGGTTATGCGTATATATACGTCTGCGGCAAGACGCCGGCGCCTTATCGGCAAAAGCGTTTGGCGATTATATTGCTCGCTTTCTTGCCTGACCACGCGGCACCTCCGAACGTCGGAAATGATGTGGAATCCCCAGCAATGTAGATAGGGGAGGTCTGTATTTCCTGGTCCCACCAGAAACGAGTAAGCTCCAAGAGCTCCCCCGGAGACCTCTTGGGGATGGCGAGTGGCCATCGTGTAATGTGGACATCTCTCAGTTTATGCGGCATATCCGGAACGAAATGCGCCAAGTCCTTGATGACCGCTTGCGCGATGATATCGTCGGGCTCTTGCATGAGACGCTCGGCGCTATGGCTCATGAGATGCGTACCGAGAAGCTCTTGGGCGCCGATGGCCTTATGTTTTCCCGACTCAAGCGAGAAGGCGGCCGGACAGTTGTGGAAGAAGCACCTTTCTTCCGCCGGGATCATCGCCATTGTCGCGTTATTCAAATTCGGATCGCTTAAGCGAGAGGAGAGTAGCAGATTTATGACGATCGTTGACCAGTAGTGTGTGTTTTTAAGGAATAGTTTTTGGCGAACAGTCGGTGCGCTAATAATGCCTGCCGCTTCCGGCGGTGGGATAGTTACGATCACCGCGTCAAGCATGAGTGTTTCGTCGGCAGTTCGTACCAGCGCCTTACCCTCCGCCCCTATGCCGATCTCAAGCACGGGAGTATTGAGGCGTACGTCTCTGACGCATCTCAGGCCCGCCTCCGGGATTGACTGCGTTCCCCGGCGCATGATATGCCAGCGGTCGCGCCGAGCAAGATGCGAGATCATCCATGCGGCGTAGATCTCCGGGGCATACTGCATTGCATGAAAGAAAAGACCGTTAAAGACCGGTTCGGCAAGATACGCGGCACCCTCTTCCCCATAACTTCGCCGGAACCACCAGTCGGCAGATCCGTTGTCAAATTCATACCATGCAGTGTAGCGGTTCGGATCAAGTCCGCCTACGCGTTGCGCCATGTGGCGGTACGCATTTTCTACTTGTGAGCATGCACGAGGGCTTACAAGTTCCTCCGAGTAGACCGTTCCGGAGTTTTTTCGGTTGATTCGTCTGAATCTATCACCGCGAAACGTAGCGGTGTATGGCTCTATCTCTATCATGTCGTCTGCAATGCCCGTTTCTTTTATAAGCGGCATGACATCCTCATAATGGTCAAGGATGAACTGGCCGCCATGATCCTGGAAGAATGGAAGGGCGCCGTTCACAAGAGTTGAACGCGCCCGCCCTCCGCACTGCGGCTCTTTTTCAATGACGGTGACGACAAACCCCGCCTTTACAAGGTTGTGGGCGGCAACCGCCCCAGCCATCCCGGCCCCGACGATTCCAACATGGCCAATATGCATGTATGATTTTTTCAATGAAATATAGAAATACTATAACATATAGTGCAAAATAAAGCAATATTTATGCCGGTAAGTCGCCGTATGGCGAGCGGGATGGTGCATAATGCAAGATACATTCTGGACTCCATGAAGCCCTGAGCTTATGGAGTTTTTTAATCGAATCCACTCAAAATATACCGGCATCAAGGGGTTTATCACTGTCTATAACGATGCGATACGATATG
>Ga0209542_10011575_pt1 | contig 15633 bp, 19 predicted proteins | sample RifCSPhighO2_01_FD_184028 | JGI IMG/M metagenome (GOLD analysis project Ga0209542, IMG submission 184028) | Soil microbial communities from Rifle, Colorado - Rifle CSP2_plank highO2_0.1 (SPAdes) (version 2) | ecosystem: Environmental > Terrestrial > Deep subsurface > Rock core/Sediment ... | reverse complement strand
GTTTAGAATTTGTTAGAGGTTTTAATTTTTAATGATTACATTAAAAACAAGGTTATCAATTATTCGTTTGCGAGTGAAACGAGCTTACGAATAATTAGATGTTTTAATTTTTAATGATTACATTAAAAACAAAGTTCTCAACAAATGCTTAACGAGCAATAGCGAGTTTAGAATTTGTTAGATGTTCTAATTTTTAATGATTACATTAAAAACAAGGTTATCAATTATTCGTTTGCGAGTGAAACGAGCTTACGAATAATTAGATGTTCTAATTTTTAATGATTACATTAAAAACAAGGTTATCAATTATTCGTTTGCGAGTGAAACGAGCTTACGAATAATTAGATGTTCTAATTTTTAATTTCAATGAAAATTTTAAACTCTATTTCTTTTTTATTTGGATCATTGGTAGGTGCGAAAACAGAGCGAAAAAATCTTCCTTCCGGTTCTTTATGGAAATTCGGATCAAAATTAACAGTTAAAATAGCTTTGTCCCCTGCCGCGATTTTTTTCTTATCAATTTTCGCTGAAGTACAGCTACATGACGCAGTTAAATCTCCTATAAGCAATTCCGCGCTCCCTTTGTTGAAAATGACAAAATCAGTTTTTACCACCCCGTCTGATTTTCTGATTTGCCTGAAATCGTATTCTGTTTTCTCAGCTACTGCCTTCGGCTGTTTACCTAATTCCAATGTTAAATTATTCATCAATTCTATATTGGCTTGCGTTCTTTTCACCGCTGTTCCCGTTTCATGGGCCTCTTCTTCCATATGAACGAGCTCTTTGCTTAATTTTGCTAAATCTTTTTTAAGATCCGACACAAGCGCGCCTACTATGACAATCGCGAACATTAAAACAATTAAAACAATGATATTTAGTTTTTCTTGATTAAACATATATTTGAATTTAATTTATAACATCTGCTTCGAATGAAACTTGAAGCTTCGGCTTAGCTTGAGAATTCGTGTCAATGTAAACCAAGCGCTTTACCTTGCCTGTCCCTTGCGGTCCATGCGCTGCCGGATTAAATATAGCCTCAAGCGTTATTGTTTCACCGGCCTTCACCTCAATACTTGTAGTCGGCGACAGTCCATGCCCCTGCATTCCAAACGGACCTCGCTTGCCTCCGGAACCGTCAGTCACATACGCGGTTGTGCACATACAAGAAGTAAAAACTTTCTCTATTTTGAGCGGTTCTTGCCCTTCATTTTTTAGCTCAAATTTATGTGAAACATTCCCGTCTTTCATTGCGATAACTCCGAAATCAAAATTTTCTTCCACAACAGTAAGCGCGCTTGCCGAATAAGAAGACGCGCTGATTTTGCCCGCTTCCCCGGAATAATTACCAATGTAAATCATAACAATAAGAACAAAGCTAATAAGAACAACCGCCGCGATTCCATAAGTTATGAATTGTTTAGTGTTTGGTTTCATAAATTTAAAACGCGCCCATTCAAAATCTTGAAATGGGCGCGCGATGTTTAAAAAAATAATAAAATAATTAAAATTCAGCCTTGAAAACATTAGTATTATGCGCCCGTAAATTGATAAAAATTATCACTCCCGCATTTATTACGCAAAGATAACCATTTAAGAAATGGCGCAATACTCATTGCCACGGCTAACTTCCCTACAAGCAAATATCGCGTAATAAGCGAAGTTAAGCCAGACAGGTCATTAGGCAACCAAAGTTTATGTAAAAATAATGCAGTCAATACTAAAGAAAGAATAACAGAAAGATCGTTCCCAAACTTAAAAACCGCGGTAATAAATTTTTGAATCGAGGACAAATGATAATTAGCCATTGAGAAGTCATCTGCCATAATAATACAATTCGCTCCGGTAAAAACAGATATTGGACAAATATGACCCACTTCCATATCCATGAAAGTAAAACTAAACAAAGCTATCATTAAAATACTTGCCACTAAAAATATCGAGATGATTCTCATATTTATCTTCATAATTATATAATTATACCAATAAACCCGTAATTAGTAAATACATTGATATATATATATAATAAAAACAATTAAAGAGAATAAAGGTTAAAAAAGAATTGAATAGGAAAATCAGAATTTGGAACGAAGAATATAACAACCTTGAACATTGCGGATTAAATGGAAAAACTCCGAATGAAACGCTACAATTATTATCAACTAACGAACCAACAAATGTCTATGGTTAAAACATAGTGAATAAAAAATTTTCTCTTGGCTTCCTCTGTACGACGAAATCCGAAATGATGCGCCCCGCCACTATTTTTCTGGGGCAAAGGAGGCGGGGTCTGGGGAGGAATCCGCGCGGGCTTCGGCTTTCTGTTCTGAAAATTTTTTGGCGGGCTTATAAATTCAAAATAGTGTCTCGCCATACAACCTTAACAAAAAAGAATGGCGAGAATTACTCCCTTAAACAACTTTTCTCACTTCCTCAAAAAACTTCTCAACTTCGCGTTCTCTGTCCGGCAAATATGTATCGTAGATTAGAGAACTTATACCCAAATAATTTTCAGTCAAATTATTAACAATTTGCTTGATGTATTTCTCTAAGTCGTCGATAAATTCGTCCAAAATCTTCACAGAAATTTCTGTATTAATTTCGCTAAATCGGTGATCAGCATGAACCAAATACTTATTTAGAACAGTTTCCATTTTTTTGTCTTTCCATGTTCCAAATAATCCCTCATGCTTTTTCTTCAGTGGTTCGTCTTTAATGTGCCTAACGACAAATTGGAAACTGTGGGCGTTGCCATCTCTGTCAAAAAATTTTCTGCAATCACTTAGTTGTGAAATAATATATCCATACCAAACCAAAAGCATCATGTCGTTACTCTCTGTTAGGTGCGTTTTTTTCATCTCGTTTTCAAATTTTTTGAAAACGGCGCGACGCGTCAATAAATCGAGCAAAAGATTTTGAAAAAAAGAAAGTTCATCGTTCAAGCTCATACAATTTCCATTATCTAGGTCAATCTCTGTCATGTATGTTATTTCTTAAAAAACTTATGCAGGTCGCTATCAAAGGATACTGATTGTGCGTCGTACTGTGATTGGACTTCTGTGTTAATCCAAAGTACATCCGGACTAACGGAAACTTTTTCTACAGTATTATCTGCCTTAAAGTCAACATAGGAAGCGTAGGAAATTTTAAAAGATTCAAACGGAATTCTATCACCCCATTTAACATTAGCATCCTTAAGATTCAGATAATTTTTGTCAAATAAAAAAATGATTGCTTTATTCTTGCTACCGTAAAAACTTACTTTAAACCCTGCTTTATTATCCGCAAGATTTTTACTGAAAAAACATGTAAGATAAGAATCTTTCTTTGAATTTTTTAAAACATCTCCATAATTTATACCAATTTCAAAAAACCTTTTCAGTTGCTGGTCATAAATAGAGCTATACGAATAACTTCCGTCCCTTAATGAATTTGGAATAATATAATATTCAAAAAGTGCGCTGAAACTATTTAGGCGTCCTTCAGTGCCAGGATGTTCGTGTTTGTATTCCTCGCTTACTTTAAAATCATCTTGTTGGCTTTCCGGAACTTCTAAAATTCTAAAGATGTCCTTCCACTCAAAGAATATAGATAGAAAATAATTACCTGGGTTTTTAAACATAGTTTTAATAATACTGATAATAATTGACCCTAAAATGAAAACGCCAATAGCCGTCCAAATTCCCCAAGACAACGCTACAATACTTAAAATTATGACGATAATCCATTTCATGATCTATTTTATAAAATAATCAAGTTCTTTCCCATAAACTTTTGCTAACTCTCCTAATTCTACCGCATCAACCCCGCGCTCGCCTCGCTCTATTTTGGAAAGATACGCCTGTGGCTTTTTGAGCTTTTTACCTGTTTCCACCTGTGTTAAACCAGCCTCTAGGCAAGCGAACACTCTCATCTTCAAAAAATGAGTTCGTATCTAGTTTCTTGGCTCCGGCGGTAGGACTCGAACCTACAACCTATTGGTTAACAGCCAACCGCTCTACCATTGAGCTACGCCGGAATATATTATTGTTTTTAATGTAATCATTAAAAACAAGGTTTCAAAATAAAAAATACTAAATAATTATCAAAATCTATGATTTTGATAATTAAAGGCTACATCGTAATGTTATTCAATTCTTCAATTTACAATTCGTGATTACGTAAGCAAGATAGACACATGCTTTGTTTGTTTTGCGGGGGCAGGATTCGAACCTGCAACCTCAGGATTATGAGCCCTACGAGCTGCCAATTGCTCTACCCCGCGATATTAAAATTTTATTATTTTTAAAAAATTTATGTAATTAATAATTCAAAACTTATAATCTATAAAAAATAATACTAATTTAAAAAAAACTTGTTTTATAAAAATCTTAATCGTATAATACTAAAATAAGCTCTATAAGTCAAGTTAAACAACTTCGGATTAGTGAAATTTTTAACAATATATTACCTTAACAACACAACTACCTTGCTATTATTTCTTACATCTAAAATACCTCTGTGAACTTCAAATTCAATATCTTTTTTGCCTTTTTCTTGTATTCTTAAAACACCTTTTTTTAAAGGCGTAAGCAAGGGAATATGATTATCAAGAATTTGCAATATACCATTAAATAAAGAAGGAGCGCTTACGCTTTCTACTTCGCCTTTAAAAAGTATTTTGTCTAATGCTAATATTGATAATTGCATAATACTAATTTTTTAAATTACTTAACCTCGTCAATTGAACCTTTCATATATAAATCTTTCTCGCTCTTATTATCATGTTTGCCTTCTAAAATCTCTTTAAATCCACGAATTGTATCAACGCGTTTTACAAATTTGCCTGAACTTCCTGTAAACACCTCTGCGACAAAGAACGGCTGAGATAAAAATCTTTGTATTTTTCTCGCTCGAGAAACTGTTATTTTATCTTGTTCTCCCAATTCCTCAATACCTAAAATAGCGATAATATCCTGAAGCTCTTTATATCGCTGTAATACTTTTTGCGTTCCGCGAGCAACATTATAATGTTCAACTCCAACAATACGCGGATCAAGCACTGTGGATGTAGAGTCTAATGGATCAACAGCCGGATAAATTCCAAGTTCTGTTAATTGTCGCGATAATACAATAGTAGAGTCTAAGTGCGCAAAAGTAGTGGCAGGGGCAGGGTCTGTCACATCGTCAGCCGGCACATATACAGCTTGCACTGATGTTATAGAACCTTTTTTAGTAGATGTTATTCGTTCTTGTAATTGTCCCATTTCTGTTGCAAGCGTTGGCTGATAACCTACTGCAGACGGCATTCTGCCTAAGAGCGCTGATACTTCTGAGCCTGCTTGCGTAAAACGAAAAATATTATCAATAAATAAAAGAACATCTTTGCTCATTTTATCTCTAAAATATTCAGATATAGTTAAAGCAGATAAAGCTACGCGCATACGCGCGCCTGGAACTTCTTTCATTTGACCAAAAACCATAACTGTTTTATCCAATACCCCAGCGTCTTTCATTTCATAATAAAGATCATTTCCTTCTCGAGTCCTCTCTCCCACTCCAGCAAAAACAGAAAAACCTCCGTGCTCTGCAGCCATATTACGAATAAGCTCCTGAATTAAAACAGTTTTTCCAACTCCTGCTCCTCCAAAAAGTCCTACTTTACCTCCTTTGATAAAAGGAGCGATTAAATCAATAATTTTAATTCCAGTTTCAAATATTTCTTGTTTGCTTGATTGGTCAATAAGTTTAGGCGCATTTCTATGAATAGCCCATTTTTCAATGCCACGCAATTCTTCTTTATTATCAATGGCGCGTCCCAATAAATCAAGCATTCTGCCCAATACTTTTTCCCCTACTGGCACAGAAATAGGCTCTTTTGTATCAATTGCTTCCATTCCTCTTTTCATTCCATCAGTAGAACCCATTGCAATAGCTCTCACCTGATTAGCTCCTAAATGCTGAGCAACTTCAAAAATAACTTCTTGATTGTTATACTCAACTTTAAGCGCGTTTAAAATAGCAGGCAACTTACCGCTCTCAAATTCTACATCAATAATTGGCCCTATAATTTGTTTGATTTTTCCTTTATTGTTCATAAATAAATTTTAATATTTTACTATAAAAGCGCTTCTGCTCCGCCTATTATCTCTAAAATCTCCTGCGTAATCTTATTCTGCCGTTCTTTATTATAAGTAAGTTTTAAATTATTAAATATTTCTCGAGAGTTGTCAGTGGCGTTTTTCATAGCAACCATTCGAGCTGAATGCTCTGACGCATTGCTCTCTAAAATCATATGGTAAAGACACGCTTCTACTAAATCTTTTACAATATCGTCTAAAACCAAATTCACTGATGGTTCAAATAAATATTCAAATTCTTTTTCCGCGCGCCATTCTATTTCAATTTTTCTTGTTCTTGAATATTTTCCTTCAAAAGGTATAATTCCTTGAACAATTTCTTCTAAATCATTCTGATTTACTGGCAATAATTGCCTTATTTTTTGCTCATATTTAATCGCACTGTAAAAATCAGTGTAAGCAACCATTATTTTACTTGCCTCGCATTTAAAAAATATTTCTTCTAAATATTTATATAATTCTCCTATTTTATCGATATTTACTTCATCTCCCCAATTCATTTCTTCGCGCAAAATATTTTTTTGCCTGTTTTTTAAATAAATATTGCCATTCTTGCCAATTGTAATATAATTTACATTATTATAATTATTCTTAACCTCCTCTGTAAATTTAATTACTTTTTCTAATAATTTTATGTTATAACCTCCGCATAAACCTTTATCCGATGTAACAACAATTATTATTAGATTATTTTGAGCGTTTTTTATTTCAGAAAACAAAATATGTTTATCGCTTTTTTTACTCTTTAATAATTTAAGCAGTTGCAATGCCTCAACAGCATAAGGACGAGCGCTAAGAGCGCGTTCTTCCCATTTGCGCATTTTACTAGCGGAAACTGCTTCTAACGCCCTTGTTACTTTAGCGGTATTTCCTACTGATTTAATCCTATTTTTAATTTCCCGTAAACTCATGTTTCAAATTTAAAATAATAAGAATAACGATTTTAAACCAATTTTATTTTATAAATTTCATAATTTTACATTTTAACTTTCATAATTTCTTTTTCCAATTCTTTCTCAATTTCAGGAGTTATTATATATTCTTTTTCAATTTTTTTAATCAAATCTTTATTAAAATTTTCTATTTGACTCCAAATTTTTTCAGCAAATTCTCCTGCCTTATCTATTTGTATTTCTCTTAAAAATCCTTTTGTGCCAATAAAAATTAATATTATTTGTTTAACAGTAGAAACAGGACTATAAGCAGGCTGTTTTAATATTTCTGTTAATCGTCTTCCTTTTTCAATAATCTCTAATGTTGATTTATCCATATCCTGCCCAAATTGCGCGAACGCTTCTAATTCTCTGTACTGCGCTAACTCCAATCGCAATTTACCAGCAACGCTTTTCATAGCTTTATTTTGAGCAGCGGATCCAACGCGAGAAACAGAAAGCCCAACATTAATAGCTGGCCTAATTCCTTGATAAAATAATCCCGGCTCTAAATAAATTTGTCCGTCAGTAATAGAAATAACATTAGTTGGAATATACGCGGAAACATCTCCGCCTTGAGTTTCAATAATTGGAAGCGCTGTAAGCGAGCCTCCGCCTTTTTCATCTGATAATTTAGCCGCTCTCTCTAAAAGACGCGAATGAAGATAAAAAATATCGCCTGGATATGCTTCTCTTCCTGGCGGACGTCGAAGCAATAAACTAATTTGCCTATATGCCCAAGCATGTTTGGAAAGATCATCATAAATCACCAAAGCGTGTTTTCCATTATCCATAAAATATTCTCCTATTGAAGAACCTGTGTAAGGCGCTAAATACCATAAAGAAGCTTGGTCAGAAGAACTTGCTAAAACCACAATCGTGTATTCCATTGCTCCTCTGTCTCTTAATTCTTTAATTATTTGCGCTACTTTAGACTGTTTTTGTCCAATTGCAACATAAATACAAATTGGTCTATTTTCTTTTGGCTCGTTTAATTGGTTTAAAATAGTATCAATAGCGATTGTTGTTTTGCCAGTTTGTCTATCTCCAATAATAAGCTCTCGCTGACCTCTTCCGATTGGAATCATACTATCAATAGATTTAATTCCTGTTTGCATTGGTTCATTAACTGATTTCCTGTTAATAACAGACGTGGCATCGCGTTCAACTCCATATTGTTTATTTGTTTTTATTTTACCTTTTCCATCAATAGCCTCGCCAAGCGCGTTAACAACTCTTCCAATCATAGCATTTCCAACAGGAACCTCTAAAATATGACCTGTTTTTTTTACAACAGAACCTTCTTTTATATTATTAAAATCGCCTAAAATAACAGCGCCAATAGTATTTTCTTCTAAATTTAGAGCTATGCCAAAAACTTTATCTGTTTCTGTTTCAAATTCTAACATTTCAGAAGACATAGCATCTCTTAATCCGCTAATTCTCGCTACTCCGTCAGAAATAGAAATAACGCGTCCAATATTATCTATTTCTACTTTACTTTCAAAAATAGAGATTTTCTTTTTTAAACTCTCTATAATCATTTCTTTATACATATTTTTTTTAATTTAAAAAGCAAAAATGAAAAACAAAAATTGCGTATTAAAATTGTAAAGCATTAAGTCTATCTTTTAAACTTGCTTTGATTCTTAAATGCTCTGCTTCTGCTATAAATCCTCCTAAAACATTTTTATCAATTATTTCTTTTATATCAATATTCTTATTGTTTAAATTTTTATATATCAATTTTTTAATTTCCAGCAAATGATTATTATCCAGTTTATAAGCGCTTATTATTTCTACTTTGCTATATCCAACATCTTTATTATAAATATTTTCAAAATTTTGAAAAATATTTGGCAACCAACTTTCAATATAATGTTTTTTTAAAATATTTAAAAAATCTTTTACAGCGACTTCTCTCTCGCTCTCTATTTTAATTTGAGAAATACAATATAAAACTTCCGCGTAATCTTTTACTTTATATTTCATAAAAATAGATTTATAATTTAGAGAAAAACTAAAAAAACAAATAATTTATTTTAATTCTTTAATACTTTCTTCTATTATATCCTTATCAATGCCAGCGTCTATGTTTTTACCTAATACTTTTTTAATTGCAATTAATACTAAACCGCCTAATTCCGTTTTAGCTTCAGCAATAGCTAATTCTTTTTCATTTACAATATTTGCTTTAGCCTCCGCAATAACTTTTTTTACTTTATCTTGAGCTTCTAAAATCACTTTGGTATGTTCTTTTTCAGCTAATTCTTTAGATTTTTTTAATAACTCATTTGCTTTTTCTTGAGCTTTTTGAGCTATTTCCTTGCCTATTTTTTCAATTTCCTGTTTTCTTTTCTCCATTTCTTCAGCGTTTAAAATACCTTCTGCTATTTTTTTTGACCTAACCTCTAAAAACTTTATTATTGGACCATAGGTAAATTTATAAAGCAGAAATATAAGCAAACCAAAATTAATTATCTGCGCAATAAGCAATTTCCAATCTATCCCAAGTTTTATAATCAACTCTTCCATACATAATACTAACTAACTACCAACTTATTGCTGGTAGTTTATTAAATGTAATTTATATTGCTTAAACAAATTTAACAATTAAAGCAATAACTAACGCGTAAATAGCAACTGCTTCAGCAAAAGCAATAGATAAGATTGCCATAATTTGAACTTTAGGCGCTGATTCTGGATTTCGTCCTATAGCTTCTACTGCTTTGCCTCCTATTATACCAATACCAATACCTGGACCTAAAGCTCCTGCGCCAATTGCAAAAGCAGCCGCAATATTTTTTATCATCTCAATGTCCATTATTTTATTTAATTAATAATTAACAATTATTTTAATGCTCTTTATTTGTTGCCATTCCAAAAAATACTAAAGTTAGCATAGCAAAGATTAAAGATTGAATCAATCCAACAAATAATTCTAATCCTAAAAATGGAATTGGAACTATATAAGGAATTAAAAACGCTACAACAACTAAAAGCACTTCTCCTGCAAAAATATTTCCAAACAAACGAAATGAAAAAGAAAGAAATTTAGCAAGCTCGCCTATTAATTCAAGTATTCCAACAAAAAAATATATTAATCCTTTTTTAAATGATATATATTTACTCGCGTGTTTAAAAAATCCAATTGTAATAACACCGAATATATGTGTCATTATAACAGATATAATCGCAAAAGCAAGAGTAATATTTATATCGCTATTTGCAGTTCTAAGTAACGGAATAAAAACTTCTTCGCTATTATGAAATTCGCTTATTCCAATACTTCCTACTCCAGGAACTATTCCAAGCCAATTAGATAAAAGTATGAATATAAAAAATGTAAAAACAAAAGGGAAAAACTTTTTTGATTTTTCATGAGAACCAGTTATTTGATCCATTATTGTAATTGCTCCTTCAAAAATAACTTCTACTAAACTTTGAAATTTACTTGGCACATCTTTCAACTTTTTAGAAACTAATATTAAAACTATCAAAATAATCAAAGAAGCTATCCAAGACATTAAAATTGTATTTGTAACAGAAAAACTTCCGATATTAAAAATTGTTTCCGCTTTTAGTGATATATTCATAAATCACTTAACATATAACATATAACACATAAAATATCAATGTCTTGTTTTCAAAAAACCTTATACTAATATTCCTTTAACTTTTTTACTTTATCGGATTTTTTTATTTTTTGAAGCGCTTTAGCTTCAATCTGCCTAATACGCTCGCGCGTTACACCAAACTTGCGCCCTACTTCTTCTAATGTATGCGATTCGTTATTATCCAATCCAAAACGAAGTTCTAATATTTTTCTTTCTCTAAGTTTTAATTCATCAAGAACTTCTCTTATGTGCTCGCGTAAAAAATTAGTGGCAGTTTCTTTTTCTGGAGAAAGCGCTTTTTCATCTTCTAAAAACTGCTCCAAAGTGCTTTCGCTTTCATCGTCTCCTACTGGCGTTTCTAAAGAAATAGTTTTTCTTGAAATTTTTAGAATTTCTTGAGCTTTTTTCTCGTCAATGCCCATTTCTAAAGCAATCTCTTCAATTTGCGGTTCGCGACCAAAAATTTGAGTTAATTTTTTTTTTGTTTGAATAAACTTAGTAATAGTTTCCACCATATGCACTGGAATTCTAATTGTTCGCGATTGATCCGCAATAGCCCTTGTTATAGCCTGCCTAATCCACCAAGTCGCATAAGTGGAAAACTTATATCCTCTAGTAGCGTCAAATTTTTCCACTGCCCTAAAAAGTCCAATATTACCCTCTTGAATTAAATCCAAAATCGTTAATTGAGGAGTTCTATAAGCGTACTTTTTAGCTATACTTACAACTAAACGAAGATTAGCGCTTATAAGTTCTTGTTTTGCTTCTTCATCTCCATTAATAATTCTATCAGCAATAGAAATTTCTTCTTTCTGTGTTAAAAGAGGCACTTTTCCAATTTCCCTAAGATACATCTGCACAGAATCAAGTGGCAATCTTACTAAATTAACCTTTTTAACGCTTTGCGCTTTATCTTTAATTTTAATCTTGCCTTTTTCTTTTTCATCAACAACAGAAATATCAGCAACTTGTAATTTGCGATATAAATAATCTAATAATTCAAGATTATTTTCAATAGTGGGGAAAAACTCTATTATCTTATCATAAGTAATAGAACCTTCTTGTTTTCCATAATTAACTATATCTTGAATCTTTTTATTTTTTTTATCAGTCATTTTCTAATTCTAAAGATGAAACAATCTCTTGTTTTCTCTCTATATGTTTAAAATCATTTATAATCCTATTTAATTCTTTATTAGCTAAGTATTTTTCTGGCCACATAATTTCTGCTTTTAATTTTAATTCTTTTTTTGAAATATTCCAACCTTTTAATTCTTTCTTAATAATATTATCAACTTTGCTTTTAATATCCTTATCAGAGAATAATTTAGAATATTGAAAATATATAGCCACTAAATGCTGTTTATCAAAAGTTAATCTATCTTTTATTTTTATTGGCAAAACTTGCGCTTTATGAACAAATTGTTTATTACTGAATTTATTTTCTTTTATCATTCTTTCCCATTCTTCTTCTAAATCGTTTTCGCGAATGCTAAGCTTTTTACTTATTTCTTGCTTCCAGTGTGTTTCTTCAACCTTACTTACAATATATTGCAAAACTTCAAATAATTCAATGATTATTTCTTTTTTAACTTCTATATCTTTAATATTTTTATCTTTTATTGATGTTTCCCATAAAAATTCAAATGCGCTTTCAGACTTAATTATGAGCTTTTGCCATGCTTTTTCCCCTTTTTCTTTTATTAAATCAGCAGGGTCCTTGTTATCTTTTAACTTTACCGCTTTAATATTAAAACCTAATTTATACGCTAATCCTATTGCTCGTTTTGATGCTAAAATTCCAGCATTATCGCTGTCAAAACAAAAAATAAGATTTTTAGTATATCGCTTTAATATTTTAAGATGGCCTTCGGTTAAACTTGTTCCAGACACAGCAACAACATTTAAAATTTCTGCTTGATTTGACATTACAACATCCATATTTCCTTCTACTACAACAGCAGCGTCTTCTTTAATAATATCTTCTTTTGCTTGATGAAGTCCGAAAATAACATTGCTTTTATCATAAAGAATTGTTTGCGGAGTATTAATATATTTAGCTTGTCTGCTCTCTGACAATTCTTCTTTATTAATAATTATTCTACCTGTAAATCCAATTACTTTGCCAACAACAGAAAAAATAGGAAATATAATCCGCGCTCTAAACCTATCATATCCTCCTTTGGAAGAAGGCACTGTTAAACCTGCGTCAATAATATCTTTTTTACTAAAACCTGTTTTAGTTAAAAACTTAGTTAACCCTTCCCAATTATTAGGAGCGTATCCTAAATTAAAATTTTTAATGCTTTTTTCATTTATTCCTCTTTTTTTCAAGTATTCTAATGCCAATTTACCGCCCTGTGTTTGAAAAAGCGCTTTTTCAAAATACTTTTTTGACAATTCATTAATATCTAAAATTTTATTTTTATGACTTGTGTCTGTTTTAGGCGCTTTAGATAATGAAATTCCTACTTTGTCAGCTAAAATATTAAGCGCTTCAACAAATTCCAAACTTTCAATTTCTTGCAAAAATTTGAAAATATCTCCTCCTTTACCGCATCCAAAACAATGCCAAATCTGCTTATCAGAGTTTACTATAAAAGAAGGACTTTTTTCATTGTGAAAAGGGCATAAACCTTTATGATTTGCGCCTGCTTTATTTAATTTAACATAACCGCCAATAAAACCCACTATATCAACGCGGTCTTTAATTGTTTGTATATCGTCTGACACGATAATAAATTAAAAATTCAAAATATTTTTATTATAAATATTTTTAGCTAAAATTAGCCATAAACCTGCTACAATATAACCCATTATAACATCGCTCAAAAAATGAACGCCTAAATAAATACGAGAAAAACCAATCAGAACAATTAACAATGAACAAAAAACAATTGACAATGCAATAAAATTTATTTTTTTACTATTTTTGTTATTTTTTGTTAATCGTTCATTGTTCATTAGTATAATTACAAATCCATAAAAAGCTAATGCTATTGCAGCGTGATTAGATGGAAAAGAACATTCTTCTAAATAACATTCTTCTCCTGTTGGTCTGATACGGCTTGTAAATACTTTTCCTATCCAAATAAATGCCTCTGTTCCTATAATAGTCATAATAAATAGCAATAAAAAATCCCTTTTTTTATAAAACAAAAAAATGCCTAATAGCGCAACTCCAAGTCCAATAAATCCTTTTACTTCTCCAAATAAAGTAATTATATTAAAAAATCCATTCCAAAATGGCGTTTGCAAATCTATTAAAAACTCTCTTACCTGATTATCAAAATTTAAAAAATACTTGCCTAAATAACGAAATAAACCGCTAAATACGCCGATTAAATACAGCATTAAAAGCGATGCAATAATATAAATTATTTTTTTTCGCATATATTAAATTTGAAATTAACCCTTATTCATAATCGCTTTTACTCTATCTTCTACTGACGGATGCGTCATAAATAATCTTCCAAACCATCCTGATTTGTTTTTACTATTTAATTTGTGAATAGGGTCAGAAAAAAACAAATGTGCTGTGCTCTTGCTTATTCGCTTTATTCTATTATTATCAAGCGAAATTTTTTGAAGCGCGCTTGCTAATGCTTCTGGATAACGAGTTAAAAGAACTCCTGATGCGTCAGCTAAAAACTCGCGATGACGAGAAATAGAAAGCTTTATAATAATAGCAACTATCGGCGAAAGAATAGCTAATATTATTCCAACTAAAATTAAAATCATTTGTATTTGTCCTCCTCCTTCTTTATTTCTTCCTAATATGCCAGATGATGGCGCGCCAAAAATTTGCATTCGTATAAAAAAATCGCTAATTAACGCGACAAAGCCAACTAAAACAACAACTATTGTGGAAACTAAAGTATCGCGATTTCCTATATGCGATAATTCGTGCGCTATTACACCCTCTAATTCATTTTTATCTAATACTTGTAGCAAGCCTTTTGTTACAGCAACAACACTATGTTTATAATCTCTGCCTGTTGCAAAAGCATTCATTGCCTTATCTTCTATAATATAAATTTTCGGTTTTGGCAAACCGGCTGTAATAGCTAAATTCTCAACAATTCTATATAGCTCTGGTGAATCTTTTTTTGCTATCTCGCGCGCTCCGCTCATTTTAAGCACAATTTTGTCTGAATACCAATAACTTATAAAACTCATTGCAACGCTAAATATTACAGCGATATATAAAATTATACTGCTGTTTAAAGCAAAACTAAAATACCATCCAAGCGCGATAATAAAAATCAAAAAACCTAAAATCAATAAGTAGCTTCTACGAATATTCTTGTCCTTTTGAGTATAAAGATTCATACAAACATAAATTCAATCAAAATTCTACTTTTACTGACTCTTTTGCAACCTTATCAACAAGCTCAAAAAATTCATTCTTAGTAAATTTAAAAACTTCTGCCACCATATTAACAGGAAAACTCTCAATTTTAGTGTTATAGTCCATAGTAGTATTATTATAAAATCGTCTTGACGCTTGAATTTTATTTTCAGTGTCAGAAATTTCTCGCTGAAGTTCTAAAAAATTCTCATTAGCTTTTAAATTCGGATAATTTTCAGATAACGCGAAAATGCTTTTTAATGTTCCAGATAAAATATTTTCCGCTTGCGCTTTTTCTTTTACATCTTGCGCGTTCATCGCGTTATTTCTCGCTTTTGTCACACTCTCTAAAAGATTTTTCTCGTGTTTAGCGTATCCTTTTACAGTCTGCACTAAATTAGGAATTAAATCATATCGCCTCTTTAATTGCACATCAATATCAGACCATGCTTCGCGAACGCGATTACGCTTCCTAATTAAACTATTGTAAGTTCCAATAAACCATAAAATAACAATCGCGATTATTCCATAAATTATATATATTATTTGCATAATTATTTTTATTAATTATTATTTAAATTTAACTAAACTATATCACAATATATTTTAACTTTCAA
>Ga0209542_10011571_pt1 | contig 15635 bp, 13 predicted proteins | sample RifCSPhighO2_01_FD_184028 | JGI IMG/M metagenome (GOLD analysis project Ga0209542, IMG submission 184028) | Soil microbial communities from Rifle, Colorado - Rifle CSP2_plank highO2_0.1 (SPAdes) (version 2) | ecosystem: Environmental > Terrestrial > Deep subsurface > Rock core/Sediment ... | reverse complement strand
CCGCCGAAGTTTCAACGCAGGCGGGGCCCAGCCAGTTCCATTCGGATATTTTCAAACAAACACCGCCAAAACATATGTTCAACTTTTGGAAACAAAAAAAGCAGGCAGTTGGAACCAAGGAATTGACAAAACAGCTCAAGTCCCTGGAAGACCGCTTGGAAAAGACGACCAAGGAGCTGGCAGCTCTCCAGGAAGCGCACAAAAACTCCCTGACCAAGGTGGGCGTGGTGAGATTCAATCCATTTGGAGAAATAGGGGGAGACCAGAGTTTTTCTGTTGCCCTGCTGGACAGCAGGGACTCGGGGGTTGTCATTACCTCCCACTACGGGAAAGAGATGCAGCGCATCTACGCAAAGCCCCTCAAGCAGGGCAAGTCAGAGTATTCTTTGTCTGCAGAGGAAGAGGAGGCAATCAGGAAAGCCCGGAACAGCTAGTATCTTGTATCTGGTAGCTTGTAGTTTGTATGAGTCAGTTTATACAAGATACAAAATACAAGATACAAACTACAAAACAATGACTATACAAAACATAACACAGGCAAAGAATGATGCTCAGGTCACTACACGACCGCCGGTTGTCGTAGTACTGGGTCACGTTGACCATGGCAAGAGCTCTTTGCTGGAGGCCATACGAGAGGATTTCAAAATTACCGCAAAGGAGTCGGGGGGCATCACCCAGCACATTGGAGCTTACGTTGTTGAGATTCCTGCGGAACCGAAATCCGCCGAAGCTTTACTCAAAGGCGGACAACGCTTTATTACCTTTATTGACACGCCGGGCCATGAGGCGTTTTCTGCAATCAGGTCCAGGGGAGCTAAGATAGCTGACTTAGCCGTGCTGGTGGTGGCGGCAGACGAGGGGGTAAAGCTCCAAACCAAAGAGGCGATTGAACAGGCAAAGAAAGCCGGGCTCCCCTTGGTGGTTGCGTTCAACAAAATGGACAAGCCGGAAGCAAATTTGGAAAAGGCAAGGCAGCAGCTTTCTGCAGAGGGCGTTGTGGTGGAGTCGTATGGAGGAAAGGTGCCGGAGGTGGCAACCTCCGCGGTTTTAAAGCAGGGCATCAAAGAACTCCTGGAAACCATTTTGCTCATGGCAGAACTTGAGGAGCTTAAAGCCGATGGTGCGGCCCCGGCAACAGGAGTTGTCATTGAGTCAGAACTGGATTCAAGGAGGGGTCCGGCTGCCACCCTGCTAGTAAAAAAAGGAACCTTGAGGCCGGGGGCTGTGGTGGCAACCAGATCGTCTTGGGGCAAGGCCCGCATCGTGGAAGATTTCCAGGGACAGGCAATGGAGCAGGTGCCCCCCTCCTTCCCCTGTCTGGTTATTGGTTTTGAAAACGCTCCCCGAGTGGGAGAAGAATTTCGGGTATTTTCCACCCAAGAAGAGGCAAGGGCCTTTCTTGTTCCAAGCGCGGCCTCCCTGCCTCAGCCGAGTCAGACTCGGCCACAGCAAGAGACGTTTTCTGAGCTTCCTACCCTGGACATTATTGTGAAGGCAGACGCGGCAGGCTCCTTGGAGGCGCTGGAGCAAGCGCTCTCTGCAATCCCGCAAGAACAGGTTGCCCTGCGTTTTGTGGATACGGGCGTCGGGGAGATTGCAGAAAAGGACGTGAAGACGGCCATCGGTACCAAGGCACGCATCATGGGATTCCGCACCAAGGCGCAGTCCTCTGCAGCCGACTTGGCCGAACGCGAGAAGGTAAAAATTGAGACCTTTGAGATTATCTACGAACTCGTTCAGCGGGTACGCACCTTAATGGAAAAAAACATTGAGCCAGAATTGGTAAAGACGGAACTGGGTTCCTTGAAGGTGCGAGCAGTGTTTTTAACCGACAAGAACCGGCAGATTGTGGGAGGAAAAGTCGGTTCGGGAGAGATTCGCAAGGGCAGCAAGGTGGAGATATTCCGGGGGGAGGAGTTTGTGGGCCAGGGCAAGATCGTGAACCTCCAGAAACAAAAGAAGGATGCTGGATCAGCCAAGGCAGGTGAGGAGTGCGGGCTGCAGGTTGAGAGTTCAGAGCATGTGCAGGAAGGGGATACCTTAAAATCCTTTATCCAGGAAACAAAGCAGGTAGAACTGTGAACTTGGGCTGGTCCAAGATGGTCTTAGCCCACTTCTATGACAGAACGCGTCCCGCAGGTGAATGAGCTGCTGCAAAAAGAAATCGGGGCAATCCTGCTTCGGGAGCTTGATTTTCCAGAGGATACTCTTGTAACCCTGACCAGGGTGAAGGCCACTCCCAACTTGCAGCAAGCCAAAGTTTATATTAGTGTAATGCCAGAGGAAAGAAGAAAGGAAGCGTTAAAGCTCCTCCAAAAAGAGATATACGGCATCCAGCAGTTGCTCAACAAGCGGCTGAACATGAGGCCGGTCCCAAGAATTGAGTGGGTGTTAGAAACCAAGACCAGGGAAGCACAGGAGATAGAGGTGTTGTTAGATAAAATCAAAAAAGAGAAGTAGCGGCGCGATGGCGAAGTGGTAACGCAGTGGTCTGCAAAACCACTATGCGAGGGTTCGATTCCCTCTCGCGCCTCAAAAGCAAAGCAGTTTTTATTTCATGTACCTGTTTTAGAAAACGATTTGCGTTCCGCAGTTTTCTAAAACAGGCCCGGGATTTGCATTATTCGCCCCGCAGGGACGCGGGGCGGCGCAAATCCCACAAAAACAAAGCAGTTTGCTTTTGTGCCCGGGTGGCGGAATGGTTTACGCAGGGGACTTAAAATCCCTGCCAGCAATGGTTGTGGGTTCGAATCCCACCCCGGGCACCAGAACAAAAACAGCCCTTCGGCTATGCTCAGGGCTGTTTTTGTTCTGGTGCGTTTGTTTGACGAAATCCGAACCTTTTTTGAGCGGAACTGATGGCGCGCTTCGCGCGCCAAACTGAACGCTCGGGCGGGCAAAAAGGAAGGGAGTTGGGGGGAAGGAATTTTTGCCCGCCCTCGCTTTCTGCCGCCGCCGAATTTCGTATTTCGCTTTGCGAAATGCGCCGCCATAAATTTTGCTTGTCTAAAATCATTTTATTTGGTAGTATTACATTAGAGATAAAATTCTTACATACTACAATACTATCAAAACTTTATTTATATGACAAGTGGAAAAACAATCAGCGAAAATATCAAGAAAATGCGAGCTAAACTTGGCCTAACCCAAGACGATTTAGCCAAGAAAGCGGATATTAAATATACAACGCTTATGAAGGTTGAAAGTGGCACAGTTAATAAGCCAAGCGTTCAAACTATGGCAAAAATTGCCAAAGCGTTGGGCGTTTCAATAGAGGAGCTGATAAAATAATATGGCAATATTTCGTTTTATATTTTCGATCATCTTTGCTCCATTTAGATGATTAGCAAATTCGCTAACCAAACGCAAAGACAATGTTTTGGAAATGAAAACAAGAAAAATACTAGGTCTAGTAATTTTAACCGCCGCGATAATTGGTGCCGCAACTATATTTTTTCTCGGTAATAGCGAGAGGGACGTAGACCTTGTTCAAGATAAACGTGAAAATCAGCCCTTGCAGGATTATCTTGCTGCGAGAACGTGTGGCAATACTCAATGCGAATTTCAAGAAGATAGCACCAGCTGTCCCGCTGACTGTTCCATGGCAAAGCTTAGCACCAACCAATGGACGCAAGTCAACGGCCCCTACGGCGGGCTGATAACCGATTTAGAAAAAGTTGGTACTACTTTATGGGCAGCGACATCATTTACATACGAACTAGGTGGTAATGGTATTTTTGAGGTCAGTAACGAGGGTTTAGATTGGAAATCTTTGGGGGGCACCGACAAGCGGGTAAAGGATGTTGCAGTGGACCCAAGCGATATTAAAAATATTGCATTCATTGCCGATGCCCCCTTTATTACATGGACTGGAGGCAAACCCTGGCAGAAAATTGAACTAGGGGCAGATTCGTATACTGCAGTTGCCATGAGTAAGGCCAATCCCTCTCTTATTTTTGTAGGCGCTATTTTAAACGGGAAAGGACTACTGTTTATATCATCAGATGACGGAACAAACTGGGCCAAAACGTCATTTCTGCCCGAGACCAAGTGGAGCATGAAACCAATCTGGGCAGGATTTCCTGATGAAGCAAAAAATTTCATAAGAGTCATAAAAGCTCATCCCGCTAACGAAAATATCATATTTATCGGCACAAACTCAGCCCTGTTCAAAAGCGAAGACCGAGGTTCCACATGGGAAAGGGCTGACAGCACTTTTCACCGAACTGATATACTGGGCATTGAAATCAATCCGCAAAATCCGAATGAAGTTTATGTAAGAGTCGGGGTCTTTGAGGATTTAACCTGTTTTGAAGCCGCCGGTAGAGAGAACCCGAAAGCTGTTGCCAAGATAGAAAAAGAGAGATGTGCCGGCGTATACAAAAGCAATGACATGGGTAACACTTGGCAACAGCTTGATGCCTATTATTTTGATCCTTCAGAGGGAGGCGTTTTTATAGATGATAATAATCCAAGCATTGCTTATGCTATTTTCTCCCGGAAAATTTTTAAAACAAAAGATGGCGGAAAAACATGGAAAGACTTTTTCTCCACCCACGATCAGCCATTCATCCAAAATTCCGGGGTAGAAAGATTGGCAGTGGGTGAAAATAGTGATGAGGTATTTATTGCTGGCAGACAAGGCCTTTTTCACACCGAAGATGCTGGAGAACATTGGCATGAAAGAAACAAGGGGTTTATTGGAAGTGAAGTGGTTGATATAGTTAAAGCAAATGATGGGACACTCTATGCGGGCACATATTCACTAGGTATGTTTAAGAGCACAGACAAAGGACAAAGCTGGACGTTTTCTTCCTATAATTTAGAAAATCCATACATAATGCTCATCGCCACCCATCCAACTGAACCAAAAACAATTTTTGTTACAACTAATGGCGGGGTATATGTCAGTCTTGACAGCGGATTGACTTGGGAGCGTGTGGCAAAAGAGTTTTTTAAAGATTCTAAAATACTTCCGGGAATTTCACATTTTCATGGCATTGCCTTCGATCCTAAAGACCCAAATCGCATTTACGTCGGAGGTGGCGGAGACCAGTATTCACCTAGCGGAGTAGGAATATCGATCAGTGAAAATGGTGGCAAAACATGGAGGCAGGCGAATGTTGGGTTTGAGGTCAATGTGCATGTAAGCAAGATTGTTGTAGATAAAAAAAATCCGTCCATAGTCTATGCCACCACTCAAGGCCCTACGAACTTTAGTGAAAAAGCCGGAACCGGATATGGTGTGTTTAAAAGTACAGATTATGGAAAAAGCTGGAAGAAAATAAATAGTGGCATGGAAACAGTAGAGACTAATACTATTGCCTTAGATCCTAATGATTCAAATATACTTTATCTAGGCACGGACGATGATGGAATTTATAAAACCACCGATGGCGGCACTTCCTGGACAAAATTAACCATCGCTGGTCTACCTCAAAAGTATGGCGTTGGAGATATAGTGATAGATCCCGATAATGGCAATAATGTATACACGGCCACCGTAGATTATTTCCGGCTGTTTGTGGATCGTGGCCTAGTTGGCGACCATGGAGTATACTCCAGCAAGGATGGAGGAAGCACATGGAAACCATTTAACGGGGGGCTGAATCATTTAGGAGCTTTTTCCCTTGAACTTGATGCGGAAAAAAACATTCTGTACGTTGGCACGCGAGGCGGAGGCATATATTGGCGCTCAGTTAAATAACAAATAAATAAATTCATCAATCTTAGTCGCACCAAATGAATCAAAAAATTCTAAACCACTTCCTTGAATCGATTTAATTCCCCGCAGCTATGCTGCGTGGGTAAAATCAATAAAAAATTTTAGCGGTGCATTTCGCAAAGCGAAATACGAAATCCGGCGGAGGCGGTCAGTTTCGTTCAAAAAAATGTTCGAGCAGAGTTGTATAATTCCACCAGAACAAAAACAGCCCTGAGCATAGCCGAAGGGCTGTTTTTGTATTATGTACCTGCTTTAGAAAACGATTTGCTTTCAGCAGTTTCCCAAAGCAGGACCGGGATTTGCATTATTGCCGCTCGGGGGCTCGCGGGACGCACAAACCCGTAAAAACTCAAGCAGTTGAGTTTTTACCCTTCTAAAACCTCAACGTAGGTGTTCTTTGCCCCAAAGTTCTTTGCGTCAGCATAGTCGGCAAACCAGATGTCCACCATGTAGTATTTTCTGGGATGCATGCGGTCTTCCACCACGAAAATCCTGTTGCCATAGAGGTCAGGCAGTTTTATCTTGGTTCCAATGGGCAGAAAGTTTGCCGCAACGATTCCTTCCCGAACCTGCGTGCCAGCCGCCGTGATAAAAGGAGTGTCGTCGGTCTGTGCTGGAGTGGAAGAGTAGGCGGTCACCACCACCCGTATTCTTGAAACTACCTTTTCTGGAGTAGGGGAAGGAATGGGAAGCAGGGCGTTGAACTGCGAGAAGGACAATCCGTCCATCACCGCCGGGGCTTGCTCTAGCAAAACGGGCTGCGGGTCCTGTTCATATCCAAAAACAGGGACAATGGCAATCCCCAGGGCGCAGAGCGCGGTGGGAATGATCTTTGCAATGGTCTGTTTCATTCCGCCTTTTTTTGTTTTTTGTTCCATAGTAGTATAGTACTATTTGTGCCCCCAATCCCTTCAAGGAAAGGGCGGGGTTCATAGAAAAACCCCTCATAAAGGGAATAACAAAGTATATACCAAAGATGAGGAAAAGTCAAGGGCTAGAGGGGTCCGTGAATCAATCTCTGGTATGCCTTCAAGGCATTTCTCCACAATCAGCGGTTTGACACTAGACCCTTGCCCTTTTACAATGTGAAGTGCGTCGCCGATTTTTCTTAGTACAGTTCTCTTGACATACCATACCAAATGTTGACTAATTAAGGGATGAAATGTCCTGTCTGTCAAAACTCCACACAGGTGAGCAATTCCAGGTCAGCTGACCACGGAAGGGCCGTGAAGCGCCGCCGGGTTTGCTTGCAGTGCAACAGGCGTTTTACTACGTACGAGCGAATTGAGCTTTTTGGACTTCGGGTGCAAAAGCGCAGCGGCGAAAAACAGCCCTATGTACGCCACAAGATAGAGCTTGGCCTAAGAAAGGCCTTAGAGAAGCGCCCCGTGACAGAAGAACAGTTCCAAAAGCTTGTCTCTTCCATTGAAAACGCCATCTTTAACTTAGAGAAAGAGACGGTAAGTTCAGAGCAGATCGGGCACATCGTCCTGAGCCACCTTAGGGCATTAGACAAGGTTGCCTATTTGAGATTCGCCTCCGTGCACCATAACTTCAGGAGCACAAGGGCGTTTGAAAAGGAAATTGAGAAATTGGAAAAAAAATAACTCTATGTTGCAGCTCACCGCGAAAGAGAAGAAAAGCATCAACAATCGGTTTTCGGAGAACGCTTTGAACATGATGAAGAAGCGCTATCTTGCCCCGCGAGACGATGGAACGCAAGAGGAGCCGGCCGACATGTTTGTGCGCGTGGCAAACGACCTGGCCCAGCAGGAAAAGAAGTACGGCAGAGACGAGAAATTCATCAGCAAGGTTGCAAAGGACTTCTTATCCATCATGGCTTCAAAGGAATATACCCCGGCAGGACGCACGCTTACGAATGCGGGCTCTGAAACGCCGTTGATTGCAAACTGCATTGTTCTTCCTATTCATGACTCCATGGAGAGCATCTTTCAAACCTTGAAGGATGCTGCTTTGCTGCAGCAGGCGGGTTCCGGCCTTGGTTTTGACCTGTCTGAAATGCGCCCAGCTGATTTCCCCACTAAGAAATCTCGAGGCAGAGCATCAGGCCCCGTTTCTTTTTTGAGGGTGTATGATGCCGCTTTTGGCACCATTAAACAACAGGGACGTCACGGCGCCAATATGTCCATGATGAGGGTGGACCACCCCGATATCCTGGACTTTATCACCTGCAAAGCTCAGGAAGGAGAAATCCGCAACTTCAACATTACCGTGACCGTGACTGACGAGTTTATGGAGCAGGTGGAGAAGAGTCCAGACAAACCCTGGCTCTGCGCCTTTGAAGGAAAGAAAATGAAGCCAAGAAAGGTGTTCCGTCATCCCAATGGCTCTGTGTTCAAGGCAGAAGAAACAGACATTACCGTCAAGGAGCTCTTTGACCTTTTGGTGGAGCACGCCTGGCTGAACGGGGAGCCCGGTGTTGCCTTTATTGATACCATCAACCGCACCAATCCCCTTCCTGACCTGGGTCCCCTGCAGGCATCTAATCCGTGCGGGGAACAATTTCTTCATGCCTACGACAACTGCAACCTGGGTTCCCTGAACCTGGCAATGTTCGTGAGAGGAAAGAAGGTGGACTATAAGCGCCTGAAGTTTGTAACAAGAACCGCGGTGCGTTTGATGGACAATGTCATTGACAAGTTTGATTTCCCCATAAAAGCAGTGACCGAGCTTGCCCAAAAGAACCGCAGGATTGGCCTTGGCATCATGGGTTTTGCGGACATGCTCTATCAGCTGGGGATAAGATACAACTCAAGGCAGGGTTTTGCCGCTGCAGAAAAGGTAATGGGATTCATCAACAAGGAGGCGTACTTGATGTCCCAGGAGCTTGCCAAAGAAAAGGGCGAGTTCCCAAACTACAAAAAGTCCATATTCTGCAAAAAGAAGGTGCCCCATGCAAAGGCCCAAGAGTGGGGCATGGGCAAGAAGATGAGAAATGCCGCCTTGACCACCGTAGCCCCCACCGGCTCCATTTCCATGCTTTTTGACGCTTCCTCTGGTATTGAGCCCAACTTTGCTTTGGCCTACATTAAACAGGACAAGGACGGCCATCAGTACCGTTACTTCAATCAGTACTTCAAAAAAGCCCTGGACAAATATAAGTTTCCCGCAAAAGAACAAGATAAGATTTTAAAAGAGGTCGTTGACAAAGGCACCATTCAGCATATAGAGAATCTGCCCAAGGCATTGCGGGATACCTTTGTAGTTGCAATGGATATTCCGGGCCTGGACCATATGAAAATGCAGGCCTGCTTTCAGCAGAACGTGGATAACTCCATCTCAAAGACCGTGAACTTTCCCAACGAGGTGACCAAAGAGGAAGTTGCAAACACCCTTGTCCGGGCTTGGAAGCTGGGATGCAAGTCCTGCACCGTGTACCGGGACGGCAGCCGCGTCATTCAGATTCTCAATGTGGGCTCTGGAGATAATATCATAGCTCCCACGCAGGCGCCCGGCAAAAATTCCATGAGTTTAGTGGTAGAACAAGGAAAGCCGCGGCCGCGCCCCGAGGTGATGGCGGGAAGCACATACCGCATTAAAACCGGATACGGCAAACTCTATGTTACCGTGAACAACGACGAGAAGGGCAGGCCCTTTGAGGTGTTTGCCACCATTGGGAAATCAGGAGGGTTTTTCCAAGAGCAGTCAGAAGCCATCTGCCGCCTCATTTCTCTTGCCCTGCGTTCTGGCGTTGCCGCAGAGGAAGTGATGGGAGACCTCAAGGGTATTCGAGGCCCCATGCCCGTATTTACCGACAAGGGCACGGTGCTGTCCCTGCCCGACGCCCTAGGCAAGATTTTAGAACAGCATGTAACAAGCACAAGAGAGGTCCAGGAGGTTATCTCCCGCCCGGAAAAGCAGGAGGCGCTGCCTTTTGCGGAAGGCGAGCGTAAGATGGAAATGGCGGACTTTGGATTTATGCCAGGATGCCCGGACTGCGGCGCCCAGCTTTTCATGCAGGAAGGATGTATTTCCTGCAAGGCGTGCGGATTCTCCCGGTGCAGTTAAGTAAAATGTCCAACACTTAGTGTTGGACATGTTGGATGTTGTGGATGTTGGACACTAAGTGTCTTGCAGGTTCACTAAGTGTCTAACAGGTTCATTATGGCGTTATTTTACACAGGGAGGGGCGATAAAGGGCAGTCGCACGTTGGAAAGAAAAAGTATCCCAAGGACTCCCCCATTATGGAAACGCTGGGGGATGTAGACGAACTGAATTCACTGTTGGGGGTCATTCGGAGCAGGGCAAAAAAAGAATTGGGCAAGAAGCTCTTTTTAGTTCAAGAGAACCTGTTCATTATTCAGGCCAGAATCGGCTGGCTTATGGTAAAGAAGTTTAAAAGCCCCAAGCTCACAAAAGCGAAGATTCAAGCGTTAGAGAAAGAGATTGAAGGCATAGAAAAAAAGATACGTCTGGAGCGCGGTTTTATCATTTCCGGGGAACACGAGACCGCTTCCTGGCTGGACTACACAAGAAGTGTCGCAAGGAGGGCCGAACGCTCAGCTATTAAGCTCAGCAAGCAACATAAACTTCCCCAAGAACTCCTAACCTACCTGAACCGCCTTTCCTCCTACCTGTATGCTCTAGCACGCCTGGAAATGGCGCAATCAAAAACAGAAGAAAAACGTCCAAGATATACATAGCCAAACACTACTATTATGATAGTATTCTGGAAATCTTTCATTACATCAAAGCATATCTTCCTTGCGGGATTTTTGGTTCTCGCAACGCTTATAGCTCTGGCAGGGCGTTTAGTCCCCCATGCTCCAAATTTTACCCCGGTGGGCGCCTTAGCTTTGTTTGGAGGCATGTATCTTGCGGGAAAGACGAAATGGGCCTTGCTATTTCCCCTGGCAGTGATGTTTTTGACCGACCTTGCCATTGGATTCTATGATTTTAGGTTAATGCTTGCAGTGTACATCAGTTTTCTCTTTTACGGCATGTTTGGGTTTTTGGTAAAAGACAAAAAGAGCATAGGAACCATAACGTTAGCGACACTAGCAGGATCTTTTCTTTTCTATCTCACTACCAACTTTGCGGTGTGGATGTTTTCTTCTTTTTATCCAGCCACCCCAGAAGGTCTCATGCTCTCTTACTTCATGGCCTTGCCGTTTTTGAAATACACCCTGCTGGGCGATTTGTTCTTTGTTGCGGTGTTTGCGGGAGGATACGAATTCGTCCTTGCGGCATTGCACAAAAAGCAATTTCTCCTTGACCGAGTCAAGGAGCGGAGAACATAACCGATATGACAGACCTACTCCAAGAACAGACAGTGTTGGTGAATGAGCAGGACCAGGAGGTAGGAATGGCTCTTAAGGCAACGCTTCACACGGCAGATACCCCCCTGCACCGGGGGTTTTCTTTGTATTTGTTCACCAGGCAGGGAGAGTTTCTTTTACAGCAAAGAAAGAAGGAAAAGAAGACCTGGGGAGGGTTTTGGTCCAACTCTTGTTGCGGCCACCCCGGTCCCGGAGAAGGCAGGGAGCAGGCCATACAGCGAAGAACAAGACAAGAGCTTGGACTTTCGCCAAAGTGCGTGGAAAAGATTGCCGACTACCGCTACCGATTTGAGCACAACGGGGTGGTGGAGAATGAAGTATGCCCCGTATTTGTTGGGATTGCAGAGAGCAAAGACCTGCGGCTAGACAAGAATGAGATTGAAGCAGTGCGCTGGATGCCCTGGTCTGGGTTTCTTAAAGAAATACAGGAGCGCAGGGATGTCTACTCTCCCTGGTCTCAAGAACAAGCAAAGATTCTTGCTTCATCCCCGCGTTTCCACGAGTGGTTGAGCAAACACGGCATTAAACTGGCCTAGCACAAAACCGCCCTTGGGCGGTTTTGTGATTGGAGCGGGAGACGGGGATCGAACCCGCGATCTTCTCGTTGGCAACGAGACATTCTACCACTGAACTACTCCCGCAAAAATCGCTTTGCAATTTTTGAAATTTCCCCCGTGGTGGGCGAAAGTAAACTGCTTTACTTTCGCGGGTGGTTTAGGCGGAGCTCCTGCGGAGCTATATAAAACCGCACCGGTACATTATGCTCTGCTATAAGAGGAGGTCGGGGGAAATTTGTGCCGCGGGAGTGAATTGAACACTCGACGCCAGCCTCTTCAGGGCTGCGCTCTACCACTGAGCTACCGCGGCATATTCATAATTATAACGTACTTTTTGTGGGCGGTGGAGGACTCCCGCCGCCGCTAAAGCTTTGGCGGGCAGGCAACCCCCCGGCCTTGTGTCTTTATACAACTCCGCTCGGACCTACTTTATCAAAAATTCCTGAAAAAGAGAAGTGGCGCGCTTCGCGCGGCACACCACTTGGAGGAGAGATGGGATTATTTCACTTCCTTCTCAATATCCTCGATTTCTTTTCTCACAAACTTCTCCGCGTCGTCTAAATCTTTTTTGAGTTGCTTGATGATTTTTTCCTCTTCCTTGGTAAGCTGGCGTTTTGTTTTTGTTTTTTCAAGCATTTTAATCTGCTCGCGAATGGCTTTTTTTAATAAATCAAATGCTTTATGAAGAGCTTGTTCGGCTTCGCGGATTTCCTTTTTTACTCTTTTTTGCATAGTCGCAAACCTATGCCACCAATGCCACGCCAAATACACAAGAAGAAGCACGAGCGCAATAAGCGGAACAACCACCGAAAGAAATCCTACAGCCCAAGAGCCGATGCGAAGAAACGCGGGTCGTTCCACTGCTATAGTAATTTTTTCGCTCGGTTCACTTCTTGCGCCTCTCTCATCCGCCACTTCCGCCCACGCTGTATAAATGCCGCTTGATAATCTATCTTCGGCGATAAAAGTGAACCCCCCGTCTTTGCCGCTTTTTACTGAATAACTTTTAATTTCATCTTTTTCGTGCCGGAGAAAAATGTTGATTTGAGCATTGGGATATTTTGTTTCTCCTTTGATGGTGAGAATTTCACCACTTGCCAGTTCCCTCGGATAATCGGTGATGGCCGGCGGTTCTAACGCTTGAATAACAAACTCCGCAGAATTCGCCAAAGAATTGCCAGCTTTATCTACCGCTTTTGCGATCAATGTATAACTTCCTGGCCCTAAAGCAGGAGTTTCATATCTATGATCTCCGTCATCTCGCCACACTTGCGGACCTTCGTTATCAATTTGAATTTCATAATGATCAATGCCCGATGTTTCATCTTTGGCATCAAGAATAAACTTCGCTCTTGGGTCGGTCTGATCTTTTCGCTCTACTTCGGATATCTCAAAGCGGGTCGGTTTTTCTGTATCTATCTGAAACCTAAAATGCGAGACGCCGCCCCATCCTTCGGCATTGCGAAGTCGCACATGGAAATAGTAAGTACCCTCAGCCAAATCCGTAAGCTCTTTGAAATTAATTGGCGTAGTATAAGTTACCGTAGGAATGGCCTGGGGAATTCTTTCTACAAGTAAGCGAACCGCAGTAGTATCTTTTGGCACATTCCAAGTAAATTTCGCCTCTTTTACTGCATACCACTTGTTTGGATCAGAATGAGTCGGCGAACTAATGGCTGGTGCTTCAGGAGCGCCCGCTACCTCTGTCGGCGTGATGATCTCTGGCGCCCCGGGCAGAACTCGGCCAATTGAAAAGTTGGCGTCTCCCAACCCAGTCAAAATATTCGTTCCCTTGCCGTCATTGGCAAGCGCGGAACCAGAAGAAAAAGTTAAGGGTGCGTTACCAGCTGCTTTGGTTCGGAAAGTGATAGTAATAGCTTTGCCGCTTGCGCCGGTAAAACCCGGGTTCAAAACTATTCCCTCAAAATTGACCGTGCCGGCCGAATTGGAAGAAGACGGCTCCTGAACCCACAGGCTAAAAATAGAGCCGCTTTTTGAAAGGGATTCCACCGCTAATTTGTCAGCCGGAAATGAGATAACGCCGGAAGCCGCATTCATCGCTTGATCGGCGCTTGAAACATAAACACCGACGGAGAAAGTTGTACCAACCGCTTGCGTTCCTGAAGAAGGAGAAAAATACAGCGTCGCGGCTTTAGCCGCTCCGCATACACTAAAAAACACGAATACTAAACCGATAAACACTAAAATCTTCGTGTGCTTTGGCGCTTTTATTAGTGTAATTTTGTGTTTAATTTCTTCCATAAAAATTTTTTAATTGCGTAAGCAATAGCAAGCCCCAATAATACAATTATAATCCAATTCTCGTAATTTTTGTACCAGTGAAGCGGATTTCGCGGCAGAATTTTTTCAATTCGCACATTGCCGGCTTTATCAATCGCTTTCACAAAAATATAGCTTCTCAACTTTTGATCTCGTAGCCCGTATGGACTTTCCGATGAAATCCATCTTGACCCCGTTAGAAGCCCGATCCATCTAAAGATCGGCAGTCGTCCAAGGCGACTTGCTTCTAACGGGGTTGAAAACGACTCAAAAATTCTGTATCGTGTCTCTTGTATTTCGTATCGGTCAATGCCCGATCCCTTATCCTGCGTCGCAAAGACCAAAAACCATTTGCCGTCAAATATGGATGGATCGCGCGCAACCTCTGGTTTAAACGATTCTGGCGGCTCTTGATCTTTTTCTTCTTTTTGGGGCGGCAAAGACAAAGCCTGTTTTGTAACAATGATTTTAAGAGGAGAAACGGAAATATCGGCCGCAGTGCCCTTGCCGTCATTCAAGAGAGCTTTTATATTTTGCATCTCTAGTTTTCCGTTACCTTCGTTCCTTGCCAAAAAAGTAATTCTGAAGATAAGGCCTCTTGTACCAGGAAATCCGCCGGGCGTGATGCCGGAAAAGACAATTTCGTTTTCAGCGCGAAGTATCGGCTGTTCCACCCAGAAATTAACAATAGAATTTCCGTCATTTAATTCCTTGAATTCCAAAATGTCGGCCGGAAATCGCAAAATGCCCTCAATGGCGTTGATGTTCTCGCTTTCTGCATTCAAGAAAACGCCGATTTCAAACTCCATACCCGCCCTGACTTCTCTGACATCATCACTATAAAAAATCTCCGCCGCTTGCGCCGATAGCGCAAATACACTAAATGACACGAATAAAGACACCAATAAACACGAAAGCTTAATGCCTACTCGTCTAATATCGGCGACTCTTCGTGTACTCGGTAGGAATGGTTTCCTGTCATTAGTAAAAATTATCCGTTTGATATAAAGCCTTGGGGAAGCAAAATTTATAAAATAACCCAATTCGTATTCGCTATTCTTCAAATAAGAGTAAAGTTGATCAATAAACATTTTCGGAATTTTTTCTACCGCTTTAAGCTCAACCAAAATTTTTCCATCAACAATAAAATCAGGACGATAAGAACCGACGAGTTTCCCTGTTTTGGGAGAAAATATCTGGATGGATTTTTCTTTTTCAAACGATAAATTTCTTGATTTTAGTTCTTCGGCAAAAACATTCTGATAAATGCTTTCTTTTAAGCCAGAACCAAAGTTTTTGCGTACCTCAATAGCCGTCCCTTGTATCTGATAGCTTAGTTCTTTGTATAACAATTTTTCGTGTATATTCGTGTTCATATTCGTGTACTTTCGTGTATGGCTAACTTCGTTAGCCAGTCCAATAAAATGCCATTATTGAAAAATCTACCAAGTCCACTTTTCCGTCGCCGTTTAAGTCAATATTTGCCGGCGGCGATGGTCTTTTGTACCAATACGCCGCAATAGAAAAATCAACAAGATTTACTCTTTTATCAGAATTCATATCGCCTTTCGCGGCCGCCTTTGGAAGTTCGGCCGCAATATTTTTTGTGCCAACGAGAAAACTGATGGCTTTGCTAAAAGAACTGATCGCGCCTTCTTTGGCCGCTTTTGATTTTGTGAAATGCTGACCCATATCCAGTTGAGTAGTATCAAAATTGTAAAGATACGCGCCATTCGGATCGGCGGCAGTTTTTCCAAAAAATTCTTCCTCCG
>Ga0209542_10011570_pt1 | contig 15635 bp, 13 predicted proteins | sample RifCSPhighO2_01_FD_184028 | JGI IMG/M metagenome (GOLD analysis project Ga0209542, IMG submission 184028) | Soil microbial communities from Rifle, Colorado - Rifle CSP2_plank highO2_0.1 (SPAdes) (version 2) | ecosystem: Environmental > Terrestrial > Deep subsurface > Rock core/Sediment ... | reverse complement strand
TCTCCAAGATTTTGGAAATTTAGATGCACAATTCCAGTTACATCATCAGGTATTGTAAACTCTGCTAGATTGTGTTTTTCTTTAGAATCACTGCTGAGTCCACTTTGTTTAAAAATTATTTTATCATTTTGAGTGATTGAAAAATCATAATTTACTGATACTGGTCTATTTTTTAGAAAAATATCAGTAACATCAAAATAGATTGTTGCTTTTGAGTTTGATTGTAAATTTTGTGGTTCCCAAGATACAATAACTCGAAATTGCCCATTTTCAGTTACTGAACTTAATTGAATATCATCTGAATTTGGCTTGATAAGAAAATTCATTCTATTTTGACTTGGATCATGATTGTAAATATTCCATAATTCTTTTTTATTAATAATAAAATGAACTACCCTTCCATCAGAAAAAAAATCATCAATTGTTACAATATCATCAGATAGTTTGATTCCATTTACAGACATAGAAAATCCAGATACAAGTAGATCTCCAAATGTTTTTGGAATTACTAATTCTTCATGAATTACAGATGTCTGATTGATGTTATTTACACTCCATTCAAAAGGCATTGAAAACGTGATTTCTTTAGATTTAACATCATATTGAAAGTTCTTTATTTCATCATAATATGTAACAACATGAATGATTTGAGGGCCAAAAGTAGGATGATTGACTTCGTGTTTAGATGTTTGTGCAATTGAAATTCCTGCATTGAAAGTCAGTGGTACATCTAATTTCTTTGAATAATCATCAGCTGTAAGAATACTAATATCAAACTTGTAAAGTCCTCCTTCACTTAGTTTTGGACCCTTTACATTTACTATTCTATTGCCTAATCCAAGTAATGAATCAAAGAAATTTTCTTCATTCTCTTCTTGAACTTGAATCGTTTCAGTATTTTCGGATATAAAATTAAAGATTATGATTCCGTTATCACTTTGAAATTCTTTTTCAAAAAGAAATTGTTCACCACGACTAGATTTTATTAAAAATGTAACATCTCTAAGTGTAATTTTGGAATCAAAATCAATTAATGAAATAGATATTTGTTGATCATCACTTTTATCTGTATTATTTGGAGATGATGAAACTTCTAAACTTACTTGTTTCCCATACAGATCAACAGGTGGAAATATTTCGCTTCCTACACCATGACCGTAAGCATTTACAATTGTTAGCGGAAGAAGAATAGAAACGGATAACAAGATTAGTAGATGTAAAGGTTTTTTCCTCAAGTCCATTTGGTTGGATCTTTTTTCCAAATTTGTTTGCCATCAATAGTTACTTGATCTTTTTCTTCAAAGACAGTATGCCATTTTCCATTATGAGGAAAAATTTTATTCATTTCTTCTACTTTTACATTAGTTGGTGCTTTGTTCATTAAAGCTCCCCATCTCATGTTAGGCACCTTTGGAAGAATATCGTTAATGTCTTTCATATTTTATCACTTAAGATTACTAAAATTATTGTTCAATTTTCATTATACCTTCTTTGATCAAATATTGTATGCCTTGAACAAAAGAATTATCATCAATTGAGCCGTCTGCCCACCATCCTGCATTATTTTTAATCCAAGATGGAATTTGATTTGTTCCTGAGCCTGAACCGATATCAAATGATGTACTAGATATTCCAGAAAATGTTTGTAAATTATCTAATCCATGACTAAAAATTGCCAAGGTCATCTTATATTTACCTACAGATTTGAAAGTAAATTCTGGTTTGTCAATACCTTCTGTAACAAGTATACCAAGTGAATTAGGATCAGTGTTTTTTGATTCATAAATTATAGTTCCTGAAGAATCTTCTATTCTGTAACCATATGTAACCCATTTTAGCAACTTGCTGTCTTTATCAAAAAAAGTTATCTCAAATGGTATTTTTTCACCTGAAATTAATTTTGAGTCATATTGTACTCTGACAAATGCGCCACTATCAAATTTAATATCAAATGAATTTTTTGCTGTCGTCAATCCACTGTCTGGAGATAGACTAAATTCCATCGTTTCTGTTGCAGATTTGAGAGTTTTTGCAATATCTAAAATATTTTCTTTGCTTAACAAAAAGTGAAGAATTAATGTATTATCCATTGAATATGGATCAGCAATTAACATTCTACCTGTAACAGGAAATCCATTTACAGATGCTTTGTATGTTCCAGCTTGTGAAAATTCTTTAAACGAAGTTGGAAAATGAATTTCTTCGTGAACAAAAATATTTTGTTTTTCTAGTCTTGATGTATCCCAGTTAAATGGCATTGAAAATGAGACCGATTTTTTAGATTCATCATAATTAAAATTATTTATTTTGTCATAATATGAGGTAACAGAGAGATCATAAGATTTGCCTCCTGTGGAAACCACTTGATTAAAAATATCTCCAACACTAAGCCAAGAATCAAATCTTGGTGCTTCTGATGGAACAAATATAATTCTGTCATTATCTATTCCAAAAATTTCTACTTCAAAATGGTACAATCCTGCATCAAGTAAAATTGGAGCCTTTACAGTGATTTTATCATTTACTGAAGTCCATCCACCTTGAAATGGTTCTTCATCTCCATACACAACAACATCATTTACATCTAGATCTTCAGATTGAATTTTAATCATTAAATTGCCAGAATGTGTATGAAATAAATCTCTCATCAAAAGTTTTCCTTCCTTGTCAACTGACACAAGAAATGATGTGTGTTGAATTGTTTCTCCTGTTTTGGCATCAAAAAGACGTAATTCTAAAAATTTGTCACCAACTGTATCTTTGGTAAGAATAGGTGGACTGATTTTGATAAATAGACTAGCGTCTCTATCACCTACACTTGCTGGAGGAAGATTTTCCATTGTTAATCCATCACCATAAACAGTGGAAGGGATTTGTAAAAGCATCATCATCGATATAGAAAAAATCAAAATTTTAGAATTATTCATAATAATATCTAATTTGGACATATATGACTTGACAATTTAAAAATATCTTTGTTATTCATCTCGAGGATAAACTTGTGGTTTGACTATACTTAGAGAAATTGCATGATCATCTATCATGGAACCAACTCCTATTGAGACATTTTTTATCCTAATCTCTATTTTATCAAATTCGTTTTCAGAAATATCATATGTTGAAGATAAAATTTCCTTTACTTTTCTTTCTGTATCAGATATTACATTTAATTTTGAATCAAGTGTAACATCTAATGTAGTTTTGATCATGTGTTTTGGAATTTTACCAGTTTCATCATTAATTATATAAAATGATATTTTTTCAAGAACTACTTCATGTGGTAATGTATCTAATGCATTTGCAGTAAAGAAAACCTGAACATCTAACAAGTTTATGTCATCTGATGAATATTGAATCGTAGTGTTTGGATTGACAGGATTATAACTTTGTGGGATTGTAATAAACACAAATCCTCCTACATGAGAAGTGTTATTTTCTAAGCCTATTACTTTTTTAATGTCTCTGCAATCAAGTCCTGTTGATTTTTGATGATCTAGTGTCATTAAAGTTGAATGAGATGTTGGTCCATCATTTACAGATACAGTCCATAAGAAAGAGATTTCAGATAATTGTTTGTTAGTAATACTGATATCAGTATTATAATGGCCTGGTCGTAATGGACCATTACCATCTATAATAGAACCACATACAAATTTTGCTACATATGTTATGTCCTTATTACTATGATCAGAAACTGCTTTGTCTTCGGCAAAAATTGTATCCAGATAAATTGGAGAAATAGCAAGAAAGCTAATAGTGAAAATTAAAATTGCATAATTGTAAATAGAAAAACGGTTCAAGATATAATGTAAGATAATATTATTTGGTTATTAATCTCTGTTATTATTATATAAAAATGAAATTAAATAGTAGTTTCAGATTTGGTAAGCGTGTAATTTTTATTCATGGTCTCAAAAAAGAGAATTTGTGAGATTTCTAATCGCACTACTCTTAATCCCATTATTGATTACTCCAGTATTTGCACAAACAAATTCACAGACTTTACCTACAGAGAAAGGAACACTAGATGTCAAACTATCATATGATAAAATCATTCCAGGACAACAAACTAAACTAAATATTGATTTTATCAATCCTCAAACAAAAAAAGTTCAAGAGCATATTGATTATACAATCACAGTTTCAAAAGATGGCGAATCTGTATTTGGACCAATACCACTTACTCATACTTCAGTAGGCTCAGTAAAAATTCCAGTTGAATTTGTGGATGAAGGAGTTTATTCTGTAGAATTTGGAATTGAGGGAATATTATTCCAACCAATTCCTTTAGAAAAGGTTTCATTTGATGTTGCAGTTGGAGAATCTTATGCGCAACCTATAGAAATTCCTAAAGATAATAATGATAATGGTTGTCTAATTGCTACTGCAACGTTTGGCTCTGAACTTGCTCCACAAGTACAACAATTACGAGAGCTAAGAGACGGTACTATTCTTACAACACAATCAGGTACTGCATTTATGATTGGATTTAACCAACTATACTATTCATTTTCACCAACAGTTGCAGACTTTGAGAGAGAACATCCAATTTTCAAAGAAGCTGTTAAAATAACATTAACACCAATGTTGACATCACTATTGATACTAAATCATGTCAATATTGATTCAGAACAAGAAATGTTAGGTTACGGAATCTCTATAGTTTTACTAAATATTGGAATGTATGTTGGAATTCCTATATTTGGAATTCTGAAAATATATCAGTTTAAAAGAAAATAGAATTCACGATTGGAATTTCCAGTCAGGTTTTTATTTATGCCAATAAGTACCTGAGTCAATGAAGACTATAAGCTCTATCTTCGTATTATTTGCCATTGTAGCAGGATTAGTTGCAATAACACCAGCTGCATTTGCAGATCATAGCGAAGTTACAATTACTCCAGCACCAGGATCTGGTGCACCAGGATGTGAAGAGACTGCAGAAGGATGTTACATTCCAAAAGAAGCAACTGTAGATGTTGGTGGAAAAGTAATATTTTCTAACACAGATACTGCAGCACACACATTTACTTCAGGGGCTGCAACAGATGAAACACCAGGTGAAGTGTTTAATTCCAGCTTAGTAATGGCCGGAAGTTCATATGAATGGACACCAACAACCGTAGGTGAAGTTCCATACTTTTGCATGGTTCATCCATGGATGACAGGATTAATTGTAGTACAAGAAGCAGGAGCCGACGATACAGATGGAGGGATGCATACAGAAGATGCAACTGCATCTGGAATGTTATCTGATGGCACAAAAGTTTCAATTATGACTTCCGCACCAACTTCAGGTGAGAAAATGGAAATCACAGTTGACTTTGAAGATTCAGAACATGCAAACTATGACGTCATGGTAACACAAAACGGTGCAGAAGTACTAAATGATATGGCTGCACATGCCCATGAGGGAGAAGGTATGCATGAAACAGCACCACTTAGCTCATCAGATCCAGTAGAGATCACCATTACCTTCCAAGGTTATGGAATAAATGATCCAAAAACAGGACCTATCGGTGAACAAGTAGTATTTTCAAACATTGTTCCAGAATTTGGAACAGTTGCAATGATGATACTAGCTGTTGCAATCATAAGCATTGTTGCCGTTACTGCAAAATCTAAAGTAATTCCAAGATTTTAGGAATTAACTTTTTTCTATTTTCTTTTTATTAAAGCAACTATTGCCAAGATTATTGCAGCTGCTGCAATAGATAAACCAAAAATTGCAAAGTCATATGCTGCACCACCGTTAACATTTCCTGAACCATCTTTCATAGAGGAAACTTCTCTTTGTAGTGATGAAATTGCATTTTTGAGTGCAGTTACATCTTGATCTGATGAAGAACCACTAGTTTGGGGAAAGTCCAATACTGCAGTACTTTCTACGTCTTCAACTGGAATTTGCACATCAATTGTAACTCCATTAATTTCTCCTTTCAAATCCATGGTATATGTTCCAGTCTTTGTGGGAATCACAGGTGAGAAATAGTATCCTATTTTTGGATCTGAGTTGATATCAATTTTTTTAGAAATGCCACCAAATAATGCAGTAACCTCTACATTTTTGAATGCGTTTGTAACTCCTTTGTATGAACCAGGAGTATCTCCAGGTTCAGTTATTTTAAAAACGAAATCATTTCTTATACCTATAACTGGAGGTTCAAGTCCCCAACCTACTTCAATTTTGTAAGGTTCTACCTCAACTGTAGTATGAGCAAAAGATTGAGATACAAATCCAACAGAAAGTAACAATCCAATTAGCCCCAAAATAACAACTTTCATGACTGTTATTTTATTGTCGCATGTTATTATCTTTACGTGAATTGGTACAAACTTAGAATTAAATGAAAACTGTTTAAATTGTCAAACATAATCTGAAAAGTAAATGAGTAAATTTCTAATTATTTCACTGCTCATTTTATCAATATCCATTCCATATGCTGCAGCTCATCCATTTACGATGGAAACTAGTCCAAATTCAGCATCAAATGCACAAATTGGAATTACAGAGATTATTGTTCATTTTTCTGAACCAATTGAAATTGATTTTAGTTCTCTTAAAGTATTAGATAGTAATGGAGAACAAATCGATAATAAAGATTCTAAATATTTTGACGGTGATGATTCCCTAATTGTAACTACGCCACCATTAGAAGATGGAGTTTATACTGTAACTAGTAAAGTTCTATCAAAAATTGACGGACATTTAGTTGATGATGCATTTATTTTTGCAGTAGGTGATGTCAAAATTGATGTTGGTGCAAGTCACAGTCAAAATGTTTCTGAGATAGTATTTTTGCCTGAAGCTGGAGCAAGATTTCCAGGGCTTGTTGGTCAAACTATTATTTTAGGTGTTGTAATTGCTTCAATACTAATCTGGGGAACTCAAAGTAAACAATTAATCAGAAAGGAATTAGATAAACTGGAATATTTTCATCATGAAAAATTCATGACAATTACAGGTATTGGACTAGTACTTGTTTTTGCATCAAATATTTTGATGTTAGTAGTACAAACCATAAGATTAGAAACTTCAGTTTTGAATGTAATTCAAACTGATTTTGGAAATATGTGGTTAATTAGAATGACAATCACAGTCATTCTTCTTGGTTTGTGGTTTGGTATGGATAGAAAAAAGAATCTGACTATAAAAAATAAAATTCCAATGCTTGTAGCTACACTTGGATTAATTGGAACTTCAAGTTTGATTGGACATGGTGCGGCCAGTGGAGAAATACCTGCAGTTATTCTAGATTATATTCACAATTTTGTGGCTGCGGTTTGGATTGGAGGCATAATTTACTTTGTATTTACATTATTACCCACATTTTCGCAATTAGAGGAAGTAAAACGGGAGAAGATGACCTTTGTTTTAATTCCAAGATTTTCAACTATGTTTATCGTTGCAATAGGAATTGTAATAATTACTGGACCAACATTGATGTGGTTTTTGGAAAGTGATGTAGGTTTGATCACCGAATCAGTATACGGGAAATTAATTCTTGTAAAAATTTCAATTGCGACAATTCTGGTTGGATTTGGAGGATACTTCCAATTTAAAATTCAAAAAAAGGCTGAAAAAGATTTACAATCAGGCTCTATTGCAGTGTATAAGAAACTAAAAAGATCATTGAAATTTGATGTAGTATTAGGAATTGCTCTTTTAGGAGTTGTTGCACTACTTACGAATGGGTCGTTGCCTGCTGGAGAAATCAAACAGGTTGATGCTCAAAAAATATCATATGGTTTTAGTACAATAGAATTTTCAGAAAATACAAAATTCAATATAGATATAACACCATTTTCTAGCGGCGCAAACACAATTCTAGTCAAGGTTAGTGATTTTGAAAACAAACCATTAAGTGATTCAAATGAAATCAAAGTAAAGATTTCCAATCCTCAGAGAAATATTTCTCCAATAGAAATTCCCATGAAAATTATCAAACAAGAAGAAGACAGACCGATTGAATTTCAAGGTGAATTAACGTTTGGATTTTCAGGCCAGTGGCAAGTGGAAATAGAGACTCAGAGAAATCAGAATGCAAACGAATCAGTTTTTATGAATTTACTAGTTAAACCAAGATTAACAGATCTTAAAACAGAAATTATAGAATATGAGTTGCCTGAATCTTCAAAACCTCTTTACCCTTTGTATGATGGCAAGAATTCAATTTGGGTAAGTGATCCGTCTTCTCCAAGATTATGGCAATTCTCACTTGATACGCAAGAATTTACCTCATATTCATTTGATGGATTAACAACCATCTTCCTTACACAAGATAAACAAGGAAAAATTTGGTTTACTGATACACCAAGAAATCAAATCGGGTATTTTGATCCAAGTAATCAACAGATTATCACAAAAAGTTTACCAAAAATAGATCCAGTGATTGACGAGAATATAGCTACTTTCATACAAGCAGATTTTGATGGAAATATTTGGATTGCAATTATTAACAAAGATGTTATTTTGAAATATCAACCGGAGTTTGATACGTTTGAAGAAATCAAGATGCCAAAAAGAGAATCACTACCATTTGCCTTGACAATTGATGATGAGGGGAAAATTTGGTTTACTGAATCAGCCTCTGGCAAAATAGGATTTATCAATCCAAAAAATAACAATATTTCAGAATTTGCGCCTGAAAAACCGCTTGCGTCACCAGAGGCCCTAATTTTTGACGATGATGGAAATTTGTGGATTGCAGAGCATACAGGTACAGCAGTTACCAAATTCAATCCAATCCTTGAGACATTTGAGAGAATTCTAGTGCCAGATCAAGAGGCATTACCTTATGGAATGTCATTTGATAGATATGAAAACATTTGGATTCCACAACATGCTATAGACAAGATTGCTGTATATGATCCAGATAACAAAAATTTAATTGAGATTCCAATTCCAACTGCAACATCGTTTGCACAATTTTCAACATCTGATAATAAAGGTAATGTTTGGTTTGTTGAACAACAAGGAAATAAATTAGCAATGATAAAGACTACAGAGATTCCCATAACAATATCTCAAATACCAGAAGCAAATGATTTTCAACTAAAATATACTGAAATTGCATCGCCATTAATTGCAATGGGTATAATCGCAACATCATTATTTTTTGTTAAAAGTCTAAAAGATAAAAGAAGATTAAATGAATTAATTATGTCGGGATAATAGTCCAGCAGACTTTATTCCCATTGTACATGCAAATATCCCAATTGCAAATAATACAATTGTTCCTGCTGGTGTTATATCAAAAATATATGAGACTAATATTCCTGCAACTACAGAAAATATAGAAAAACTCATTGAAATTATTACAGTTTGTTTAAAACCCTTTCCATACATTATTGCAGTTACATTTGGGATTACAAATAGTGCAGAAATTAGTAAAACACCAACTAGTTGTATTGAAGTTACAACAGTAATTCCTGCCATAAAGACAATAAGATAGTTAATTTTTTCAACTGAGACACCACTAACTTTGGCTTGTTCTTCGTTGAATGTAGAGTAAAGAAGTTGGCGATAGAGTAAAAGGATCACAATTAGAATAATTCCTGTTAGTGATAAAATCAGAATTGTATCATTAACGCTAACAAGTAAGATACTTCCAAAAAGAAAACTGAAAATATCAAGAGTGAATCCACCAGATAATCCAATGATTACGAGACCTACAGCAATTCCTGATGATAAAAGAACTGCTATAGAGGCATCTCCAGATATGTTGAATCTATCTTTAATTCGTGTCATAATTAGTGCACTAATTATTGAAACACCATATGCAGTCCAAAGTGGATATATTCCTGCCATCAAACCTAATGCAATTCCACCAAATGATGAGTGAGCAATAGCGTCACCAAATAATGAATAGCGTCTTAAGACTAGGAAAAGACCTACTACTGAACATAAAATTGCAATTGCAATGCCTGAGATAATTGCTCTGTGCATAAAACTAAAAGTAAAAATTTCAAAAGTCAATTCTAATGATGATGCATATGTTCCTGCATAGAAGCTTCAGAATATTGTTTTACAAGCTCATCATTTTCAAAGAAATCATCAGATTCTCCATGAAAGAAAAGAGTTCGATTAAGACAAGCTACATGATTTGCTAATTTATTTACTGCATCTAGATCATGTGAAGACCAAATTATTGTAATGTTTTGTTTGGAGTTTAGTTCTTTTAAAATACTATAAAAAAGATCTATACTTTGTTGATCAATACCTGTAACAGGTTCATCTAAAATCAAAACTTTAGGATTATTAACTAATGCTTTTGCAATAAATACACGTTGTTGTTGTCCACCAGATAGTTCACCTATTCTTCTTTCACTTAGCTCATGTATCCAAAGTTGCTGTAGAATTTCATCAACTTTATTTTCATCTGATTCTTTTTGTAATCCCATTTTAACAACGTCATTAACGGTTGCAGGAAAGTTTTTCTCAAAGATTGGTTTCTGTGGTACATAACCAATCTCTTTAAGATAGTTTTTTGATTTTCTAATATCAGTACCAAAAAATTTGATTGTACCTTTGTATTTTGTATTAAGATTAAGCATTGAAGCAAAAAGTGTAGATTTTCCTGCTCCATTAGGGCCAATTATGCCTAAAAAGTCGCCTTGGTTAACCGTGAAACTAACATCGTCTATAGCTTTTACATCAGGATATTCAATTGTAAGATGATCAATTTCAACTACCTTCAACATAATGCCTCCTTTAGATGATTTAGATTCTCAGTCATTCTAGAAATATAAGTTCCATCATCACCAATTTCTAATGGAGATAGAATCAATATTTTTCCTCCAATTTCATTTGCAATCACTTGAGAAGTTTTAGGATCAGCCATTTCTTCAGTAAAAATAACTTTGAGATCAAGCTGTTTGGCTTTATTAATTACATTTTCTAAAGTTTTGGCAGTAGGTTCTGCATGTGATGCAGATGAGGAAATTATAGTGTGTTGGGTAAGATCATATTCATCTGCAAAATATGAAAATGCACGATGAAATGCAATGAAGTCATGATTACAACCAGATAATTCATTGCGAATTTTTGAATCAAGTAAATCTAATTCAGATATATAATTTGCAGCATTTTCTTGAAAATATTGTTGATTTTCAGGATCTGAATTAGAGAATGCATTTGCAATATTTTGGACTTGAATTTTTGCAAAAACAGGATTTAACCAAATGTGAGGATCTCCAGATTCATCAACATGTTCTTCATACACTGAAGATTCTTCATCCATATTTTTTATAATAATTCCATTACTTGTATCAACTACTACTCCTTGGTAATTCATTTCATTTAATTTATCAACCCAACTTTCAAATCCAATTCCATTAATTATGATAAGATCAGATTTTTGCATTTGCTGCACATCTTTTATTGTTGGCTCCCAATCATGTGGTTCAATTCCAACTGGAACTAACAATTTTACATCAACTTTTTCTTTACCAACAGTTTGTGAAAATTCATGTAAGGGGTAAAATGATGCCATAACCTGCAGTTTTGATTCGTTTGTTTTCTTGAATTGATTTGAATCACTTGAAAAAACAGCAAATGAGATTAGAGGAATTGTAATTACAATTGCAATTATTGCTAGTTTTACTTGGGTATTCACACATAATTTTGATGTAAGTTATTAATAACTTTATAAAATGTTAATAACTTTAATTGCTAAACTTATAAGATAATTAATAACAATTATCATTTATGCCAATAGTTTCAATTTCATTGAATCAAGAGATTTTATCAGAGTTAGACAAGTTGCAAAAAACTATGGGCTTTTCAGGTAGGTCTGAAGCAATAAGGGCAGGAATCAGAACTTTTGTTTCAGAAGAAAAACAAAAATCTCAATTAACAGGGAATGTTCATGCTATTCTTTTAGTTGTTCATAATGATGAGTTTGATCATGTTGTATCTGGAATAAAACATAATTTTGAAGATCTGATCACAACACATCTCCACAGTAAAATTGAGGGAGAGAAGTGTATGGAATTATTTGTAATTGATGGTGATGCAGAAAGAGTATCAACTATTACAAAAGATTTTCAAGTAAATAAAAACATGGATACTGTAAAATTAGTAACATTATAAAATTAATTAGAAATTAGATTTTTTGAAAAGCGATTTCTTGATGCCAAAACAACTACCAATAAAGTAGAAAATAATATCATAATTGTAATTACTCCAAATTCAGGAGCAACAACAATGCCAAAATCAGTTTCTTGACCTGTATTTCTAATGTTATCAAATCTAATAATTGTGGGACCTGTTTGATCTTCGGCGAATTCGTATCGTTCAAATTCTCCACCAACTTGCGCCGTTCCAGTTGTTCTATGAATTTCCTTGCCATTTTGTATAATTACAAAAGTATAATCAGAATTACGTAGTGGTTCTCCAGTTTTACCATCTCTAATTGTAAAGATAAAATTTGTATTTTGTCCAGGTACAATTGCTATTGGATCCCATGAAAGATTTACTTGAAAGTCTTCACTTTTTGTAAATGCAGTTAATGGAAATCCTATAGTTTCAGATCTAGAAAGAGTAAAAGTAATTGTATCAGGTAATGGCTCTTCAGATTTTTGTAGTTGGTTCTTTATGAATCTGAGATGATCCTGCAACAAAACAAAATGAACTATTCTTTCATCATTTTCAGTGTAATCATCGATTGTAACTGATGCTTTAAACAAGTCAATTCCGTTTGCTTTACCTGTATAACTTGGAGATAAAAATTCAGCAAAATTCTTAGGAAAATGTACTTCTTCATGCACTACTGGAATGTGTGACATTTGCTTTTCACTCCAATCAAAAGGCATCTCAAATGTTACTTGTTGGGCAACAGGATCATACTCAAAATTAGAGATATTATCAAAGTATGATTTTATTTTAAACTGAACATCCTGATTTTCGGCATCTTTTTGTAAAAATTCTGTACTATCTGCAATACTCAGATTTGCATTGTAAACGCCAGAATTTTCAATTATGTTTGTTGGCTCATCAATTGTTCTTACCTCGATTTCAAAATTATACAGTCCACCTGAATTGAAAATAGGACCAGAAATCATTATTGGGTTAGATTCTGTTCCATGCCATGCACCTAACAAAGAATCTTGCTCTCCATGAATTGTAATCTCACCTTCTTGTGTGGGATTTACTTTGATTGGAAGAACTCCATCAGATGTAAAAAAATAGTTTCTAAATATCATTTTATTTTCATGAAATAAACCAATTAGAAATGTAACGTTTTTTGCATTTTCTTTTGTCTCATCTTCAGTTGCTGTAATTGTAATTTGTTTTTCGCCGGTTTGCTCAAAAGACACTGGAAGTTCAACTGAAATCGAAATTTTTTTTCCTTGTACATCAACTGAATGAATGGTATCAATTCCTAATCCATGTCCATAAACGCTAGATACTGGAAATAGTAAAAATGCAACTATTGCAAATATTGTAAATTTTGGTAATAACAATATAATTCCAGACATGTTGGGGTTATTTTATTGTGAGTAATTCTTGAACTGCTTGAATCAAATCATCCATGGTATTAGCTTCTAGTATTGGTTGTAATTCATTTGGATCTTTGGCTCCAAGTGCAGATAAAGAGTAAACATAATCAATTGTAGGCATGTCTGTAATAAGATAGTATTTTTCTAAAACATGATCTAATGCATGGGGTTCAATAATTTCTGGTAATGCTTGTCGGATAATTTTATTTTTCCACATCTCCACTAGTTTTTCCCATTTGTCTAATGGTATATTGTCATCAATTTCAGAAATCAATTCAACTTCAGCACGAATGTACATTTTTTCTCCAGTTCCTAATTTTTCATGTAATTCTGAAATGCTTTGGTGGCCTTCTACAGTATACGGATCATAATTAGAAGGCTGCGGTAATAATGGTGGAATTATTTTATTGATTTTGAATTTATTGCGACCAACAGTCTCAATATGTAACTGCATTCCATCTAATTCAACATCTGTGCATTTGATTATCTTTGCAATTGTGCCTATTGATTTTGGTGCAGTCCAACCACTAATTGAGTTATTTGCATCAATTAGACATACACCAAATTGACCATCACCTAACATACAATCATCAACTAATTGCTTGTATCGTGGTTCAAAAATTCTGAGTGGTAGTTCTTGTCTAGGAAACAATACTAAATCCAAAGGAAAAATTGGTAGAATTTTTGTTTGTGTCAAACTGTTGTTATTTGATATGTCTCTAGATATATGGAATACGCAATCAATTTTAATGAAAAATTAGATTTTAAAATTTAGAAACCATTTTCGTTGAGAATTAAGCCCAACAATGCAGCTCGTGTATGCTTTCCATATTCAGCTTGCTCAAAATATTTTGCATTTTTTGTATTATCAACATCAGTTGAAATTTCATCTAGTCTAGGTAACGGATGTAAGATAATAGAATCATCTTTCATTTTTTGTAACAAATCCAGTCCCACAACATAACTTCCTTTTACCTTGAGATATTCTTCTTCATCAGGAAATCTTTCTTTTTGTATTCGTGTTACATAAAGAACGTCAAGGTCATCGATGTATTCTTCAATGTTAGTAGATTCGGTAAAAGACAATCTCTTTTTTATTTCATAAACAGAGTCAGATCTAATTCTTAATGATTCAGGGGAAATTAAATGAACATCAACATCATAATTCCCAAGACCATATAGAAGAGAGTAAACTGTTCGTCCATATTTTAGATCACCTATGATTCCTATTTTGAGACCATCAATCTTTTTCTTTTCTTTTCTTATTGTAAACAAATCTTGTATGGCTTGTGTTGGATGCTCTTCTGTACCACTTCCAGCATTGATAACTGGTTTTGAAGAAACTTCAGCTGCAAATCTACTTGAACCATCAAGAGGATGTCGTAATACAAGTACATCAGAATAAATCGACATTATTCTCACAGTGTCTGCAAGACTTTCACCTTTTTGAGCAGATGATGACGAGATATTAGATATTCCTAGCGAATTACCACCAACAGATGCCATTGCAGCATCAAAACTAAGACGAGTTCTAGTACTTGGCTCATAAAATAGATAACCTAGCGTATTTCCTTTACAAATCTCCCTTCTTTCTACGGGTTTAAGTTTCATTATTTTGTCAGTAAATGTAAAGATTTGTTCAAGTTGAGCTTTGTCAAACTCCTTGATAGAAATTATGTCTTTTTTATAGAACTCGTTCATTCTTTCAATGATATATACAGGTGACTATACAAAGTATTCTGATGCAAGAGTCCGAACTTATGGTTCGACGAATTAAAGAAGGTACTGTGTTGGACCACATTGACGAGGGAAAAGGTCTTCAGGTTCTAAATGCCTTAAGGATTGATGGAAAGGACGGAAGTCTCATAACTATTGCTCTTAACGTACCTAGCGGAAAATTCAAGAAAAAAGATATCATCAAAGTAGAAAACAAATTTCTAAAAGATGACGATACAAACAAACTTGCAGTAATTGCTCCAAAGGCAACTATCAATATTATCAAAGACTACAAACTAATTGAAAAAAGAAGAGTTGCACTTCCAAATGAGATAGATAGAATTTTCCGTTGTTCAAATCCAGATTGTATTACTAACAGCACTGAACATATTGAATCAGTGATGGATGTAATTGAC
>Ga0209542_10011569_pt1 | contig 15636 bp, 15 predicted proteins | sample RifCSPhighO2_01_FD_184028 | JGI IMG/M metagenome (GOLD analysis project Ga0209542, IMG submission 184028) | Soil microbial communities from Rifle, Colorado - Rifle CSP2_plank highO2_0.1 (SPAdes) (version 2) | ecosystem: Environmental > Terrestrial > Deep subsurface > Rock core/Sediment ... | reverse complement strand
CATGGCTAGCCCCAGCAGTTGGATTGTCCGCCAGCTGACCAGCCAAGGCCAAAATGCCACGAAGATACCTCCGGTAATATGAGCAAATTTTCGCTGAAGTTCACCTTTAAGGAGTTTGTATCGCCAAATTATCTCTACTGCGATTAGGATTATCAGAACGCCGCCGATGCAGACAAGCAGGCCAGACATTAGTTTTATTGTACTTTAATCTGTTAAAATCACCAGGTAACGGCGGGGTGTGGCGCAGCCCGGTAGCGCGCATCGTTCGGGACGATGAGGCCGCCGGTTCAAATCCGGCCACCCCGACCATTCGACTTGGCAGAGATAGTTCTGTCTTGCTCATGGTAAACCACATCGTGCTGAGTCGAATGACCCTGAGCGCAGTCGAAGGGCCTCCTTTCTTTACGAACGCCACTCAAACTGATATAAAGCAGTCAATGTCAATACAAAAACTTTCCAAAGCACTAGCCAGTATTTTCAGAGGTGCCGGGTGGGCCGTCGTTAACGGGTTGGGAGTTCTAAAAGCTCACCCCCAGATTCTGATTTACCCTTATTTGGCAGCACTTTTCATATTGCTGACTTTCCCGGTCGTTAATGGTTTGGTTTTTAAGGTCTGGGACGAAGTAGCTCACAGTACGATCTTTACAACTGTTAACGATAGTGCCGTTATTGAAGAGACGCCTCGGTTCCTGCGCATCTTGTTTGGACTGGTGGCATTCTCGGTTTTTTACACGATTTTTGTAGCTGCTTACTTTACTACGGCAATGGCTGCTAGCACTTTAGCCAACCTGGATAAAAAGCCAACGACTTGGTATTACGGTCTGGCCGCAGTAGGCCGCCACTTCGGCCGGGTGACCAAATTTGCTCTAATAGCTATTTTTTTCTTTCCATTGTCAATTATCGCTCAACGCCATAAACCAGTGAAAGAATTACCGGGAGTAATCGGCAGCTCATTGTCGCTCAATATGGCCCAGATGGCACCGGCGATGCTTTCGACTAAACAGGGAGTTATACCGACTATCCGCCAAGCTGTTGATACATTGGGTTCCGCCTGGAAGGAGAACTTGGTTATAAAAGTTGGACTGTGGATAGTGATTTTCGCCGTTTTATCGGCTGGTTTCTTACCGCAATTTGTGCAAGAACATTGGGTTGATGCCGACAGTGCCCAGCTAGTAGGCGCCCTGACCACAATTTTGTTGTCCTTCGTGGTCTATGTTGTGACCAAAGTTATAGGCAGTGTTTTTACGGCTACTCTTTATCACCAGTCAAGCAACAAAAAGAAGAATACTTAACTAGTTAAGTATTCTTCTTGGTCGGGGTGATCCGACTCGAACGGACGACCTCCGCGTCCCAAACGCGGCGCGCTAGCCAACTGCGCCACACCCCGATTAACAGGGGTAATTATACCACTTTTTGCTTAATTATTCTAAGTAGTTCGGGGAATTGAGTGACTGGGGGATCTGATTCGGCACTAAAGTGTTGGAAGCCGTGAAGAACTTCAAGACCTGCTCCAAGCTGTTTCGCTATCCACCGGGCATCAGCAAGCGGACATATTGGATCATCATCCGAGTGTATAACAATAAATTGCTTGGCCCTTTGTTTAATCCTCTCGTAGTCAAAAGTAATATTGGTTCCCCTTAGGTTCTCCCTTCCCAAATCACCCTTGTAAATCCCGACCAACACAGCTGTGTTGACCTGTGTGGGCTCGGGCAGGGCTTGCAGCAAACCATTGATGGCTACTGCTCCCGAAGAGTGCCCGATTACCAAGTTGTCCGTGAAATCCCAGCCACTACTCAATAAGAACTTATTGTAGGTCTTAATATCTGGATTAGTTGCTCCTGGTAAGTCAGGAACCCAGACCTCAAATCCTAACTTCTCAAGCTCAGCCTTTGCCCAAGGGAACCAATTCTCAGTATGGCCAGCGTTTGTACCGTGTAGAATAACTGCCTTCATTGCAATTATTTGGCGAATTCGATGGCGCGGGTCTCACGGATGACGTTAACCTTGATAGTACCCGGATACTGCATGGTTGACTCAATCTTATTGGCAACATCTCGGGCTAACTTTATGGCCTGCAAGTCATCAATTGCTTTAGGCATCACAAACACCCGGACTTCCCGCCCGGCGCTGATCGCATAAGCTTTCTCTACGCCCTCGAAGGCAGTCGCTGTATTTTCTAAATCTTTCATTCTTTCTGCAAAGTTTTCGGCACTGATGTTACGAGCACCCGGTCGGGCACCAGATATGGCATCAACCACTCTTATGATCAGTGCCTCCAAGGTTGTGGCTTCCATATCATCATGATGAGCCTCGGCAGCATGGGCCACCTCTTCAGATGCGCCATATTTCCGGAGCATCTCCCCACTAATGTGATGATGCTTGCCTTCTACCTTATGACTTAATGCCTTACCAAGATCATGGGTTAGAGCGGCGTATTTAACCGTCTTTACATCGGCCCCTAAATCAGCAGCAAGAACCCCAGCCAACTGAGCCATCTCAACACTGTGTTTTAAGACATTCTGTCCGTAACTGGTCCGGTATTTAAGCTCACCCAGAAGTTGGAGTATTTCTTTAGGAACACCAACGATACCGACTTCACGAGCAGCGTCCTCACCAGCATGCATTACGTCCTTTTGAACCTGCTTCTGAGCCTTCTCAACTACTTCCTCAATCCGTCCCGGGTGGACCCGGCCGTCTTTGAGTAACATCTCCATGGTCTGCCGGGCAACCTCGCGGCGGATCGGATCAAAACTAGACAGCACCACCATACCGGGCGTTTCGTCTACCAGGATATCCACGCCGGTAGCTCTTTGCAAAGCCTGGATATTTCGACCCTCTTTGCCGATTATCCGGCCCTTCATCTCTTCATCTTCTAGTTTGACCGCAGTGACGGTTCGTTCAGCCGTTACTTCGCTAGCCATCCGCTCCATGGTAGATATCAGAATTGCTGCGGCCTTAGCCTCAGCCTCATCCTTAGCTTCATCCTGCATTTTCTTAATCAAGCCAGCCAAATCATTTTTCACATCGCGCTCGGTCATGGCCATCAGCTTCTCGGCGGCCTCGGCCTTGGTTAATTTAGCAACCTTCTCCAGTTTCTCTTGCTGTTTGGTCCGGATATCACGGATTTCATTTTTGAGGGCTTCCACCTCATCCTCAGACTTCCGCAGTCCCTCAGAGCGCTTATCCAGCTCGTCGAGTTTTTTATCCAATGCGTCTTCGCGCTTGGCTACTCTTTCCTCAATGGCTTTCAGTTCATCACGGCGTTTTTTCTCATCCTTGCGGGTTTCTTCGACTCGCCTATCAGCCTCCTCATTAGCTTTTCTTATAGTCTCTTCGGCTTCTTTTTTGGCTTTAGCTAACGCTTTCTTGGCGGCTTCTTCAGCCTTACCACTTTGGCGCTTGGAGTAATAAACTCCACCGCCGGCGCCCACGAATAAACCGACTATTGCCAGCACAATAGCAACTGCTATCATCTTCTACCCCTTTCTAAGGGTAGCTTGACCGTTCAGACCCCCGAGCGATCACTATCACTTCATTAGCTCTAAAGTTCTGTCGATCAGCTATCAAAAAATTATTGTCTAAAGTTGGACTCCCTGCCTGCCGGCAGGCAGGCCAAAACTCCGGGAAATCCTAAATATAATATACGTCTTTTTACTTTTTTGGGGAAGTAGTTTTGGCCGGTGCGGCGTAGTTAGGGAGGGCGATTCTATCATCTTCGGCAGCCAATAGCGCCTTAATACCAAGTTTAATCCAATCATCGCCGGGCTTGGCAACAATCGGGACTTTTAGACTGTAGGCCAATGCATTAGCCACGCTCATGCCAATCCGTAAGCCTGTGAAACTGCCCGGGCCCTTAAACACTACAATTCCCTGCACTTCGGCATACGAAATACTTAACAAGTCAAGTATTTTCTTGATCTCAACGTGGATTGTCTCAGCTAAGCGGCGATCAGCTTGCCACTTGGTTTCGGCTAGCTTCATATGATTTTCGTAGACACATAGCTCTGCTTCTGGTTTATCCGTCCTAATGGTCAAAATTTTCATGGCTGTACTCTCGCCCACTTTGTTTCAAGTTTTTTGACAATTGCTGCCAAATTATCCGGATAAGAAAAGCTGATTTGGCGCTCATCTGTATTAGTCGCTACGGGCTTGAACTCAATAGTTATCCTATCCGCCGGCAGAACATCTTTCACAATTTTACTCCACTCAATAACCGAAACAGCCTTGAGATCCGCTAATGACTCACTGAGCTGGTCAGCGACTACACCCGGCTCATCCAGGCGATAAAAGTCGAAGTGATGAATTTCTCCAGATTTGGTTTTGTAAATTTTACTTAGCGTAAAAGTCGGACTGGCAACTATATCGGTGCTGCCCATTCCACGGGCTAGCCCGCGAACGAAGGTTGTCTTGCCGCCGCCCAAATCAGATTTAAGTTCCAGAACTGCGGGGGCTTTCAATAACCGGCCCAGTGCTTCCCCTAACCGTTCGGTTTCGGCGGAGCTTGTAGATTTGGTTTGCCATATCATGACGGTACTCATAGCCAGCATATAGTAAAGCGGCGGCCCCTACGCCGACAAGTATGAATGGGTGAATACTGCGGCTGGCACCAGCCGAGGAGCCTGTGCTGCCGCCGGTTGCGCCGCTGGTAGAAGCTCGGCCAGCAGCAGTGCTTGAGCCATCAGTTTTTTTCGTCCCGGCCGCCAAAATGACCACGTTAGTAGCGCCAGGTGTCGGTTTAGTGGTCCACTGCCACTTGTTGGCGGCCAATACCCACGATTGGCCGTCCTTAGCAGAGGTGTACACGTCACTCTCGGTAAGTGTCTTACCGGATGGATCTTGTAGCTTAACCTGGCCTTCTGAGTTGGATAGGGTCAGCTTGGTCTTGGTTATATAGAACGCTTCAAATGTTTTCGGCTCTAAAAGTGTACCTTCGGGGAAGGTGTAATCATGCGTTGAAGATGTACCGGTCTGGAGAATAAATCCGGAGAGATCAAAGGCTTTATCGTTAGGATTATATATCTCTATGAATTCGTCATTAGCATCGGTCTCTGGCGGAGCTGGATTTGGTAAAATCTCGGAAATTTGCGGCGGCGCCAACCCGGCGTCAGCCGCTGGGATGCCATTACCTTGTGATTCTGAGCCGCCGCTGGATGTTACATAAGGAGGCGACCCGGTGCTGTCACCCAGTGTGGTAGTGGCAGCTGAATTGCCGGAAGACCCGGACGAGCCCGGTTGACAGGCCGAATTGTAATCTACCAAGCCAGATTGCCAGGTGGCTTGCCCTGATGCCCTAAACCATACTTGCTTAGTATCCTGAGAACTGGGCAGTTTTAAGTCAGCGCTGTTAGCGGTTTTAGCGTTACTCCATGAGACCTGATCTTGCGGCTGGTAACCTATTACCGCACCAGCCTGGGCAACTGCTACCACCTGAAGCAGGCCTGCTGAGTCTTTGAGAGCAAACGGCAGCTTGGACACTAGCAGCTGACCGCATACCGGGGCTAGCCCGGTGCTTAAAATAATTTCGCCGTGAGATGGTAGTTTGGCGTCTGGCAGTTGAGCAGATGAATTAGATACTCCGACAGCCAGACTCGCTTCATTAAAGTACTGCAACCAATAATTACTAAGTTGAATGTCCAGGTCGGTACTATTGCGGAGCACCACAAATTCCTCGCCGGAGATCTTTACCTGAGTGATAGTAACGTTTTGCGGCAGAGCAGGGTCAGCTAGAAGCGTGTTGCGATATAACCAAATACTAGCTATCTCCAAAAGCATAAGTGTAAATATCAGACAATATTTTCTCATTTTCATCAATTATCATCTTCTGGGAGAATATAGGCAAGTGCTTATGATTAGCGAAAATGAAGTTATAATGAGCTTATGTTAATGATGAGTAAGAGTCTGCATGGCCGGCCAATTATCAGCATGCGTTCTGAAAGTCCAATCGGCATAGCCGTCGAGCCAATAATCAATCCCCATAATCTGAAGATACTTGGCTGGTGGTGTAAAAGCGGCGCAAATCGGCAGGTTCTGCTAACCGAGAGCGTAAGAGAAATGGCACCTAACGGACTAATAATCGATGATGAAAGTGTGCTTAGCTCAGCGGATGAGCTGGCTCGCCATCGGGAAATTTTAAATATAAAATTTCAACTTCCCGATAAACTGGTTAAGACTAAGCGTCACAAACTTGGTAAAGTCAGCGATTATACTTTTGACGAAAGTATGTTTATCCAGAAGCTTTATGTTACACGTTCACTCACCAAGATATTTTCACCTGAAGACACCTTGATTATCGGCCGCGATCAAATTCTGGAAGTTACCGATCACTACATTTTGGTTGAAGATACCGACATTAAGGCAACCGACGAGGTAACGGTCACAGCGGGCGCACCAGCAGCATCTTAACCTGCGTCGTCGATCTTAAGGGCATCTCTAACTTGAGAATAGCCAAATCCTTGACTTGTTAAGTATTTTGCCAGTTTGAGTTCGTCGTTTTTGTAGCGGGCGCTTTGGCGTTTTTTGGCAACAAGTTTTTTTAAACGCTTTAACTCATCGTCATTTTGGTCGGCCATCAATTCATCTACCAATTCCCTATCCAAGCCCTTAATAAAAAGCTTGGAACGGATGGCCCGGTTGCTTTTTGACCGCCGCGTTTGTAGATCGATAAACCATAGTCCAAATTTCCGGTCATCCAGATAGCCTCTTTTAGAGAAGTCTTTTATAAACGACTCGATCAGCTCTGGCTCGGCTTTCTTGCGGTATAGGTAGTCTCGGAACTCCCTCGTGGAGTGTGGCCGGTTGAGCAGCCACTCCATGGCCCGCAGTTTAAGCTTGCCGTCGGTCGATACTTTCTTAAGTCTTTTTACATCGGCTCTGGTAAGCTCATCGCCATTTTTTAACTTCTGCTGCAGAAGCTCATCCAAAGAAAGTGAGAACTCGTATTTACCATCCACAAAAACACTGACCCGCTCCGGGTTTTTAACTTGCTGTTTTATAGAGGTAATCTGTGTCATCACTGCAATAGACTGATAAGGAGCAACATACCAAGCACGTACCAGGCAATTTCAACGAAAAGTCCCCAAGACCGCTCAAGCTTTTGAATTCTCCAGTGAAGATTCCCAATCGGGCTTCTCCAAGGCTTCTTCCCTTTTCTTTCAAAGCCCCAGTAGGCTACTGGCCACTCAAAGTCCGGCAAGACAGCCGCGAGGGCGGCAATATATACCCATACATCAGCCGAATAATAGATTAAGGCTGCCAGAAAACTAATGATCAGCAGAGGATCAATAATCAGAATAATAGTTGTCAAACGGTGCTTAAATGCCTCGCCAAAGCCTTCATTACCCGGGTAACCAAAATGCGGTAAGGCATCTTGCAGAAAGTGCGATGCGAACGCCAAAGGAATAGCCAGCAGGGGTTTATCTATAACAAGAGCAATTACCGATCCCGTTATGGCATGGTTAACGGCAGTCATGCCACAATTTTACTCTGTTTGGGCGGCGGCCAGGGTTTCTTTGGTGATTTTCTCTAGTTCTTTGGGATGCTCGCGCAAGAACTTCTTAGCGGCTTCACGGCCCTGGGCAATTTTTTCACCTTTGTACTCGTACCAAGCGCCGCTTTTCTCTACCGCGCCCTTGGCAACCGCTAGATCAATGACATCGCCTTCGCGACTGATACCCTCGTTGTACATAATGTCGAACTCGGCCTCGCGAAACGGCGGTGCGACTTTATTTTTAACGACTTTAACCCGGACATGATTGCCAACTACCTGCTCGCCGGATTTTATCTGGGCGATGCGGCGGATATCCATCCGGACCGATGAATAGAACTTCAGGGCATTGCCGCCAGTGGTGGTTTCCGGGTTACCGAACATCACGCCGATTTTCATCCGCAGCTGGTTGACGAAAATGACCGTGCATTTAGTCTTGCTAATAACACCGGTTAGTTTTCGCAGAGCCTGGCTCATCAAGCGAGCCTGCAGGCCCATATGGGCATCGCCCATATCACCCTCAATTTCGGCTTGGGGCACCAGCGCGGCAACCGAATCAACCACGATAATATCCACAGCGTTGGAGCGGACCAGCGTTTCCACGACTTCCAGAGCTTGTTCACCGCTGTCCGGCTGGCTGAGTAGCAGGTTGTCAGTATTAACGCCGATTTTTTTGGCATAAACCGGATCCAGAGCGTGCTCGGCGTCAACATAAGCCGCCGTACCGCCGGCTTTTTGGACCTCGGCCACCACATGCAGGCTAACGGTCGTCTTTCCAGAACTTTCCGGTCCAAAAATTTCAACGACCCGCCCTTTGGGTACACCGCCGCCCAGTGCCAAATCCAAACTGATTGAGCCAGTCGGTATAGTCTCGACATCGGCCTTGTGGGTCTCCCCTAGCCGCATAATCGAGCCGACCCCGAATTGCTTTTCAATCTGGTCAACCGCTAATTTTAAAGCTTGCGATTTGCCGTCCGAACTCACCGATTTTTTGCTCGCCTTATCAGCCACGTTAACTCCCATTTACACTTCTCCCCATTATATATCAAGAGACTATAGACCTCGCTCAGCCATTTGAAAATTGCTGGAGCTTAAAAATCTCAACAGACTAGAAGAACTGCGATCCAGTAGTGCAATTAATACAATGTCCGGGATGATTCGGCGGCTTGCTGGAATGCGAGCGGCAGGGATTACCCTTGATACAATAGTAAACCGAGCTGTAAGAATCCCAAGCATCCAGCACGCTTTGGTCGACTAGGTTCTTAAAGTACTTGTTAGCGTTGGTGTTACAGGTGGCATTGTCGCCTATATTGCAGCAGCGGATGCTGATTTGGATGACGCTGATGCTATCCCAGCGGTCATAATCATACACACAGCCCGGATAGGGGGTGTCTGGCCAATCGTCCTGATACTGACCTTGTAAAAATTCCTGAATACCCGAGGGCAGGTCGCGGTTCACATCAGCCGGATAGTCATTGTACTTGGCAACATACAGTGTTAGGGCATTACCCACAGTATTAAGCTCTGAGTTAGCCCGGGTCTGATAAGAGCGTTCCCGATACTTGGGTACCGCAATCGAGTAAGTCAAAGCCGCTAAAATGGCTAAAACCACCAGCACCACGGTAATTTCTACGATGGTGAAGCCGGATGACAGGCGCCTCAATGGCTTAAGCATAAGCATAGTATATACCGGTTTTGAGCATTCAGGTTTTAAGTTTCTAACTGTACAATAAGCATATGCGCATTAGCGACAGGCTAGTTATCGAATTGCTCAAAAAGAGCAAGAAAATCAGCGACGAACAGTTCTACAACCTTTTCGAACAGCAGCGGACCGAGAAAAAACCTTTGCAGGATGTAGTGCTTAAGAGCAACTTGCTTTCCGAGAAGGAGTTGACCCAGCTGTATGCCGCCGAGATTGGTATCCCTTTTGTTGACATCGTTCCTCGCAACCTTCATAAGGAAATTCTGAGGCTAATACCGGAACACATCGCCCGCCAGTATAACGCTGTATTGTTTGATGTTCTGCCAGACGGCACCAAGATGCTGGCCATGGAGGACCCCGACGATGTCCAGGCCCTTAATTTCCTGCAAAAGCAGCTCGGTCATAACATCAAAGTTCACGTCGCCACTAAGTCCAACATTGGCGCGGCACTAGATCAATACCGCGGCAGCATCACCACCGAGCTAACCCAGGTAATCGCCAGCGACACATCTAGCACGGAAGAGGAAATCAGTGAAGAAGATGTTGCCGAGGATAGCCCGATCGCCCAAACCGTCAACCTGCTAATCGACTATGCTATCAAACAAGGGTCTAGCGACATTCATATCGAACCCAGAGAAGATTATGTCAGCATCCGCTACCGGGTAGATGGGCAGCTCCGTGAAACCAACCGTCTGCCTAAAAAGGTCCTGTCGGCACTGGTCAGCCGTATTAAGATTTTATCCAATCTTAAAATCGATGAGCGCCGGGCGCCGCAGGATGGCCGCTTCAAGGTACAGATGGGCAGCGGACAATATGCGCTGAGAGTTAGTACTTTACCGATCGTAGACGGCGAGAAAGTGGCCATGCGTATCTTAAACGAATCTTCTAAGGCTTCGGTCCTGGAAGAGTTGGGACTCTGGGGCACCAGCTTAGAGCAAGTGGAGCATGCCCTGACCCGCCCCCATGGCATGGTTTTGTTCACTGGGCCGACTGGTTCCGGAAAAAGCACCTCACTATTTTCCATCCTGACCCGCCTAAACCAGCCAGCTGTAAATATCAGTACTATTGAAGACCCCGTAGAATACAAGATCCCCGGCGTCAATCAGGTCCAGGCTAACCCGGCGGCTGGTATGACCTTCGCCACCGGCTTACGGGCCCTGCTCCGCCAAGACCCCAATATTATTATGGTGGGCGAGATCCGCGATGGTGAAACGGCTAATCTGGCAGTCCAAGCCGCCCTAACCGGACACTTGGTTTTCTCTACCCTGCACACCAACAACGCTGCTACCTGTCTGCCGCGGTTATTAGACATGGGTATCGAGCCATTCTTAATTGCCAGTACCGTCAGGGCAGTGGTTGGACAGCGTTTGGTGCGCAAGCTAGTACCCGAAAGTGTAGAACCTTTCAAAATTGATATGAACACCCAAGCTCGAATACAGAACTCCTTCGGCATCAAGGGTCCGGAAGATTTCACCCGCATACACAAGCTTGAAGCCGAGGCGATAAAAGCCAAGATCGGCGAAGGGGAACCAGCTACCGATGAGCAAAGCATTAAACGGCTGTGGCGTATTAAAGGCGGCAGTAACGTGTCCTACCGAGGACGAATTGGTATTTATGAGGTACTGCCGATGAGCCCCGACATCCAAAAATTAATCATCGCCCGCTATAGCGCCGACCACATCCAGAATCAAGCTATCAAGGAGGGTATGATTACCATGCAGACTGACGGCCTGATTAAGGCCCTGCGTGGTCAAACTACCCTGGAAGAAGTCATGCGCGTCACGTCTGAAAGGTAAGCCATCCATTTATGCCTCAGTACTCATATACCTATCTAGCTAGCGACGGTAAAAAGATGAGCGGTTTGACCAATGCCAAAGACCGTTCAGCGGCGCTGGTGGTGCTCCGCGGACAGGGAGTCCGAGTCTTAAGCATCCGTGAAGCCAAGGCGCAAGCTAGCCGCCGCTTTAAACTACCCGGTAAAAAAGTCGGCATAAAAGATCTGGTAGTTTTCACCCGTGAGTTGGCCACCATGATTGATGCCGGTGTGCCACTACCACGCAGCTTAGCAACGTTGTCTGAGCAAACCGAGAACAAGCACTTTAAAGTTGTTATCGAGGCTGTGACGCACGACATCGAGAGCGGCTTGCCGCTCGCCGATGCCATGGCTAAGCACTCCGGCACCTTCAGCGAGGTGTATATCAACATGGTACGGGCTGGAGAGGCCGGAGGAATCTTAAATGACATCTTAAAGCGCCTAGCTACTCAAGTCGAGAAAGATTCAGCTATGCGTCATAAAATCCGCTCGGCAATGGCTTATCCGGTTGTCATTCTAACAGTCACGATTGTGGCCTTTTTTGGCATCATGCTCTTTATCATGCCCAAGATCTCAAAAATAATTACAGATCTTGGCGGACCGGACGCTCAACTGCCGATTTACACCGAAATAATGATTGGTACTAGTAACTTCATGTCAAACAACGCTATATTTATCATCGTCGCTTTCGTGGCTATTATAGTTGTTTTTCGACGCTACATACGTACCGAAAAAGGTCGTTACCGCTGGCATCTGTTCCTTCTTAGGATGCCGATCTTTGGGAAAATCATCTCCAAAGTGGCAGTTGCTCGTTTTTCACGGACTTTTGCTTCGTTGATGGGCGCCGGGGTAAGCGTATTGGAGGCCTTGGAGGTTACTGGAAAAGCTGTTGGCAACCGGGTCATCCAGCATGAACTGGATGAAATCGCCAAAGCGGTAAAAAATGGTCAACCATTAGGCAAACAGCTGTCACAAGCCGCATACTTTCCGCCAATTGTCGGACAGATGATGACTGTCGGTGAAGAAACCGGCAAAATCGATGAGATTTTAGTCAAGGTCGCTGACTTTTACGAGCAGGAGGTCGACGCCGTAATTGACTCAGTAGCCAGCATAATCGAGCCGATAATGATTGTTCTTTTGGGCGCCATCGTCGGACTGATTGCCGCATCAGTAATGGGACCGATAGCCGGATTGAGTAAGAATATCGGCGGTTGACAGTAGTGTGCTTATGTTTATAATCAAGGTCATAGAACAGTAAGTTCTCTAAGTAAAGCAATAAAATAAAAGATTAAGAAGGGTGGGAACCAAATATGGTCTCAATCAGAAGAAATAATCGCGGTTTCACGATCGTCGAGCTGCTTATCGTCATCGTGGTTATCGGTATTTTAGCCGCGTTAGTCATCGTGACTTACACGGGAATCCAACAGCGAGCTCGTGACACCGAGCGTAAAACCGACATCAACGCCATTCACGGTCAGGTAGAGGCCTACTATGCCCAGAATGGTAGTTACCCCGGATTGGGCACGCAAGGCTCCAACGACGGTATTAATGACTCCACTTGGCGATCCAACAATATGAAGGGTCTTGACCCGGCAGCATTGAGTCCCCCGGGCAGTACCTCGACTTTGGCGGCAGCCGCCTCAGCTACAGCGTATGGCTACGCAGTGTTCCAAACTGACGGCTCCACTGCCTGCACCACAGCGGCCGGCGACTGTGCGGTATACACACTAACCGCCAACCTGGAAGCCGGTGGTACATACACCAAGTCTTCACTAAACTAGGACAAGCTAGTACTTTCAGAAAAACTCCGGGTCTATCCCGGAGTTTTTCAATATAATAAGGTTAAGCATGATACAGCCATCTAAGCAGGGTTTTACCGTCGTAGAGCTATTAATCACGCTGGTTGTAATTAGCGTACTATTTACTGCTTTTACTACCTCTTTCTCCGGACTGCAAAACATCAGCAAAAAAGGTAATGACGTGACAATTGCCTCTACGCGGGCATTCTCTAAACTCCAGAGCTATGAAAACCTAAACTATAACACCTTACCAGCCACTGCCCCGGCCGGTACTTTAGTAGAGGTTGAGGATTTCTCAGCCAGTCTGCCAACCAGTTTGGAGTCCCCCAGAGTAGGTAAAGTCTATATTAACTCCCAAACCTCCTCCATGAAGCAGGTCCTGGTACGTGTTACTTTCGGTTCGGGACCCTCTCAGCGTTTTATTGAATATGTCACCTTTATTCAGCGAAATGGAGTCGGCAGATGACACTGAAGGAGCGTGGTTTTACCCTTGTAGAATTACTGGTAATTGGGCCAGTGATGTTATTGGCAACCATCACCGCTATGACCTTTCTATTTAATCAGTATGGGCAGATTGTCAAACAGGATGGTCAGCTGCGTCTGCAAGTGGAGGCCCAAAATATTTTGTTCGGTTTTCAAGACGATCTATGGTTTGCCAATCAATTTTCCAGTACTATCAATGCCAACCTAAGTGACCCTTATCAGCCGGCCGGCGGCTGGACTAATGCGACAAATCCACCAACGTTAATCATCAGCTTGACGGCTCTAACCACTAACCAGCGAGATCCTAATCGCCAGCCAGTTTATATTAACGAGTCAACTTGTACCCCGCCTGATGGTGGTGGAGCGAATTCCATACTATACAACAACACTATTTACTTTCTTGAGGGCACCAATCTATATAAACGGACCCTGACCGCGCCAGTAAGTCTAGCCACTTGCGGAACTTCCTTTGAAAAGCAAACCTGCCCGCCACCCAACGGTTCGTCGTCCTGCCGGGCAGATGCTCTGCTTAGCGACCATGTCACCAGTTTCAGCGTGACTTATTACGACACCGACAATACTGTTACCACCACTCCCGAAAGCGCCGAAAGCGTTGAAGTAAGTATGACTCTAACCGATAAAGCCTTCGGGGAAGACATCACAGCCAATAGTAGTCTGCGACTTAGAAAGCTTAACCAATGAAGATACTAGATAAAGCACTTAACCCCAGAAGTAAAATACTTAACAAGTCAAGTAATTCTGGTTACGTGATGCCGTCGATTATTATCTTAATGGTCATCATGAGCACAGTGGCTTACGCCACATTAATCTCGGCGAATAATTCACTTAACCTGGCCTATAAACAGACCTATATACAAATGGCCCGCACTGCCTCCAAGGCGGCAATCGATTATGCTCAAGAGCAGTTCGATTCCTCAACCTGCGGAGCTTACGACGGCACCTCCGAGACGGATCTGACCGGCGCCTCCAATAGCCGTTATCGTATTACCATGCAGGCTGAGGTGATTGAAACCAGCGCCGATGGTTATGAAAAGAAGATTGTCGGCACTGGTCGGGTTTATCTGCCCAAGGCCACAACCGAGGCACTCTATGTGTTCGATGTCCGCTCGGAAATTGTCAGGACCTACGCCGTTTGTAAAACTCCGGATAACTTCGGACCGTTGGTTTGGCTGGATGCTTCCGATACCTCGACCTTAAAGAAAACAATAACTACAGTACTATCCGATTCCACTACTTTTGGTGGCTCCGGTGATTCCACCCGGGATACCGTTGAAGAAAGGGTCGATAACGGCGCTCAGGGCGGATCATCATGGACCAGCAGTGATTTAGAGATGCATAGCTGCAGCTCTTCGGAGTTCTCCAGCGCCATATGCAATAATAATCCTACTAAGTATTTGTACGCTGGTCTGGTCTTCAATAATATGAGTATCCCGGCCGGGGTTACCGTTGATACAGCTACTTTGACTTTCACGGGCGGTACGCCTTCCGGTACCAGCGGCAGTGTAACGCACCGGGTCTGCGGCATTTATGAGACATCTACCAATCCTCATAAAACTTTGTATACCAGCTCCGGTTCCAGCCAAGTCCGCTCGCGCATACAGACCGCCAACTTACACACCGGAACCTGCCAAGACACCAGCACCAATAATTTCCCGCCCGGGAACACCACCGATTTTGATGTCACCAATGTGATTCAAGAGATGGTTAATCACGGCGATTGGGACCCCAGCGCTAACGAAGGACGTCTAGGATTGGCGGTCTACCGGGTCAGCGGGTCGGGCTCGCGGCGGGCCCTAAAAAACGGTGTTTCCCTAAGTGTCAGTTACAACACCGGGAGCATTGTCCAAGCTAACGATACCGAAGCTATTAGCCAATGGGATGATAAATCAGCCAACCAGTATCACGCAGTCTATACCTTTGGTAACGCTCCAACCCGTGAGGACAATGAGATTAACGGCAAAACCATTGTCCGGTTCGACAACGGCGCCCTGCGTTCCACTCTAACTACCGCGCTGTCGGGTAAAAGAGAATCCGCCGTTTTTGCGGTCCTTAAACCTAATTTTGACAATAGCGACCAGTATGGCCGGGTGGTCAGCGGTATGAGCGCCAGCGCCCCCAACGACACCGGCGGCACCAACAGCATTATCCCGTTGCGGCGACAGAGCAACCTCGATGGCTTTAGTAACTATTACGCTAATTCCGGCAGTTACGAGGCAACTATGGGCTGCGGCTCATGCGACGGCCAGCCATACTTAGTTAGCAGTGTCTTTAGAATCAACACTACTGATGACACCATAACCGGTCAGCTACGAGGTAACGGCGGCAGTCAAACAGG
>Ga0209542_10011567_pt1 | contig 15638 bp, 22 predicted proteins | sample RifCSPhighO2_01_FD_184028 | JGI IMG/M metagenome (GOLD analysis project Ga0209542, IMG submission 184028) | Soil microbial communities from Rifle, Colorado - Rifle CSP2_plank highO2_0.1 (SPAdes) (version 2) | ecosystem: Environmental > Terrestrial > Deep subsurface > Rock core/Sediment ... | reverse complement strand
TATGGCAATGGTGCCAAAATCGACGCACAGAAAAAAGACATAGGCCGCCGAGCTTACATCATCATCCTCAAAGATTAACTATTTCTGTCCCACACCCGATTTCGAACGTACTGTACGACGAGAACGGCTCTTATAAAGCGAGTTTTTAAATGAAAAACAATAAATACTACTGAAAAGAGGTTACATAATATGTCGACGATAAACCAGCGTGTGCCGCCATGGACCACATTAAAAGAGAAATTGATTTACGAACTCGCGTTCAAACACCTCTCCAAATTTGAATTGTACGACACGAATCAACTTATACTAGTCAGATCGACGAGCACAGGACAATCAATAGCTTACATCACAGAGCCAAGAGAACGGCAAAAAGAAATAACACGCCTCGACCTCACAATCTGCGACACTTACGGCGATTTAATTTGGATGTGCATCGCGCCCGAATATCGACGGCAAGGATACGGAGAAAAACTTTACAGACGAGTCGAAGACATCTGCGCAGAAACAGGGTGCTCAAGCATTGTTCTCACCCCCTCAGGAAAAGGATATTCTTTCTGGCCGAAGATGGGGTTTAAGAGATTGACCGGCGGTAATATTGTCCCGACGTATCGTAAGGAACTGAAGAAATAGATTTTTAAATAGTTCAGAGAATCCACAGAATCAATGCCGCGATGGCACAACCCGGTACTGCGTCGGTCTCGAAGTTCAACGAGCTAACCGATTTCCGCAAGGATATCCCGGTTCAAATCCGGGTCGCGGCGTATCACAACACAGCAACGCATCCTATCTTGCATAGAAAAGCACCCAGGGATCCATTTCAGAGCACTCACTAGAGCGTGCTCGTGCACAATCGGTCAAGCGCAGTATCACTTGCATAAACTCGAGAAAAAAGGGGCGATACTCCAGTTCAAGTCGTTTCGCTGCGCGTGTTATTGCACTCCGTCAATCCCTTTCGAGTCCAGAACAACTTATGCCCTGCTGCATCACCCGAAATGCCGCGGCATAATACTCCATCTTCTGCGCCACGAAGGCAGGCACTGCGCAGAACTCGCTTCGCACACCGCAATTTCCAAACCAGCCCTCTCCTACTATCTTCGACGATTAAGGGATGCATCAATCATCACTGATACCTGGCATGGAAAAAACAAATGCATCCATCTTCGAGATTCAAAGACCGTCCGCCACGTTATCGAGTGCTCTGCCCACCGGCATTGAGTCCACCGTGATTTTTCTAAGAACCGCCGAATGCACTATTGTTCCGGGTGCTCCCCTTATCAAATCATGCAAATAAAAATTGTCCAATGGAAGGTCTAAGATGGGCTCGTAAATTAGCGCGCGAAACCCGCGGACATTTCTGCAAATGACGATTGCGCCGCTTTGGCACGTTTGCGCAACGCGGCTCAAAATCTCTTTCTTGGGAACCGCAAGGACCGCGACGACAATGTGAGTGAAAAAGCGATAGTCCACATCTCTTGCATCGCCGTGAATGAATTTTATGTTTTCTCCCAGATTTGATCGCAGCGCGACTTCCTCCCCTAAAATCACGGCCTCAGGATGGATGTCGACGCATGTCACGCTGCATCCGAACGTCTGCGCGTACGCGAGCGCGGATTCAGGAAACGGGCCGCTCCCAATGAAAATGACTCGCGAATTCGAATCCATTCCTGCCGCTTGACCCTCTTCCTTTGCGAATTCGAATGTACGCATTATCTGCGGACTGTCGAGCGAAGTGTTCCCTTTGATAAAACTCAGCGCAAGACGCGTCTCGCAGAACTCCTCGAACAACTCGTATATACTGCGTGTTTCCTTTGCCAAATCCTTGAAAACAGAAGACCCCAACACCTCGAATGACAACTCACTGAACCGCTCATCCCTTGCAATATTCTCCAATTCGTTTATGGCTTTCAAAAATTCCGCATCAGTGTATCCTTTCACGGTCTTTTTAGTGCGAAGCGACTCTAGAACCCCAGATAATCGCTTTTGCAACATTAAATAAACGTCATTTACCTTCATAAAAACCCGAACTCGGCTTCTTTATAAAGCAGTTATGGTACAATCCTTGAACCATAGCTCAATCACCACTCCCCAGATACTACAATCGAAAGATTTAAAAAGAGCAAAATTGGTTTATCGTCTATGATAAAAGACCTAGTCAATGCCCTACGGGTGCAGGATCTTAATGATGAAGGCAGGCAGCAGTATCTTAAGCTTGCAGCCTCGATGTCTCCTGATCACGCTCTAGCCCAAATGAAACACGTCTTCACTCAAAATCCTCAAATTCTCATGCGAATGGTCAAAAATGATATTCTCAAACCGCATATTCCACACGAGCAGACAATCGGCGCACAGACATCTGCCGCGCAACAAACGCTCGAAAACAGGCTCGGCGAATACAATATTGTCACCGAACTTGGCGCAGGAGGAATGGGAAAAGTCTACCTCGTAGAACAGCCGCGCATGAGGCAAAAATTCGCGGCAAAAGTTTCTCTCGCACAAGGCGGAGAGGACATACTTCGGTTCGAACGCGAAGCGAGAAATCAAGCGAAACTCGACCATCCTAACATACTGAAAGTCCACTACGTTGGAACGCAGAAAATGAGGGCAGGCACGACTGAAAAAAGCACCCCCTACTTTGTTATGGAATTAGCGCAAGGCGGAGACCTGCACAGATTCATCTACACCCAACTCATCGGACGAAATGACCGCGCACAAACATCTGCGCAAATAGCGCGCCAAATAGCCGCAGGACTATCCCACGCGCACGGCCAAAAAGTCATACACCGCGACCTAAAACCTGCAAACATACTGCTCACAAGCGAAGGACAAGTAAAAATAATGGACTTCGGCCTTGCAAAAGACCTGAGCTCACAATCACTCAAACTAACGCAAGAAGGCGCAATACTTGGAACCCCCACATACATGGCGCCAGAACAAGCAATCGGCGACAATGCTAAAATCGACGCACAATCAGATGTCTACGCCGCCGGAGCGATACTCTACGAAATGCTCACCGGACAAAAACCATATCTAGCGGTGAACGTCATGCAAGTTCTCTCAGATATCGCAGATTTGACGAAAAACCCGCCTCTTCCGCGCACATTCGACAAGACAATACCGCGCGACCTTGAAACAATCTGCATGAAAGCAATGCACAAAGACAAAACGAAACGATACCAATGCGCAAAAGAACTAGAAGAAGACCTTGAAAATTATCTTAGCGGCGAACCAATTAGCGCACGCCCTGAAACTCTGGCTGAAAGAGCTATACGAGGCATTCGAAGAAATCCCATCATCACAGCAAGCGCAGCAGGATTATTTTTGCTCACAAGCATATTCGGAACAACATCCGCAGTAAGCTCATACAATAACAACAAAAAACTGGAATTTATGACTGCTCAAGCAACACTAGCAGGACAAGAACAAGATTATTCACGCGCCCGAACTCTATCTGAACAAATACTCGCACTCGATCCAACCAATCAGTTCGCAATCGAACGAAGAGCGCAATACGCAGCTCTTGAGCGAACAAACATATTAGAACAGGAAGCGCGAAAGGAACTTATGACTGCCCTTGATGCAAGCAATTTCGAACAGGCAGGAAGAAGTTTGGAAGTTGTGCGCAGACTAAATCCTACCGCGGCAGATATCGCAACACTTGAATCCAGAATAGTCGGATATACTCCGTTCACAATTCAGTCACCTGCGCCATTCACCGTAAAGAATATTTTAACAAAAGAAGTAGTCGCGAATGAAAACGCGAGCGCGACCATCCAACTACCACCCGGACACTACCTTATTGATTCGGAACCGCAGGGATTCGCTCGATACAGGAATATACGCCATGTCGAGCGCGGGCAACCAATAACTGAACACGTGGCCAGCGCGCCAGCAATCAACGGCTTTGCATACATCCCGGGCGGAGAATCACTCCAAGGAATCGGAGCAGATGAACAAAGAACGATTGTGCAGCCATTCTACCTTCAGGAAAGGCACATAACACTTGGCGACTATCTTGAGTTTTACAGAGCAGCAACACCTCTGCAAAGAGACGCGCTCAAGCCAACAATATTCCACCAAACAAGAGAACCAACTCCTATCGATCCTGAAACACTCACAATAGATGATCCACAAACAATCGATAGAAATGAAAGCGTCGACTTGAACCGCGCAATGGTCCTGCTCACGCCGAACCAAATGATAGCGTACGCGCACTGGTACTCGCGAGCAAGACTTGAAGGAGCGCGCGTTCCAACTGAAGCAGAACTTCGGCTAGCGTACGGCGAACAAAGTGGACAGCTCTACCTCACAGGAGACTCATTCGACAGAACTCTGCTTCGAATCAGGACTCCTGAGCAGCGACGCGATGCGTTCGCGCAAGAATTCCCTGATGAAAGTTCAGCGCATCAAAGCCCATACGGAATATCAATCTTAGAATTATCTGATTTCTGCGTTACAGCAGATAACAGGAACATCGCAGTCGGCCCGGCGCTCAAATTCCACAGAAATGTAGGCGATTATCTGATTGCGCTCAGGCAAACGCCTACAATCACAGGCAACTCATACACAGGACTTAGGCTCGCGAAAAGCCTCGAGTGATTATCTACTCTACGCACGCAATCTTTAAATATCGGCGTTCCGATTCTTTGATTCATGAAAAAGATCCTGATTGTGGCAATCCTCTCGCTTCTTTTGCTAACCGCATGCGGCGGCTCTAAAACAACAGGAAAAAGAGTAGCGATACCGTCAACGAGCGGCAATTCAATAACAGGAAACGCTGTCGCAGATATAGCAGTAGGTGATGAATTAGCTCCTGAGAAAACCGCAGCTGAAGTCCTAAAAGAACTTCAAAGCGCAGAAGGAACAACAACTGCCGCGTCAGGCCCTAAAAGCGGAACATTCTACCCGCCAATAACCGTGACCGGAACCGAAAGAGAAGCGCTCAAGCAAAAAACACGAGCGCTCTTCCAAACAAGCGTGTACGCTCCAACAGTCGACGCAGACTCCACAAGCGGCTCAAGATACTATGACAAGAACGGCGAATCTGAAAACCTGCCAGAAGGATACGGCGGGGACGACAGAAACGGCGAGTAATTTTAACGTTGTTGACTGTTGAAACCCAGTTCTTTCCAAAAGGAGTTCATATGTTTTTCTTTAAAATCAACATACAACTCAACAGATTTTGAAACTCCACTTACCGCAATTCCCAATCTTTCTAATTCCGGCAACATCAATTTCGCAAATATAAGTTCGACCTCTTTTGGAACCGCACCATAATCACAAGAATAATCCGCTAAAACAAGCTGACCTTCACGATCCAGATAACAACTTCCGCCACCAACTATTCTACTCTGAATTTCAAATCGTTGAACAACATGTTTATGTCTTTGTTCTTTAGCCACATAAATGCAAATAGCACCAGCTGATGAGTCCACCACAAACCTATGATCAGCGTTGTGAGGGAAAGGTCCGTTGAGCTTCAATCGGTCAGGAATTACATACAATCCACCAATTCGATATTCTAAATCTACCACACTATTTCCCCACTCCAAGCCATTTATAAACCTTACTCGAACTCACTTATGATATTTCTCCTTTTTTAGAATCGTGAACGCCCTGTAGACTTGCTCTGCGAGAAGAATTCTTGCGAACTGGTGAGGAAAAGTCATCTTGGAAAAACTCAATTGCAGGTTCGCCTTTGATTTGAAAGCATCTGAAAGGCCAGTGTCCGCGCCAATGACGAAAGTGATGTCTTGATGCTGTGAAAGGACTCCTGCGAACTCTTCAGAAGAGAACTGCTTTCCTTTAGCGTCAAGAACAATGACAAAGCCGCGCAATTTGCTTTCGATGTCTTTTTCGCTTTTAACTTCCAAAACCTCAAACGAACAATACTTTGGCAGACGTTTTTCGTAATCATTGATAAGAATCGAAGTTTCCCTTGACGGCTTTCCTATAGCGATAAGACGAAGGCGCATAACCAGATTCTGGCTTGTTTCTATATAAATTATGTCAAAACCGTTTTTAAGCGACAGCTTAAAGCATCAAATATGGACCTAACTGAACTGATAACGCCCAAATTCTCGCTAATGATACGCGCCAAAAACGGCGAATATGAACTTGGCCTTGCGCGCTTTCCTGAAGAAGAACTATGCTTTGACGCAGGAGAATACGCCCAAATAGAAGACCTAAAACCAATATCGATTTGGTTTGAACCTGCGTTCCTTGAAAACTATCTTGGCTACAGGCCGCGCGAAATCCAGCTACCGCACCAAAAACACTTCATCGTGAGTGTAGACCACGACTACTCAAAAATCAAAAATGAGAAAAGAATCATCATAGACTATGTTCCACTGGCCGACGAAACAGAACAAGAAAGGCGCGAATTCGTCATGACCACCCAAGAAATGGAAGACATAATCGAGAAATCAGCTTACGACTGCACGCAAATGAACAAGTTCATGCGGTCAAAAGCACGCGAACAAACAGGAAACAGAAGAAAAATCCTCAAGGCAATCGTAAATACACGACAAGCGCTAAAAGAAGCGCGCGAAGCAGAAGGATACGAAAATGTTCCGCTCGACGTACAAGAAGCGTTCACGTACACTATCGATGAACCAATCGGCAGACTTTCGGAAAAACTCTACGCTAGAAGCGTTGAGATAAATAAAAAAAGAGTGCGGATGGCGCTCAAGAATTACGCATACGTACGCGGAATAGGCGAAGATATTGACTGGAGCTGCGTCGCGTGACTATATCTTTAAACTACTAAATGGTTAAAAAGAGTCATTAGGACGCACACACTATGAGCTTAGAATCAAGAACTAACGCGCAGTACCGCCCGCTTCCGAATAACGCTAAAGGAAATACGTATGAAGCTATAGTTGGCGGACAGAAAGTATATTTGCGAACACAAGAATATGAAGACGGAACACTCGGAGCAATATCACTCGATTTACTCAAATGCGACCCATTACCGCGCTCACTAATGCAATGCTTTGCAATCTCAATTTCCAGCGGACTACAACACGGCGTGCCCTTAAAGGAATACACTGATAAACTGATTTTCACCCGATCAGAACCGCAAGGACGAGTTTTCAACGACCCTAATATCAAATTCGCGACAAGCGTGATTGATTATGTAATGAGACGACTTGCCGCAGATTACCTTGGAAGAACGGACATATTGCACGTGAAGGAAGAATAAAGACACCCGTTTTCTTGAACTGATTAAGAGTCACTTAAGAGTGGTAAAAAATAGAAAGGTTTATAAAGGCAGATTTTGTCGTATTCTATGCGATGAAACAAAAACTAAGCATAACTGTAGATGAAAAAATGATCAGTCTCATAGAAGAACTGCTCAAAGACTGCGCGTACAGAAACAAATCGCACGTAGTCGAGATGGCATTGCAGAAATTTTTGGAGGAAAAAAATGACAAACTCAACTGATACAAAATTGTACACTGATGATTTAACAGAAGCACAGATCACGGCCATTGAACTACAATTAAGGCCGCAGAAAACTTCAGCGTCCGGTTTTCTTAATCAATCAGAGCGGTTGAAGGATGTTATTGAAGCCGATGCCCGCACATTAAATGACTTGAACATCACACACAAGCAAGTATCGGACCGCTTAGAATCACTCATAGGGCAAGCATTAAGAAACGCGACCTTGGGCCGCAGAACAGATGGAATTCCTCCATACAAGACACTCAAAGATGGAATTCTCATCGACAAAATATTCAAAGTAAGCGGCGGCAGTTGGATGGGTTATCAAAACTGCCCGCTCCCAAACAACCAAGGCAATTGCCCCGAACAAGGAAGTTACGATTTTAAAATATTGAATGAGACGAGCGTAGAGGAAATACAATTTCCACAACTCATGTCGCATTTAATAAGAGACCACCAGTTCTTCGAAGGCCACACCCAGTATAGATTGGACCCGACAGATGCCGTCCGCATTCTTGGCCTCAAAACAGGCATCGATTATACTCCGCTGAAAGAATCAGAAGAATGCTGGTTCGAGGGCAGTTATACGAACAGCCTTGACAACAAAATTGGCCGCGATATAATCTATGCAGAAAGATACGTATACCTCGGACTTGGAGTCAAATTCTACTTCCAAGGAAACAAAGGAGTCACTGTTTCCAGAGAGCCAGTAAGATTCACAGAGCCGTTGTCCGTTCACGGCGTCAAACTGGACCTTTGCCAAGGCAAGATTCCCGCAGGCAAGCTGATGTTTAAAAAAGAAAAACGCGAGTACATTAGCGGCGATAAGAGCCAGTTTAACGGATCACGGGCCGCAGAAACCACAAAACAGAATTCTTTTGAGGGGAAGGAATGACTGTTCTCATTTTTGGAAGTCATAAGGTGAGTGAGCCTCTTGCGTTCGATGTGGGTGAAGAGATTGTAGCGAACCCCGGTCTCGTGCGAGGTGTTGAAAATCCGAATTGGAGAAGTTCTGATTGGATTTGCCTTGTTGAGAAATATATCGAAGAGCTCATGAGGGGAAGGCCGTATCCGGAGGACTTCCATGGTGATTTTTTCATGAATTTTGCCATGCGAGAGCAAGGGGATGATATTTGTTGGATTCAAGACGTTGTTGAGCAGAATCAGCCAGAGCGCGTGTACGATTTGCATTCGATGTATGATGGGCATGGTCGGTGTCAAGAGAGCCAGGCAATAATTGAAGTGCGTGACGAGCTTGATGGGCGTGGCGAGCGTTTTGTTAAGAAATTAGCACGAAAATATAACGTGCAGTCTGTGATCGTACCATGCTGCTCTCGTGATGCTCGAACAATTGAGATAGTTCTACCTCACACCGTGCCGAAACGTTTTGGTGTTCAGGCAAAATATCTGCCCATACTTACACGACTCGCACAGTACTCCCCTGAGGTAAGAAGCGACCTTCGTTCACGGTGGAGTTCTAGGCACTCTGCAGGCGAACTGGAACGCGCAATTGAACTTGCAGAACTAAGGGAACAAACAGGACCGTTCTTAGTGATAGAGAAAGAAAGTCAAGAGTATGCAGCAATTAAAAATGCCGCGTCAGGGTTCTTAACAGAATATTTCAAAAGCGTAGGTGCGGGTGCGAAATGAGTGATTCTCGTTTGCGTGAATTGGAACGCCGTTGGAAGGAAACAAGAACCTTAGAAGACGAACTTGTTTATTTGAGTGAAGCGGTGAGGATGGGACGAAATCCCATTGAATTGTACCAAGAAAGCTTGCGCGCTACTCCTGACTGGACGCAATACGGCGATAATGATCATCGAAGATTGTCAACGGCAAGGGCAGGAGGCGATAGGATACGAACGATTTTTGCATCAAACCCAGCCATAGCGCGTGCAGTAATTCAACGAGGGCATGACAACGATGTTGCAGAGATTCCTGAGAGCGAAATCGAAATAACTGCCTTGTGCGCGCAGTATGTGAGACAACTCTCTTGCGCAGGAGGAATTCATGATAAATTAACAAGAAGAGGGGCGCAGCCTCCAGTACTGACTGCGCATTTTCGTAGTGAGGTCATGCTTCCTTCGCAGGAGTATTTGATCAATGTGCTCAATGTGATGGGATTGGAAAACCCAACGCACGGAGCGGGATTTCATTTCGACTACTTGGCGCTGTTTGGAAGTAAATATAGTGTGCGCGCGGAGCAACCAATGATTCCAAGGGGTCGCTTTCCGCGTTCGTACACTTTTTACACGCATAAACTTGATAAGGAACGCATAATTATAGGAAGAATCGAACATGCAATGCTGAGGATCGAAACCACGGAGTGGGTACATTGACCGAACGACAAAAACCCTCTGAAGAACGAAAGGAAGAGGAGCCGCAAGGCTCTGACTTGGAACGCAGAGTTGTTTTTCCGCATGGCTCGCCCAAAGGCATCCAGTGCGGGTATTGCCGCGGACAAATAACGCAAGAACAAACACCAGTGATTCGAGAATTCTCTGAGAAAACTGGACTTGTGGAACGAGTCTACCATGATAATTGCGCAGACGAATATGCTGAAGAGCTAACGTGGATAAATATGCCTGCTCCAGAGAAAAAACGCAGGTTGAACGAAGCAAAAAAGAACGTGCGAAGCGTCGAAGAAATCGTTGAACGATATACTACTGAAGCAAAAGCTGCCCGCACGCCAATACTAAAAGAAGCAGTTGCTGTGGCAGTCTACGCTGCGGTTCCATTCATCTTTGCACGATACGTCCAAAAAAACGAGGACAAACGGGACGTTTCCCTCGCGTATGGTCTTGGACTCTTCGCAGATATCACCAATGTGACGGGCACAGGCGTGTTTGCATTCACACACAATGAAGATGCACTCATAATTGCGTTAACAGCCACAATCATCAAAACGGCAGCCGTTGCTATCACAAGACACATAGTTAGATCATACCCTCAAAAAGAAGCGGATCGTAATAGTCACTTCTTATGGAAGCGCCGTGAAGAATTAGCTGAACTCGAAAAGAAAATCAAGAAATATGAAGGGCGCAGCGCAGAACCAAAGTAAGTTCAGTACGGCTATACGTACCAACCTATTTTATAAAATCGCGGATTAGGAGGGTGTATGGAAGAGAACCACGCGATTATCGGAGTATTGCTTATCAGCGCGATAAGCATCTCAATGTTCTTTGTAATGAACGACGGCTCATCAGGAGCAGTCACACAACCCTATCTATCATGCTGCTGCAACATCTTAGCTGACAATGACAACGGCGAACAGGCCCTGTTCAGAAGCCAGATACAAACCTTCGAACAGAACTGCTCGGTTGCCTGCCAGCGATATTCTAAGGAGGGCAAGGTCTTCCCACAAGAAGGGCTTTGCGTTAACAACCCATGAAAAAACACTCAAAACACACACAAGAAAAACTAGCAATTTTTGCGTTCGTAGTAACATTAATCCTGGCCATATCGGCGCTTTACTACATCTACAACCAACAAGTCCAATATGGAAAAACAATAGAAGGACTGCAAAAATATTTCCAAGCACAATGGAGACGAGAACACCCCGGAGAACCAGTGCCAATCGTCACATTCGAACAGCCTGAAACAGTCGGCTGCTGCTGTCAACTGCCATCCGGCGGAAGATACAGCAAATTCGGCATACAAGAAGTACTGCCAAAATCAGCAAACGAAGATATCAGAGTATCAATTTGTCAGGACGCGTGCGCTGAAAGAGGAGCTACCTTCCTTTCAGTCCAATCATCCAACAAGAGATGCACATGAAACGAAAAATAAAAGATCACCACGTAGGGAATCTAATGTTAGTGTTGGTGCTATTAACAGCTCTAGTTGGAATGTATTTCTTATTCAAGCCGACAGGAAGAGCGGTTGAATTGTCACCACAAGTTGATTTGACAATACCCGGCTCTTGCTGCTGCGCATCACAAGATACAGTCTTCAAGCTATCAGCAGGCGTTACCGCATCTGAATTGACTTCACAAGTATGCGAACAGACGTGCTCTGAAAGCGCTACGAGTAGGCATCCAGTGGCATCACTAGGCGCATGTTAATTGATTTCACTATAGAAGATAACAAACCCTCTCGTCATTAGATGTCGAAAGGTTTATATACTAGTTCTGACATCACTATATAAATATACTTATACTGTAGAATATATGTTCTCCTTAAGGGGTATGGAGAACGGTGGTGGCAACAATGTATTTCGTCAAAAAATGCAGTGAATGTGGTAGTGAGAGCCTATTTATAAATCGCGAAAAGGGCGAGATAATCTGCCGTGATTGCGGTCTTGTAGTTGAAGACAAAATGGTCGAGTTCGGCCAGGAATGGCGCGAATTCGAAGGAGACGGTGGCGGAGGCGAGGAAAGCAGACGCCGAACCGGAGCTCCTATGACCTACACGCAGTTCGATCAGGGCCTTGGAACTGAAGTTGGCCAAAAAGCAGACCTATTCCAGCTTGGCGCTAAAGATCGAAATAAGTTCTTCAGGCTGCGAAAATGGCAATATAGAATCAGCACTGCCATAGAACGAAACTTGAAGCTTGCGCTAGCTGAACTCAAACGAGTCTCTTCATACTTGAAACTACCAAAGATGGTAGAAGAAGAAGCTGCCATGATATACACCCAAGCAGTCCAACGTGGATTGGTTAGAGGCAGAAGCATGGAATCAGTAGTTTCAGGCGCGCTCTACGCGGCCTGTCGAAGGCACGAGGTTCCTCGAACACTCGATGAACTTTCAGAAGCTTCCAGCATCGAAAAGAAAGAGATTGGAAGAACTTACAGGTTCGTCACGCGAGAACTTGGCATCACAATCTTGCCAAGCAACCCTGCAGACTACATCGCACGCTTCGCTTCAAGCTTGAAGTTACAGCCCGATACTCAAAGCAAAGCAGTTGAAATCCTTGAGGAAGCCCAGCATGCGGAATTGACCTCTGGCCGCGGACCTACCGGTATCGCAGCCGCTGCGCTTTACGTCGCCGCTTTAATGCACGGCGAGAAGCGAACACAGCGCGAAGTAGCCGACGTCGCAGGCGTAACTGAAGTTACCATCCGAAACCGCTACAAAGAACTTCTTGACAAGTTAAAACTTGACAAAGAGCTCAAGAAGCAGAAGAAAAAGAAAGGACGGTAAATTTTTTATTTTTTGAGTTTTACACCATCCACGATTATGAACACCATGGAATAAAGCACGAATAGTGAAAAATGCAATCGGCCAATACTATTGACATTATTTGTATGCCTCCTGAAGAACGCTATTCCGCTGAACGATTACAAATCACGGATCTCGACCCCAAAGCGCAGCTCATAGCACAAAAAACAGCTGCGGATCGAGACATCAACCGATACGGGTGGATCACAGGAATCACGACCCTTCTTGCGATGCCTTGCACGGTCACGTACGGTTTATTCATTCACGATAATGGACTACCAGGATTCACAAACAAGCCTGATATCGACTCGTTTCTACTCCACTTAGGAACAGTTACGGGGCTTCTAGTCGCTTCATCCGCGTTCCTTATCTGGAAGACAGGTAAGGATTTGAAGTACGTTAAAAACTGCGAGCACAGAATCGCCAATCCTAACTGGACTGGATGATCTGGAATTCTTCCAAACTTTTCTTGATAAGACATAAAAAGTGAAAACGTTTTTTAGAGTTTCATGAGCCGTGAACGATTTTGGGAACTGATGTGTTATTCTTCAATAACTGGTCTAGTAATTTGGGGAATTCTGAAAAGTATCGAGGTGATTTGAGAATGAAAGTTGCCATATATCGCGATGAAGATGGATGGTACGTAGCTAATGCTCTTGACGTACAAGGATGCGCCACGCAAGGAAAAACGGTAAAGCAGGCGCTTGAACGAATCAAAGAAGCAATTAAAGTATGTAAGGAAAACTAACAAGCAATATTTATAACCCTCTTCTCTGAAATTCCCCGCATGGAAGACTTAGACTAAAAAATAGCTGAACTGCATAAAGACATCGATGCGGTAAAAGCAGAAATGCTTAAACGACAAGAACAGCTAAAGCAAGAGCAGGAAAACGACATCAGAAGGAATTACTCTTGCAGCGATGATTATTGTGACTGAAATCGCATAAAATCTTTTATTTTTCCTCGCCTCATACTCTTTCTATGAATGAAACAGGTAAAAAATATGACAAAAATAACAACAAATGAATTAACAGATGTAGTGAAGAACGTATACATAGCTATGACCGGCAAAGAGCCGAGCGAAGATATCACGAAAAGAATGAGTGCGGGAGTCACCGCAGCGTACCAGACACTAGAACTTGCGGATAGAGTCGATCCAAAATTAGGATACGCACTCAGAGCAGCAGTGGTTGCGCACATGGCTGAAGCCATGAGAGTTCCTATCGCAAGAGATTACTTGCGAGCGCTCTCAGCGCAGTACGCCAAAGAAGCAGGAATAGAACTTGGAGCGCAAAAAGCACCTGAATACTCAGGAGGGCTCCAAGGTCTTGAATCGCTATTTGCGAGTCTTGGTGGATCTAAAACCAGTGGACAAGCCGCAGGTCCAGGATACCATCACTCGAAACAATAACTCCTTCTGACTTTAGAAGGACAATCTTCTTTTCTATCGCTTTTCCTTTCATTTGACCCATAAATCCACCTATTCGGCCGTCTGCAGAAACCACCCTATGACACGGAACTTTCGGAGCGAATGGATTGCATTTGAGAGCTTGACCAACTGCCCTTGGACTGGAATTCAAAGCTCTTGCGAGTTCTCCATAAGTTGAAACTTTGCCTTTTGGAATCTGTTCGCACAAAGAATACACTTTTTGCTGAAAGTAAGTCACCATTTTCTGTTGACGTAATTAGACGCGATATAGTAAACCGCTTTGAAAAGCGAAAAAACCATCTGCGCTGTAGAAATTTTCTCGGATTTTGAAGGCATATTCGCCTCTTTAAGGTTGCCCAAGATGACATCCATTCCTGCCTGATCATCATAAGGAAGGTCGTACTGCTCTTCCAATTTACCGTGCTCTATTTTACGCTCCAATGGCGAACCATCATCAAGTTGAACAAGATACATCATATCATCCCCATAATGCGCTCAAACGTCGCTTTATCCCTTTTGCGGGCGTATTCGCGACCTATATTAATCCACCGCTCATCTTTAGTGTGGCTTCGCATGAACTGGCAAAACTGAGTCACATTATGCGCCTGCAAAACCTTTCGCGCGCGCTCGAAGTCTATTAGGGTGACTTTATTTCCCTTAACGATTGCGTGCTTATACGGCCTAGTCATCTCTTTTTTATCTATGTGAAGCAAATCAAGCTCGAAACACTGCCTGAAAATCTCCTTGCAGACCTTGCTGAAACTCTTTGAACCTATAACGTCCCTGAAATGCGTTCCTTGCACGAACTCATAAACCAACGCGTTTTGAGTGTTGAACAAATGCGTTGGGCCAAGACCGTGACGGTTCAACTCTTTAAGCATATTCGACTCGTGAACAACTGTATTTTGAGCAGTGCTAGTCTCACGCTTGAGCTTTATCGCGACCTTCTTTTTTTTGAACACGCCAGTGAAGATAACTCCTCTCTTTCCTTTCGCAAAATATTCAACATCAAGCACCCCTAACTTTTCTAAACCCTGAATAACTGGATTCTTTTTTAGCTCATAGACAAGAATGTCTTCGAAAAATATATGGCGCCTGCCAATCTCCTTTCCTGCAAAGCCATACCGTTCAATCAAATCAACCATATGCGGCGTTTGGCTTGAGAAAACCAGTAAAATTGTACCAGTGGGTTTAAGGAATCTGCCCGCGCTCGACAAGAATCGCTCTATTACTTCGTGCCCTTCTTTTCCGCCCTCGAGCGCGATTTCACGCTCTCTTCGCTCCTGCGGAAGATACGGCGCGTTGAAAATAATAAGATCGAACGAGTGATTGAACTTCTTGCTGAACTTTTCAAACAAATCGCTATGCACCCACTTTATGAGCTTGTGGCGCTTGCCGTTTGAATGTTTCTTAGCATAATTTAGCGCTTGCTTGTCGATATCCACTGCGAAAACTTTCGTGGTTCTTTTACTGTGAGAAGCTTCCCTTGCCTGAATGCCGGAGCCCGTGCCCATATCAAGAACAGCGCCCCTTGAGTATTTGCTTACGAACTCCTTCAAAAGAAAACTATCTTCCTGAGGCTCATAGACCATAATAAACCTTAGAA
>Ga0209542_10011565_pt1 | contig 15640 bp, 11 predicted proteins | sample RifCSPhighO2_01_FD_184028 | JGI IMG/M metagenome (GOLD analysis project Ga0209542, IMG submission 184028) | Soil microbial communities from Rifle, Colorado - Rifle CSP2_plank highO2_0.1 (SPAdes) (version 2) | ecosystem: Environmental > Terrestrial > Deep subsurface > Rock core/Sediment ... | reverse complement strand
TCTTTACCGTCAATGTAAATTCATCGGGTTAATCCTTAAGACAGTCCCCTACTCGTTATGCCATTCGTGCGGGTCGTAACTTACACGACAAGGAATTTCGCTACCATAGGCTTTATTAGTCTTCTAATCGCTTAGAAGTATGGACTATATCATCTCCAGCACTTGGAGTTCGACGTATAGTCTCTGAGGATTCTTATTGCAACCATTGCGAGGAGGCCGACTTTAACCAGAAGAATTAGTCTGGCGGCCGACGAAGCAATCTTAATTAAGATCGCCACGCAACCGCCGAAGCTAACGCTCTATGTTAAAGCGGTTGCTCGCGATGGGCAAAAAGTCTTTCCTGCTGATTGACCGCATCGATCACGTTTTCACTTAAATGACTGTTACTGTCATTCGCGACAGAATAACAGTCTTTTAAGTAGTGTCGAATTCTCGGTTGTTCCAGCAAATAGTCGAATTTTTTAACTGCCCTAACTCTTGTCCCTTTCGGGGGTAGCGAGTCTACAGTTATAGTTACTGCCGGCGTTCATCAGGGCTTGGCTCTCGAGCTTGCGCCAAAGAGTTTGACCTTCTGACACTGGCCAGGCATCAGCCCATATACTTCCCCTTGCGGGTTTGCATGGACCTAAGTTTTTGATAAACAGTCGGGAGGGGTCAGTCGCTGCGATCCCTCACTTTCTCCAAATCTGCAATAGAGAATTCTCTATTACTTTCTTGAAGAAAGTGAGGGACAAGACATATTGCTAACTTACGTCTGCTTTTTTGCCGAGTTCCTTAAGGATTATTGTCCCGGTCACCTTAGTATTCTAGCACTCATCCACCTGTGTCGGTTTGCGGTACGATCACTTATAAATATAAGGGAAACACCCAGTGCTACGCACTGAAAATTTCTAATTTTGAATTTTTAATTTCGATTCAATTTCGTCCGCCTAAGGCGGACTAATTTCATTCAAAATTCTAAATTCTTAATTCAAAATTCTTCAGAGCGTAGCTCTGAATGACATCCCTAGCCCTAGCAACGTTTCTTGACACCTTGGTTTGCTCAAATTTGTCTTGCGACATTTCTTCACACCCTCGTCGTTACAGTAATCCCGACACCACTTTTGACTAACTATAATTTTTCGATAAATTTTACTAATTCGAGATTACTAAAATCTATTTACTGATTATAATTCCCCAAAAGTGGTGCGGGACACATAGACTTACGGGGTTTGCCTCGTATGTCCGACTAACAATGTGACGACGCGAATAGTCAAAATCGCGCTCAAGTTACCATGATGTGTAATTGCATAAGTTCTATAAGAGGTTACGGAATATCAACCGTATTTGCCATTATAGTCCGCCGTTCGGCGGACCACTTAGGATCGACTAACCCTGGGATGATTATCATTGCCCAGGAAACCTTGGATTTTCGGTGTGCGTGATTCTCACACGCATATATATTACTTATCCCAACATTCTCACTTGTATACAGTCCAGCAAGAGTTCCCTCTCACCTTCAGCCCGTATACAACGCTCCTCTACCACGCATGCGCATCGTGCTACGCACGATGCTTGAATGACTAATTTTGAATTTTTAATTTCGATTCAATTACGAATATTTTAATATTCTAATTTCATTCAAAATTCTAAATTCTAAATTAAATATTCGCATCTTGTGCAACAAGATGCGCACGCATCCGCGCCTTCGGTACGAAACTTAGTCCCAGTACATTGTCGGCGCAGTTCCACTTGACCAGTGAGCTGTTACGCTTTCTTTAAAGGATGGCTGCTTCTAAGCCAACCTCCTGGTTGTATAAGTAAAACCACATCCTTTACACTATAGTTTCGATTTAGGGACCTTAAACGGCGGTTCGGATTCTTCTCCATTAGACAAACGAAGCTTAGACCTCATTGTCTGACTCCATGCCCTTAAGTTTATGAATTCGGAGTTTGGTTCGGTTCATGATCTTGCGACCATAAAGCCGATTCAGTGCTCTACCTCATAAACGTGCAGCACAGGCTAGCCCTAAAGCTATTTCGAGGAGAACCAGCTATTACCCAGTTCGATTGGAATTTCTCCCCTACCCTCAGTTCATCGCGGTATTTTGCAACATACTAGCGTTCGGACCTCCTCCCGCATTTCTGCGGGATTCATCCTGACCAAGGGTAGCTCACCGGGTTTCGGGTTTAGTGCACACTACCTTTAAGACAAAACTTCGAATTTTGAATTTTTAATTTCGATTCAATTTCGAATATTTGAATATTCTAAATTTCATTCAAAATTTGAAATTCTTAATTCAAAATTTATCTTAATACGCGCTATTAACGCTCGCTTTCACTATACCTCCGGAAGTTGTCTTCCTTAAGTTAAGCAATGTACACTAACTCGTTGGGTCATTCTTCAATAGGCACGCGGTCACCCCACACTTTCTACTCACGAAAATTCCTGGGCAGAAAGTGTGGGGCTCCCACTCGATTGTAAGTGTATGGTTTCAGGTACTATTTCATCGCCCTCACCGGGCTGCTTTTCACCTTTCCCTCACGGTACTAGTTCACTATCGGTCAGTTTAAGTATTTAGTCTTATGTCGTAGTCGACACGAATTCCAACTAGATTTCACGTGTCTAGTTGTACTTAACAAACCATCAAGAAGATATAAGAGGTTTTTCGCACTACAGGACTATCACCTTCTTTGGTAGGCCGTTCCAGGCCATTTCGGCTAAACAGCTCAAATTAATTCTTCTAGATCGTTACAGCGATCTAACTGATGATTGTTGTAACCCTAATCCTTGCAACGCCTGTAAGCTTTAACTTAAGATTATCAATCCCGCCTTGCGGCGGAACGACAAAACTCAAATACACAAAGTTAGTTTGGACTTACTTCCCCGTTCGCTCGCCACTACTAGGAGAATAAAGCAATACCCCGCTTGAATGTCTAATTTAATTAGAAATTCAAACGAAGTATGCCCTTTTTTTCTTTTCCTCGCGTTACTGAGATGTTTCACTTCACGCGGTTCCCGATCACGATAACACCACGTTATCGGATCATCCCGTCTTCAACGGGATAGGTTGCCCCATTCGGAAATCTCCGGGTCAAAGGTTGCTTGCTACCTCTCCGAAGCGTATCGCCAGCTGCTGCGTCCTTCTTAGGCTTAAACTGCCAAGGCATCCACCATACACCCTTAGATGTTTAATTCATTATCTCCGACGTTTCAGTCGGAGCTCCGACTCGGCAAGGCCGACGTCGGAGTTGACTAGCAATCAGTGGTTGCTAATTTTGTCCCTCACATTCTTCTACAAGATTTCTCTATGTAGAATGTGAGGGATTGCCCCGCTTACAATCACGAGGACTTGGATTCAAATATATCCATTTGAGCACTGTACTCAAATGATCTTAAAAACGTCTACCAGAATCTCATCGATTCTATACGCTTAGAAAATTATTGATATATCTCTTAAGATGCCGGTTGGTTGTTAACGAACTATCCGGTTCGAGCGTAAAGCTTAAAGCGAAAAGGTTAAAGTTGCTTTGACCTTTGCACTTTTACTTTTTACCTTTCATAACATCCACAATCCAGTGCTCGCTTTAGGAACCCCCTGAATCAGGTAGTAGGTGGAGACACTGAACTCTAGATACTATAGTATTGTTAACCCCGACGCTACGGCGCCGACGCGTCTAGCGTCGAAGTCCCGAACCGGTCGGCGTCGGGATCGGGGTGATTGCTTCTTTGAAGCAATCAAAAACCGCCCATTTTTGGCGGATCCGGTAAACTTACACGCAAAAACGCGCGCTAGTTACATGTAACCGCCTTTCTTTATCACTAAATGTCCTGTATTTACCATATGTTATATATCTTACAGCTCAATTATAACTTTTTTATATTGGCCTGTCAACCCAGTATATCAACATCGATAAATGGTTTTTTGGCCGCTTTTGCCAAAAACCTAATGTTTTATAGTGTATAACGAAAATTATTTAGTAAAATTTATTTAAAAACCATTTTTAAAGGCAAAAGCATCGATGTTGTATTACTGGGTCAACCCAGTATATCAACATCGATAAATGGTTTTTTGGCCGCTTTTGCCAAAAACCTAATGTTTTATAGTGTATAACGAAAATTATTTAGTAAAATTTATTTAAAAACCATTTTTAAAGGCAAAAGCATCGATGTTGTATTACTGGGTCAACCCCATAGTGGGGACAGAATGTGGAGAAAAAAGAAGCGCCGTAAATAGCTTACGTCGCTTAAGTCCAACCTCTGGTCAGCCGCTCCGCACACTTCTCTAGTACGATCTTCGAAATCGCCAGCGCCCTCTTAGTAGCGTCAAGTCGGTCTGATCCAGGTATTACAAAGTGCACGATGCAATCTTCTTTGTCTCCACGCTTGCGATACAAGACCGAACCATAACGGAACCGGACCCTGTCCGTACTAGTTTGTCTTCTACCCACATCGCCTCCTTAGAACTGCGTAAGCGGAACGCCAGCCTGGCACTGTGGACACTTATCAGAATCAACGCTACCAGCACTGAACGTATCAACGAATGCGTGATGGATCGCCTTAAGAGCTGGGTCTCGGATCAAGATACCCTTCTCGTTCTGCAGGATCACTCCAGTGGCCACGACTCGACCACCAGCTTCTTCGATGGTAGCCGCGCACAGTGAGAGGGTCTGACCGGTTCGACACACGTCGTCGACCAGCCAGATCCGTTTGCCGTGAACGAACTGCAGGTAGTGAGTACGGATAGTGAATTCATTGTTGACTTCCTGCAGGGGCACGAACCGCGTCACCGGAGCACCTGGCCGGGATTGTCCGGAAAGGATACCGGCGATCACGTAAGCCAGAAACGCTCCACCCATCATAGGCCCGGCAACTGTGTCTGCTTCGCTGGCATCCACTGACAGATCGATGAGGCACTGCGCCAACTGCCAGACCAGCGGCGGCGTGTCCAGAATCGCGTGTGGGTTCATGTACTGGTCCGAGTGCTGGCCATGGCCGAGATCGAAGTGGCCTTTCAGCGCGATACGGTGAGTAGCGAGTAGCTCCAGCGCCGGCTTGACCAATTCCTCTCGCCGCGCCTCGCGTCTCACTTGTTGCATGGTCTTTTGGGGTACCACTTGGACACCGTTATTGGGCAAGGGATCCTCCGATCCTAATTGTTATTTGACGGTTCACCCGCCTAAATTGAACAAAGCATATAACAAAAACAGGAAACATGCAAATGCTTAGGCAAGAAAAAAGCACATTACCCATAGTTTGGTAATAGTGCTTTGAATTCGACGGTTAGTTGTTCTGCAGATGTAAACAATATCGCTTGAATTCCGAGGTCACGAGCGGCCTGAATGTTTTTCGGATGATCGTCGATAAACACGGCTTCACCCGGCCCCACGCCCAAATCCTCGAGAATTTTCAGAAACACTAGCGGATTCGGTTTCCGCATCCCCACCTCATATGAGTACTGAATCACATCGAAGAGATGGTGATACTGATGCTCGGCCTCACAGTGCTCAACCCATTCCCGGGTATGGACTGATAGCAGACCCAGCTTGTAGCCCACCTTGCACAAGCGTTCGATGATCTGCCGCGTCCCTGGGACCTCGGTAAAGTTGTCGCGCATGATCTGGATCAATTGATCTGATGTGGCTAACCATTGGTTGTCTTCGATCACCGCCTCCCAGTACTCACGTTCTGTGATGAGGCCGCAGAACATCTGATTCTTCGGCTCACGGTTAATCTGATCCCAAACTTCCTGCTCGGTGATACCAACCAATTGCGCGATGGCCGTCTGGACGCCGTGCATCCCTTGAATGAGAACTTCCCCGCAATCAAAAATGATGGCCTTAATCACAAGTTCCTCCTGGAAATTGAACAGTTCAATATATACGAAAAACGAGCTCGTAGCAAGCTCGCCTAACTCGTGAATTATTTAAAAACTTTATTTGTCTAAAAGTTTTAAAAATTCTTTTTCATCAATTATTTTCACGCCCAATGTCTTTGCTTTATCAGCTTTGCTTCCCGGGTTCTCACCGACCACAACATAATCCGTATTTTTCGAAACTGAGGAAACCCAATCGCCACCGGCGGCCCTGACTGCCTCTTTTGCTTCTTCGCGCGACAGTTTTTCAAGTGAACCAGTCACGACAACTTTTTTACCTGACAGGAGCGTGGGTTTGATTTTCACTTTTTCAATCTCCACTCCGGCCTTCAAAAGCTTACGAATAAATTCCTGATTGCGCTTATGCATAAACCATTCGTAAACAGAATCGGCGACAACTTCTCCAATATTGCCGATGGCATTGATCTCTTCCTTGCTGGCCGACATAATTTTTGCAACCGTTCCAAACCTTTGGCTTAAATCAAATGCGGTTTCTTCGCCGACATGCAAAATTCCTAAGGCGTTGATAAATTTCGGCAAGGTTATTTTTTTAGCACCTTGGATTGAAGCAACAATATTCTCCGCGCTCTTCTCCGCGAACCGTTCCAATGGTTCGATGTCGCCCACTTTCAAAGAGAATAAATCCGCGGCGTCTTTGATTAACCCCTCTTCAATAAATTTGTTTAATATTTTAGGGCCCACGCCTACCATATCAAACCCGGCCTTACTCACAAAATGCCGAATCCCTCGAGCTTGTTTGGCAAAACAATACTTATTCGAACAAACATAATCTACCATTCCCTCTTTTTTCGAAACCTTCGAACCACAAATCGGGCAGGCTTTTGGCATAGAGAATCTTCGCTCTTTCCCGCTGCGGAGTTTAGGTAATACTTCAACAATATCTGGAATCACATCCCCGGCGCGTTGCAAGACCACCGTATCGCCGATCCTTACATCCAACCTGTGTATCTCATCTTCATTGTGTAGGGTCGCTCGCGACACCGTAGTCCCTGACACAAACACGGGCTTTAACATGGCCACCGGCGTGAGTTTTCCTGTTCGGCCGACTTGCACAATAATATCTTCAACTATCGTAGTTACTTGTTCGGGGAGAAATTTGAAGGCGATCATCCCCCGAGGAGCTTTGCCAACCACCCCTAATTGTTTAAACAAACTAATTTGGTTGACTGACACCACGATCCCGTCTATTCCAAACGGCAGTTCGTCACGTAGTTTCTGAATTTTTTTATAAAATTCCAAAACCCCGTCAAGATTTTTGCAAACTTTTTGATAAATTGTAAGCTTAAAGCTTAAAGTTTTGAGCTTTTCATGGACTTCCTCGTGAGTTTCCAACCCCAAATCTGTGACGATGTCATAAGCATAAAACTGAAGTTTTCTGCTGGCTGTAATTTTTGGATCCAGCTGTCTGATCGATCCGGCAGCTGCGTTTCTCGTGTTAGCATAAAGAGGTTTGTCGTTTGCTGATTGTTCTTTGTTTAAAGCTCCCCAAACGGCCTTGGTCATAACCGCTTCCCCTCTGACTTCTCCGCCGAAGGCGGACCCGCCTACGGTGGGCAACTCTAATGGAACGGAATGGATAGTCTTTATGTTATTTGTAACATTTTCCCCGACCAATCCATCTCCCCGCGTTGCCGCAAGGACGTACTCTCCCTTCTGATAGCGCAAACTGATCGCCAACCCATCAAACTTAACTTCAGCGAAATATTCAAACTTGATTCCAGGGATTAATTTCTTGATTCTACCTTCCCAATCCTGCAAATCTTGGAACGAAAACGCGTCGTTTAACGACAACATCCGGCTTTGGTGCTTAACTTTTTCGAATTTATCCAAGGCCAACCCCGCCACTCGACCAGTCGGGGAATTTTTGGCTCTAAACTGTGGATATTTAGCTTCTAAATCTAATAATTCCGCAGTTAAAGAATCGTAAATTTCGTCCGTTACAGCCGGATCATCAAGCACATGATAGCGAAATCGAAGCGTATTGATCTCATTCGTGAGCTTTTCCATCCGCCGCTTGATATTAGACAGGTTTTCCTTTGACATATAATTATAATTGTCTTAAAATTAAGGCGAGATTTGCTTCTGGCTTAACTATCCGCCTACGCGCAAGGCTTCGGCGGATCCGCCATAGCTTTAGCGAAGGCGGAAAAATCAAAATCGAGAGATGAGATACATCAAACCCCATTTATCACCGCAGCTGCGCGCTCAGATCACCCCGCATAAAAGAAGAGAGGTGAAATTAACCGTCGCGGGTGTTTTATTTTCCCTTCTGAGCATGCTGTTAATCATCAATTTATGGCCAACCAAACAAATCGCCTCTGTTAATAATAATAAACCACTTGAGGTCTTCACACAACCTCAAACCCAGGTCTTGGGAGAAGCAACGACACAAACAGAACAGGCAGAATTCACCCAATATATAGTCAAAAGCGGCGATACGCTGTTTAACATCAGTCAAGAGTACAACATCCGCTGGGATTTGATTGCCCAAGTTAACAACCTGTCTGAGCCGTATTTGCTCCATGCTGGAGAGATTCTAAAAATCCCCCAGACCACTACCAGCTCAATCCCTAACAAAATTTATACAATTAAATCCGGTGATACTCTGGTTTCAATTGCGAAACAATTCAATATCACTGTGAACGACATTATCGCCGTCAATCCCAACTTACAGCAGTCGGACCTGATTACTATAGGCCAGATAATTAAATTGCCATAAAGAGTAATTAGTAAGGAGTAACAAGTAATTAGAAAACTGCTTGACAGTACGTCGGAGCAGTTTTTAGTTCTTATTACTAATTACTCTTTACTCATTACTAACTTTACTGAGGCACCGTCACGTTGATTCTTCGGCTGAAAATTTCTTGACTGGTGGAATTGCAATTGGACACCGCCGCCCGAGAACTGCACGCGTACGCGTCCACGGTCGGATAAGTGGGCATCCCCAAATTCGTGTTAACTTCCACCGTAGTATCAGTTGATGAAGTTAACGTAACTTTCATCCGACCTTCGGTCCCCATCGCTACTAGATTAGTGGTGATAGTTTGCGAACTGGTCACCGACTGGTCAATCACGGCAGTGGAGGGTGAAATACCAGTTGTGGCGTTATTAAGCCGAAGCACTGAAATACTAACAGGACTTGTCCCCGAAATATAAGCAAAGGAGATGCTGGTAATAGGAAAGCCTTGGAGGTCTATGTCTCCATTAATATTATTCGGGTCATATAAATAAAATGTCAGTAGGGTCCCGCCCTCAATCCGAATTAAGGCCTTATCATAAGATTTACAAGTCTGGACAAAGGTATTGTTTGAAAGCCCGGTGCCCGCAACCGCTGAAACTCCCCCTATCGGACATTGTGCTAATGTGTTGCTTCGTTTAATTGACCAGAGTCCTTGCTCGCCGGCTGATTCCGCGGCGGCGATGGCGGGTTCTGTCACAATCACAGCTCGAGACGCCCGCAATTCCTGAATAGCAAATGATCCGATAGAGAGGGTAATCAGGGTCAGCCCGGCCAAAATCAAAATCGACAACAATAATGTGACTCCGGCTTCTCTATTTGATATTTGATATTTGATATTTGATATTTTTTTCATTATTGTCTAGACGGATAATACCTGGGCGCGAAGGTATCTTGAATGCGAATCTTGGCCACGGCAGTTGGGGCAGTGCCATAGTTCGAGGTTAGTTCCAAAACTACGGTAACGTGCGGGTGGACATTATATGTTTTGGCTGGCGTATACGGATCTTCCGCTGGTGAAACATAAAACTTCAGATCACTCACCAAAACCTTGCTGGAATTCATATTGGTCGAACTGTTGTTTTTTTCTAACTTGAGATTTGTCCCGGAAAGATAAAATCGCTCGAGCTCGTTGGCTTGATTTTGCACGCAAAGATTGCTGGTGCCAACTACTATTCCGTTCCATTGCGAACAATTATAGTTAATACTGCCGTTGCGAACTTCTTTCGCCAAAAAATCCATGATAAACCGCGCGTTTTGCGCGACAATTCTCTGTGACCTAGCTTTTCGATCCAGCTGGATGACGGATAAATACACGCCAATCACTGAAGAAACTACAAAAGCAAACAACGCCGTCGCCACCACTGCTTCCATCAGGGTAAAGCCTAGGTCAGAATTTCTAATTTTTAATTTTGAATTTTTATTCAATTTTGAATATTTTAATATTATAATTTCACTCGAAATTCTAAATTCTTAATTCGAGATTTCACTCGTAATCTTTCCAATTGGTCAAATGTTCTTCCACGACCACTTTGCAACTGGACGGGGCGTTCATCGGGTCCTCACCAGCCCAGGTGCAATTCTTGGCTCTCCAACCAACAATTGATTGCACGATTACTTCCGGATTGGCTGCTGTATATGGCGCGGTTTCGTTATAGGTAATAAAAATCCGACGCGAAAAATTAGAAACGCCGTTGGGCGTGTGGTTATAAATTCCGTCGCTTTGCAAATATAGGTTATAGTTACTATTATTTTCTAAAGCATTCCAGGTCTTGCTAACAGAATCAAACTGTATTCGCCAGCGATTTTGGTTGTTGCTCTCTCCGATATTGTAATTATGATAACTGCCCCCGCTGGGTCCTTGCAGCCATTCGGGATAACAAAATTTATTATTAATATCGACGCACGCTTGGAGATCCCAAGGAGGTCCTTTATCGTCGCCTTCCAGCCAATTGGTGTCACGCATCATTCTCACCACTTCGATCCCCTCGCGCGCCAGATTCGAGGCGATAATTTCATTCCGCGAGGTATTGCTGGTGTTGAATGCATAAATCGCCAACCCGATGCCGGTAGAAAGCGCAGTGGTAAGTAAAAAAATCGCGACAATAGTCTCGATCAGCGTCTGACCTGTTTGGTCGAGATTACTTCCCAATAATTTGGATTTTATAAGCGTTGTAAACATTGCCTTGCGGTTCGCCATAAGTAAACACATTAATAAATTGGCCCGGCTTAAGGTCGGTAACCTCCACCTCCTTTAACTGAAACTGTTGATTATCATTGGACTGCATCACAAATTTGGTATCTTGGTCGGTATTGATAATATAAGAATGCGGACCATTGCGCATTTCCAACTGTTGCACAGATACGCTAACCAAATCCCCCATCAACACTTGTTTGGGCGCGTTGGTTTCGGCTTGCTGAATTTGGTCGGCTTTGGTCGGACCCTTGGAGGTAGGTCGGTTAAACTGAAAATAAACCAACAGCCCTGCTAAAATAACGATGCCAACAGCCGGCCAGATCCATTTTTGATTTAGATTCATATGGATTTATCCAGCACCACTTTTGGTTTAATATTTTTATTACTCATAATGCCTATCCGTTTTTTTAATTCTCTAATCGCGTTACCATTGTACTTTAATTTCTTTTCTCTCGATCTGGCTAATTCTTCTGTTTTGTAAGCTTCATAATAGATTAACCTCCAGGGCATATATCTTCTTGTTGAAGGCGATTTACCCGCATTGTGTTCAGAAAACCGTTTTCTTAAATCTATAGTTGAGCCGGTATAGATTTGATTATTTTTATCATTCACAAGCACATAAACGTAGTACATACTCAAAAGTGGTGCTGGATTATGGAAAGGTTTGACTACAAGCAGTATTAATGGCACAACCGCTAACTTGCCAATCATATCCGTTGATGGCAGCCGGGGTAATCGTCCAGGTACTATATGGTATGGAAGGATATGATCCGGTTGTTGAACTAGGGCCGGCTGGGATATTGGGACAATCGGGATTAGTCAGTGGACACGTAATCGTCCAAGTAGTTGGTGTATTTGATGTAACATTGATCGTGCCGTTGTTTAGCCGAGTATATTTCGCGTTAAACCCGCCGCTGTAACAGGGCGGCCCCCAGCCATTCGCTGGGTCATAAGCTACCGCGTAATAATAGACATTGCCCAAAGCCTGATGCGGCGCGCCAATATTCAAAGCCGCGGACCAAACACCGCCACCTTGGTTGCTAGCAGCATAACCGGCCCAATCGTCTGTCCAACCAACTTCAGACCAAGTGTTGAACTGAACCTGCGTCGCCCATGACGAAACCCCCGAAACGGATACGGTCATTGTTCCGGAAGTAGCGGTTGTCCAAGTGTTATTGGGAGTGATAGTGCCGGAACAAGTTGGCGGCGGATTGGCTGGCGTGGTTACACTGACTGCAACATTGGGAGTTAATTCACCAAACCAAGTCCAGCTATCTTGCACCATTTTCCACTGAAAATTTACCGTACCCGCAGCCGGAGCAGTTACGGAAAAATTGAAGGTCACTTGATTCCCGGGGCTGACAGAAGCTGGCAAGTTGACTCTGTTAAGTCCCCAATTAGTATTATCCGGTGCATTTTGAGAGCCCAGACTAAAACTCGTAGCACTTGTCCATGTAACTGATCCTGTATTTCGAAATGTCACGCTGACCGAATAGCTTTGGCCGGTTGTCATGCTAGCCGGCACTGATTGAGAGACATAGGCGGCGGATAAATAAGGGGTGAAGCTCCAAGACAACGAAGCCCGTGCATCCCAACCATTGTCGTAATAGCGCATTTGCACATTATGGTAGCCAGTAAGGTATATCGGACTAGAAGTGTAGACATTGTACCCATGATCACCCCACGCGCCCCCGGGACTTAAGGGGATGACTTGGCCATCGATTTTTAACTCAACACCATCATCTCCGCCCAAAGAAAAAATATATTCGCCCTCATCCGCTCTTCCGGAATTAAAGTTAATATTTCCCCGCCATACCGCAGAGACGGTGTCAGACTGTCCAGTGCCGCCTATATCCCCTAATCCCCAATTTTCATCAAAGCCAGACCAACTGCTCACAGGAGACGGCACGTTGGCTTGGGTGTATTGATTGAGCGCGTTTACCGATCCTTCCGGCGCTGAAGTATCACCAAAAAAGCATACGAAAAACTGATCATTGGGAAAACTCGTATCGCAAGTCGCCGCCTGCGCTTGGGCGGGATGCAAAAAAACAAAAGCTAAACCTGCAAATACTATAAGACCAAAAATTTTAATTTGATTCATAATTTATTACATGATTCATACCTTACGGCGCAACTTCTCTAAACGTCGGCACTTTGGGCTTGCTGGTATTAACCAAGATTGTCGGCGCAAGCACCGTCTTATCACAGCTGCTCCCGTCAATATTTGTGCAATCAATAACTCCATAGTTATCAACTAGTTCTTGAATATCGCCCGGCGAAGCTGCGGTAAATGTCCCGTCAAACGTAATCACCCAATTAAACGGATCCGGCACCGGGGAAACATTTTTTACCCCAGAAATACCAAACCGGACGCCACCAGGACAATCTGGAGAAACTTGAGTAATCGTCGCGGCGACCGGACCACTGCCTTTGTCCACGAAAAGATTTCGCAGATTAGTCAGGTTACTGGATGGATAATCGCAGATATAATTAATCGTGACTGCTGCGGGACCGCTGTTTACCAAAGTGATTCGGTAACTGATCGTGTCCCCTTCCTTAACATTGCTCACATCCGAAGTATAAGTTTTAGTGGAAGAAGACAGGTTGCCCTGGCAAGGGGTATTGAGGGCCGAGGCAGAATTGGAATTAACCGATTCCTGCGGGGCGGCGGCGATGGCGCGGTGAGTCCGCACCATATAATAATAAGTTCGGTTGACTTGCGGCGGGGTGTCCTGATACGTTCGGGTCGCGGCGCCACCGGGATAAAGAGTTGCTATTGCGTTCCAGTTCGTATCGTCAGTCGAGCGGTAAACCGTAAAGCCGTCTTCCGCCCCGTTGGAAGTATAATTCCAAGCAATATTCATTTTTTCAAAAGGTACTGGAGCCGCGCAAATGTGACTGACCGTCACGGCGGTTGACGCATTGAGAGGTTTGAGAATATAGTTAATATTAAAATTGATGACCCCGGATGAGGCAGCTCCGTCTTGGGTAACGGTGAAGGTTTGTCCGGCCACAGTCATGGTGCCGCTCCGAGCAGAGCCGGCATTGGCAGCAACCGAATAGGTTACGCTGCCGTTGCCGTTGCCAGAGGCGGGAGAAAGGTTAGAAACCCAAGAGAGAGACTCTGATGCATTCCAAGCGCAACCGGCAGCAGTGGTGACTGTGATCGTGCCGTTCCCCCCGGCCGCGGTAAAGTTTTGGGAAGATGGGTTGATGCTAAATGAACAGCCGGCAAGATTAAACGTGGCAGTCACGGTCAGATCGGAATTCATCGTAACAACGCAGGTGCCAATCCCCGAACATCCTCCGCCCACCCAGCCGGCGAACACAGAACCGCCAGATGGAGTTGCGGTCAGGGTCACGACCGTCCCTTCTGCATAAGCTTCGGAACAATCACCGCCGCAACTAATCCCAACCGGGCTGGAACTGACTGTGCCGGTGCCGGTGCCGTTTTTATTCACTGTTAAGGTATAATTAGGCGCGCAACTGTTTGTATATGTGATAGTGAAAAGAATGTTGCCGCCGGCGGGAAGAAATTGGGTGGTGGCCGGAGTTATGTCTTTGGTATAGCAAGGAAAATCCGGAACATTGGTGATGGTGTAATCCCCGCTAGGAGCGCTATACGGTCCGCCCGAAGTCCCGCTGCCGGAAAAATTTGCTGGACCATTGATGATCCAGTCGGTATTCAAATTGGAAACGACATTAATCGTGCCGTTTGGGGGTGAAGGTGGGGGCAACACATTGATGGTGATCGTAAGAGTCGCACTTCCTTCTATTTCCATTGTCGGGGGCGGGATGCCAATAGTACACCATTCCTGGGCATAAGCGACAATCGATTCAGGACCAGAAGTTAGTGGAATAGTGGAAAATGCCTGTGTGGTTGTAGGCGTTCCTGCTTTAATTTGATCAAAACTGCCGCCGGGGTAACTAAATCCCCAATCTCCAACATCCGTTGTGGTAATAACAGTGACCGTCCCATCTAAAACGGTGCCATAAGGAACGGTTATAGTAGCGTTACCGAAAGCAGAAGAATAAGTGTTATACAACGCAAGATCAATTTCAATAATTGGTCCGGCGGTCGGATTATCAGTATCCCCGCAATATTCATTCTGCGCCTGTGCCGAAGGCGCATTTGGTATGCTGTATAAAAACAAAAAAAGCGGCATGAAAACCAACAATCCTATCGGTATTATGCGCTTTTGCTGAAATCCCTTTATTTTCATTGAAATAATAATTGATTTTAGTTTCAAATCCTCGTATAACAATCTTCATATATTATAGCATATTTTGTTGGAAAAGAAAAGAGGTAGGTCAGATGACCTACCTTGAGCTAGTCAATGGTGCCGTCTTTGCGGAAGCGAAACCGGGCGCGGATCGCTCCATCGTTCCCGTTGGCCAACCGGGTCAGCACCACGCCATTGATCGCAATGCGCGTGCCGACAGTTGATGTTCCGCCAGGACCGCCAACAATCGAACGGGCCGGATCGAAAACCGAGATGTCATACCACATCTCGGCCGCCAGGCTCAGAAATCCGAGGGGCGACTGCCACTCATTGTCGCCGGTTTTCACGACGTCCATGGTCTCTACGACCGTCGAAAGATCGGTGTTTCCCGGCCCGTTGGTTAGAAAAAAACTCGGGGTCCACCAAGCCAATGCCGGATTGTTGACTTCAATCCGGACGTACGTAATGTTCGAGGCGTTGAAACGAAGAGGCGATGGTAGCGTTGGCGTGTCGCAGGCGCTGAGCATTCCCAGCGCCAGTACGACCGCGGCATTGGCCACGAAAAGGCGCAGGTGCGTGCGCATGTTACTACCCTCCTTTAGGGTTT
>Ga0209542_10011563_pt1 | contig 15641 bp, 12 predicted proteins | sample RifCSPhighO2_01_FD_184028 | JGI IMG/M metagenome (GOLD analysis project Ga0209542, IMG submission 184028) | Soil microbial communities from Rifle, Colorado - Rifle CSP2_plank highO2_0.1 (SPAdes) (version 2) | ecosystem: Environmental > Terrestrial > Deep subsurface > Rock core/Sediment ... | reverse complement strand
AAAAAAAAGAGGAAAAGACCATGGGGGGAACAATGTTAGAAGATACCTTGAAATCCATTCAGACCAAGTTCGGCGAGGGCTCCATCATGAAGTTCGGCGATGCGCCCAAAGTGGATATTAATGTCATTCCCACCGGCTCGATAGGCCTGGACATGGCTTTGGGTGTTGGCGGCATACCGCGCGGCAGAATTATTGAAATATTCGGGCCTGAATCTTCCGGAAAAACCACACTCTCACTTCACATCGTAGCGGAAGCCCAGAAGAAGGGCGGTATTTGCGCCTATGTGGACGCGGAACACGCGATGGACCCGGAATATACGAAAAAACTTGGTGTGAATATTAATGACCTTTTGATTTCCCAGCCCGACAATGGCGAGCAGGCGCTCGAAATTGTGGAGTCCTTGGTGCGCACCGGGAAAATCGATGTTATCGTGGTAGATTCGGTGGCGGCACTGACGCCCAAAGATGAAATTGAAGGTGACATGGGTGCATACCATGTGGGCAAGCAGGCCCGGCTTATGTCCCAGGCGCTCCGCAAGCTCACCGCCATAGTTGCCAAATCAAAAACGGTTGTCATTTTCATCAATCAGATCCGCATGCAGATCGGTGTGATGTTCGGCAATCCGGAAACCACTCCGGGCGGCAAGGCGCTTAAGTTTTACACTTCCGTGCGCCTGGATATCCGTAAAATTGCCCAAATCAAAAAGGGGGATGAAGTAGTGGGCTCGCGCACTCGCGTGAAAGTGGTAAAAAATAAAGTTTCTGCGCCTTTCAAACAGACAGAATTCGATATTATTTACAACGAGGGCATTTCCAAGGAGGGAGAGATCATGGCGCTCGGTGAGAAATTTAAAGTTATCGAAAAAACTGGCAATTCTTATTTCTATCTACCAGCCGGAGAAAAAGCTGAAAAAATAAAGCTTGGTGTCGGCTATGATTCTACCCGCACTTTTCTCAAAGAAAATAAAAAAGTGGCCGGCGATATCCTGAAAGAAATTAGAGCGAAATTCAAAGAAGAGGCCTAAAATGCTCCAATACAGTGAAATTCGGGAGAAAAAAATAATAATCTATGATGGCGAACCCGCGGAAGTCGTCGAGAGCCACGTGGCTCGCACTCAACAGAGGAAACCTCAAAACCAGGTGAAACTTAAAAGTTTAATTTCTGGCAAAACTATTGCTGCCACTTTTCACGTTTCGGAGAGCGCAGAGGAGGCAGATATTGAGAAAAAGGACGTAACATTCCTATACATTAACCGCGGCGAATACTGGTTCTGCGATCTAAATAATAAAGCTAACAGATTCAAATTAGACGAAGCGCTGATGGGCACTGCAGCTAAATTTCTAAAAGCTAATTCAAATGTCACCGCGCTGGTTTGGACTAATGAAAATGAAGAGGAAAAAATAATAAAGATCACCCTGCCTATAAAAATGAATTTCAAAGTTAAAGAAGCTCCGCCGGCTATCCGTGGCGACACTTCCAAAGGTGGCAATAAAGTTATTACGCTCGAAAATGGTACTACCCTTAACGCCCCAATGTTCATTAATGAAGGCGATACTATAAGTGTAAACACCGAAACCGGAGAATACGTAGAAAGAGTTTAACTATTTCGCCACAAAAGGAAGGAGGCCGAGGAAGCGGGCGTGTTTGACGGCGAGAGCTAGTGCGCGCTGATTTTTAGAGGTTACCCCTGAGCGCCGGTGGCCTACAATCTTGCCATTCGGATTGAGAAATTTCTTTAAGATTTCAATATCCTTGTAGTCAATGAATTTTATATTGTTGGCTGAAAAATAATCTTGCCTCATATTTAAAATGGTATGTCTTCGGGATTAATGTCCTCTTCCGGATATTCTATCGTGTCTACTTCTTCCTTGTTTGATTTACTTCCCCCCTCGACTTTGCTTGGGGTAGATCCGGCTCCGCCGGCGCTGTTTCCCTTGGGTCCGAATTGGGTGCGATCAGCTACTATCTCCGTGCGATATTTTTTCTCTCCGGAATTTTTATCCTCCCAGCTCCTCGTTTGCATCCGGCCTTCAATTAAAATCGAGCTTCCCTTTTTCATGTATTGCCCAACTGTCTCAGCTTGGCGGCCGAAGACCACAATATTGTGATAATCGGTGGACTCTTGTCGAGCGCCGGCTTTATCCTTCCAGACACGATTGGTGGCGACGGAGAATGAACATACTTTTGTGCCATTCGGAAGCGAACGGATTTCCGGATCGCGAGTAAGATTTCCAATAATGATTGCTTTATTTAAATACATGTATGAGTTATAAAGTTAAAAGTTATAAAGTTCATAAAGCTTAGACGGCGACCATTGCGTCGATTTCTTTATCGATTTCTTCTTTATTAATAGGTGGGGCCTCCTCGCCTTCGGCCGTCTTACGCACACCTGGAGCCCTGCGGTAAGCAGAATCTCGACCGATATATCTCTTGGCGGCGATGGTATTTTCTTTGACGGTTTTTAATATAAGAAATCTTATCAAATCAGGATGCAGATCAAACTTTTTCTTCAGCTCCAGAACTTTTTCCGGATCCATATAAAATTTTATCCAGCCAAAATAGGCGTTAGTGAATTTACTGCGGATGTTGGCCGTGTCTTTCTCCATAGTGTAAGCAAGCGGAATCGCCTTCGGCATCTCGTCAGCAATAAATTCGCCTCCAAAAGACGAGATTAGCTCCTTCAAATTACCATAAGATTTCGGCACATCTTCCGGGACAATCGTAGGCACCAAAAGATAGCCGAGTTCATAAACTCGGGACTCCGACTTTTCTATATTTTCCGCGTCTGGCATGAAAGTCATACTATCAAAAAGCCCCTAGATTGTAAAGCCAAAGACCCTTTTGGCATTATTAATTATTGCTTTTGCCACTTCTTCTTCGGATAGGTTTTTAATTGTGGCAATCTTTTTGACCACCTCTCTCACATAACTTGGTTCATTTCTTTTACCGCGGTAGGGCGTGGGTGTAACGTAGGGTGCGTCTGTCTCTGACATAATCATATCGATGGGAACACTCTTAATAACTTCATCATAATCATTAGTAAAGGTGATCACCCCGGTAAAAGAAAGGGTGAAACCGAAATCGGTGAAAGCTTTCGCTTCTTCTAAACTCCCGGCAAAAAAATGCACATCGCCTTTGACTTTAGCGTATTTTTTTATAATCTTGAGCGTGTCTTGATAAGCGTTTTTAGATTTATCTTTCGGATTATTCCTTACATGAAGCATCAAGGACTTGCCGAATTCGTTTGCCAATTCTATCTGCTCAATAAAATTCTTTTTTTGGTTTTCAATATACGTTTCATCACAATGATAGTAATCCAGTCCACATTCCCCCATCCCTACCACTTTGGAATCTTTCAACATTTCTTTGTACGCATCTTTATCGAAAATTTCCCCGCGGGAGGTAAATTCTTTGCCTTCAGCGCCCAATTCTTTGACATCATGGAAAGATGCCCCAGTGTGTATGGGATGCAGGCCGATAATGGCATAAACTCCTTCCTTGTACTGATTGGCTATCTCGACTGCCTTCTTAGAGGTGTCCACTTGCGTGCCAACATTTATCACCCAGGTATCATTTGCAAGCGCGCGTTTTAGCACCTCGTCGCGGTCAGCATCGAAGGCAGTAAAATTAACGTGAGAATGGATGTCTATGTATTTAGGTTCTTTTGGGGGCATATTAATCCTTGCGCAAAAATAATGGCTGCGCTGGTTTTTTGTTTTCTTTAATTAATTTTTTTATCCTCTCTGCCGTCTCTGGAAGAAGTGGTTCAAGATGGGATGTAATTTTATAAAGTTCTTGAACCAACCTTTTGATCATTTGTTTTGCTTTTTCGGGTTCAGTTTTAATAAGTTTGAAGGGCTGCTTTTCTTGTATTTCCAAATCAATCAATCCAATCTGCATCCAAATAAATTCAGAAGCTTTTTGTAAATCGTAATTTTCGATATACTCTGTGAATTTTTTTTCTAATTCGGAATCAGTAATTTGCACGGGGACTTCTAGGTTATTCTCCGCCATGGTTAAAATTCGACTAACCAAATTCCCCAACCCATTAGCGAGTCCTGCGTTATACGCATCTTTGAATCGCTCTATAGTGAAAGAACTATCTTCAAAAGAAGAAATTTCGCGCAGGAGAAAATAGCGGAGTGCATCCGTGCCATATTCTTTTACAATTTCTATTGGATTAATGACGTTTCCGAGAGATTTAGACATTTTAATGCCCCCCTCGCTGGTTATGAATCCATGGTAGACGATAGTGTCCGTGGTAGGAAACCCTGCAGACATAAGCATCCCTTGCCACATCACCGACTGGAACTTTACCATATCCTTGCCGGCTGTTTGAACTTTCTCCCCTTCTAGCCAAAATTTTTCAAACAAATTCTCTTCGGGTTTACCCTGAGCGGAGTCGAAGGGCCAACCAAGTGTAGAGATATAATTAGTGAGAGCGTCAAACCATACATACATTACTTGCGATTCATCTGCGGGCACTGATATACCCCATGCAAATCTTTCTTGACTGCGCGAAATGGAGAAGTCCTCCATAGCATTTGTCACGAAATCAATCGCCTCTTGTCTGCGCCAATCCGGAATAATGGTCTTTGGGTTAGAAAAATAGTCCAGTAATTGTTTTTTGTAATTACTTAATTTGAAAAAATAGTTTTCTTCTTCCACTGTTTCGGGTTTAAGATTGGGATGAAGAGTGCACTTGCCATCCATTAAGTCCTTCTCGGTAATAAATTTTTCGCAACCTACACAGTAAAGACCTTTATATTTCTTTTTATAAATATCTCCCTTCTGATCGCAGAGTTGCCAGAATGCCTGAGCCGCCTTGATATGCCCCTCGCTCGTGGTACGAATAAAATTATCAGAAGAGAGATTCAGGAGGTTTTTGAGCTCTAAAAATTTTTGCGCGTAATGATTTACATAATCTTCTACTTTTTTGCCTTCTTTTTGGCTGGCCTCCCATATCTTCTGGCCGTGCTCATCAGTGCCAGTCGAGAAAAAAACTTCGCGCCCCTGCAGTCGCTTAAAACGGGCGATAACATCGGACTGCACCAGCTCTAGAGCAAAACCAATATGAGGGTCCGCGTTCACATACGGAATGGTAGTCGTAATGTAGAAACTACTTTTCATTATCGATTTTGGCTAAAAGTTTACGTTTTTGAATATCGTCCGAAAATTCTATAGCTAGAATCGACAGAGGTATTGCGAGGACTACCCCCCAGAATGAGGCGAGCTCAAAGCCAATGAGGGCCGCCAGAATGATGACGATCGGGGAAAGTCCGACAACTTTTTTGATTATGAGCGGAGCAAAAAGAAAAACTTCAAACTGGTGAACGATGAGGTAAACTCCGCTGACCATCAGTGAGCTTCCGATTCCTCCGGAAAAATAAGAAAAGGCAACTGCCGGCACGAGCGCTACTAATATTCCGTAGGGAATAAGTTCCATGATACCTGCGATGATAGCCAGAAGCAGGGCATAAGGCGTCCCCAAAAGAGAGAGCGTTAAATATATCAAAATGCCAACCACCAACCCAAGCAAGAGCTGACCTTTTACCCACAGGGCGATTTTCCGACTGGAGCGATTCCACAAATCAACCACAAAGTCCTCTTGTTCTGCCGGTAAAATGATTCGCAAAAAATTCTCAATGCCTTTTTCCTGAATTGAAAGATAAAAGGAGATAAGAATGATCATGCCTACATTGAAAATACTCCCGAAAGCGACGGAGAGGGTATTGAAAAATCCGCCGGAGAGATTTTCGATGAAGGCCTTGGACACCGCCGTGAGAGACGAAAATGACAAGTTGTGGGACAAGTTGGCAACAACGTCCTTGGCACCGGAGAAGGCCTCATTTTGGAAGTAATTTAAAAAGTAAACTCCAGGAACATATGATGAAAGAGCGGTGGAGAAATTATATACTTCTGTTATTAACAGTGGGGCAAAAAGGTAAAATAATCCAACCAGAGTGAGGATCGATACCGCGTATAAAATGACTATCCCAAAAACCCGGCCGATATGTACCTTTCTGAAATGAGGCACCGCCGATTCCACAAAAGAGGTGATGATGATGGAAGTCAAAATGATCAGAACCAGGTCACGCAAAAACCAAAGGAGAAAAATACCGATTACAACCAAAGCAGCTCGGACCATGGTCCCAGTGGTAATGGAGAGAGAAGAGTTGTGACTCTGTTCAATCATCTGAATATGATACCACAAATTCTATTATTTTAAAATGCCTAAATAATTAGAATTTAAGTTTTTTAAGAAATTTTGTTTTTTCCTTGAAAGGACCGATGAGCGCTAAATTAAGTTTATTATTTTTAAAAATATTATTGGCAAGTGCCTTTATTCCCCGGGCAGTAACGGCGCGTATCTCTTTGGCTTTTTCCTCGGCACTTTTTATTTCCCCCTTGAGCAGTTCCTGTCCACCGTAAAAATTGGCGATATCGTCGGTCGATTCCAGGGAGAGTTTCATGTTGCCAATCAGGCATTCTTTCACCTTGTTCAGTTCTTCTTCGGCCACCTCGTAATTTTTGAGCTTTTGACATTCTTCTAATATCGCGACGATCACTTCTTCAATACGCCCGTTGTCCACCCCGGCGGAAATTTGAAAAAAACCATGATCGGTATAGGCGTCTTCGTAAGCACGAACATAATATCCCACTCCCATTTCCTCCCGTAATTTTTGGAAGAGGCGCGAACTCATGCCGCCACCTAAAATTCCCCCCAAGACCGAAAGCGTCGGATTTCTTTTGTTGAATAAATCGTAAGTTCGTACGCCGAGAATAAAATGCGTCTGGTCGGTCTGCTTGAATTTGATCAGCGCCCGGGGCTTCATTTGAATGTTTTTTGTTTTTACTTTTTTAATTTTCCTGCCTCGCTTGACGGATTTGAAAATTTTACTGACCCCCTGAAGGGCGGCCTTCGGCGTAATTTGCCCCGTAATTATTATCACGGTCGCTTCCGGTAAATAATGATTCGCCTTATATCGAACAAAATCATCCCGCCGCATATTCAAAATATTCTTCTTTTCTCCAGTCACGTTCCAGCCTGCGGGCTGATTGCCGTATAGAAGCCGCATGATCAAGTCCTGCACGTGGCGTTGCGGCATATCCTCATACATATTGATTTCTTCGATAATCACCCCTTTTTCTTTTTGCATCTCCGCCTTCGGGAATGTTGAATTTAGATAGATATCGGAGACAATATCGAGGATTTGTCGAAAATGCTTTGCATCGGACTTGGCATAATAGCCCGTATATTCCTGGGCAGTAAAGGCATTATATTGGCTCCCGAGAGCATCGAGCTCTTTTGAAATATCTATGGCCTTCGGCCTTTTGACCGTTCCCTTGAAACACATGTGTTCGAGAAAATGCGAGATACCGTTTACTCTCTTCGTTTCATATTTGCTGCCCGCCTCCACCAAAACCAAAACTGTCACCGTCGGGTTGTCCTTCATTGGTATCGTCACCACCCGCAGTCCGTTCTTTAAAACTTTCTTTGAAAACTTCATTTAGATTCTTTCTTTTATATATTTCTTCAAGTCCGTTACTTTTACCCTTTCTTGCGCTCCACTGTCGCGGTCGCGAACAGTGACAGTATCATCTTCCAGAGTGTCAAAATCAACCACGATACAAAACGGCGTGCCGATTTCGTCTTGCCTCCGGTAGCGCTTGCCGATATTTCCATTATCATCCCAGGCCACCCGGCCAAACTCTTCTTTTAGGAGTGCAAAAACTTTCGCGTTTGCATACTCCACCAATTGCGGTTTATTTTTTAAAAGCGGAGAAACTGCACAAATTACCGGTGCCATGCCGGGCTTCAATTTAAGAAAGGTGCGCACTTCTCCATTCTTCTCATCTTCGGTATAGGCGGAGAGAAGCAGGGCCAGCACCGCACGATCTACTCCTAGAGACGGTTCGATAACATGCGGAACTATTTTTTCCCCTCCGCCAGCTGGCGGATCTTCGTCGATATATTCTAATTTATGATTCTTTAAATCAAAATCCGTGCGATACGCCAGGCCAAATAGCTCTTTCTTACCAAATGGAAAATCAAACTCGAAATCAATCGTGCGCTTGGAATAATGCGCCCGATCCTGATCGGAGATCTCCGTTTCATGTATTTTCCCCATGTTGAGCCCTACTTCTTCCATCCAGGAGAGCATCTCATCTCTCCAATATTCAAAATATTTCTCCCAATCCGTGCTTTTGACAAAATATTCCACCTCCATTTGTTCAAATTCCCGCTGTCGGAATAGAAAATCACGCGGGGCGATTTCATTGCGAAAGGCCTTGCCGATTTGAGCGATACCGAAAGGAAGCTTAGGATGAAAAGCGTCGATCGTATTTTTGAAATTTACAAATATCCCCTGAGCAGTTTCAGGACGTAAATAAGATATAGCGGCCTCCTCTCCGGCGCCGATAGATGTTTTAAACATCACATTAAATTGCTTGCCATCCTCCGTCGGATCCGAGAATCCAGCGACATGACCGGAGGCCTCCCATATTTTGGCATTCATGAGAATGGCTGCATCTAGACCATACATATCTCGCCGATTATCCACAAATTTTTTCCACCAGGATTGTTTGAGATTATTTTTAAGCGCCAAGCCAAAATGCCCCCAATCGTAAGTACCGGCAAGCCCTCCATAAATTTCCGAACCCTGAAAAACAAACCCGCGCCTCTTGCAAAGCGAGACAATTTTTTCCATTAAATTATCGTCTAGTTGAGACATTTATTTATTCAATGACTCGATCACCGTTTGGCGGAAATGCTGGATCGTTCGAAAGCCGGGTAGAGAGTGATGCCTTATTGACTCTTGCATCTACATTAGCAAAATCATCGTGCCCAGTCAAAACGGCGTCGTTAATAAGGGTCGGGGAAGTATTTACTTGTGAGAGCGAAGGAGTAAGGGTAATTACAAAAGAAACTTCCCTGCCGGCAGTCGTAATACCAGCGCCTCGAGGGATATTGCCCACATTCCACAAAATTTCTTTGGTTGAAGAATTATAAGTGAGATCTTCGGTCGCCGGATAAATTTTATTAGCAAAGTTAACCCAGGAAGGAAGGGTGGAGCGGACGATTGCCCTCGAAATGCTGTTGGCCGTATTGGAAATAGACCAGACAATCGTATAAGTCGTTTCTTGCTCTACTTTAGGTGGAATCGGACCGGTATTCGGGAAAGGCCCGGAGAAGTAAAGAGCTTTGGCGGCGAGGCCAATGTCTGAAATAATGCGAATGGTGGAGGATTCTGTATTGCTTACATCTTTTACGTCAAAACCTTCGAGTGTCTGTTTTCCGGAAATTTCTACAGCGATATTTATCGATGGATCGACGAGCATACCCCCCGAAGCAGAAAATAGAAGAAGAGCCGAGAGCGAGAAATTCACCGATCCAGAATCTCCCGGATTGATTTCATCAAACTGGTTATCGGAATTTTTATCCCAGGTGATTGTGTCGGTCCCGGAGTTATAAAAACCCTGGTCGGCGAAAATTGTTTTGCGGCTTAAGGCATTACCAGAGAGCTTGGCGCGAATTTCTAGATCACTGACTTTTGTGTCCAAGTTGTTGGTGAAGCGTATTTCGGCGTTCACTGAGGAATTGGCATAACTGGTGTACTCTCTCTGATGCGTGCCGTTGATGAAAAGCTGTGCCTCGATTAGTGGTTTCTTGATGGCAACCGTGTGTGTAAAAGAATTGAAGACGACGCCAATAGAATATTTATCCGTGTCTGATTGCGATCCGCTCCAAACCCGGAAAGTTTTTTCTTCTCCGTCAAAGACATCGAGCATCTTCCCGTCGATGGAAATATTTTTCTCTGCGCCCGGCGAAAGATCACCTAAATCCCAAATATTATTGCCGAAAGAGGGCATCGGGTTGGCCTTGGTAAATTGAAAACCGACGGGATAATCGACACGGAGGAGAACTTTGAGCGCGGGGTGGGTAGAATTAAGAGATGCTTTTATTTTAAAATTGACATCTTGATTAGGACTGGCTACATCAGGAGCCTCTACTGATAAGTTAATAGGGGTAGAATTAATGCTAACTTCATAGGCCTTCTCTTTTACAAAAATGGCGTTGGATCCCTCGACGCGATATTCGATGGAAACTTTTATTGGCCGCACTGATCCTTGTTCGCCAAAAAGGACTATCTTCACATTTTCATTTCTGATCCCGCCCGCGGGAATAGTCCCTAGCGATTCCCGAATCCTTTCTGTCTCGGTATTGAGGCCCATTTGCGAACTCTTCGGATATTCTACTACCAAGTCCACCAGCTCTAGGGCCGAAGTGTTTTTGTTGGTTATGCTAATCTGTAGTGGCAACTCTTCTCCCCCGGCTGTAAACGCGCTACCTAGTATGGAAATATCAATATTCTCTTTGGAGACAGTGTTGCCCTCGATAAAAAACATATAGGAAGCATACCCGAGCGCTAAAACAAAAAAAATTACCGAAAAGAGGAAGAATTTTTTAAAAAAAGAGGTTCTGAGGAAAAATTTTTTACCTAAATCTCGGGCAATCACGCCTCTCTCTGCCCACGATTCCGGCACGTCTTTCAAATCCAGATGAGTAAAATTATCTCGATGCTCCATCTTGGTCTGATAATTTTTACTAAAAAGCTTTCTCTTGAGTTCTTCTATTCTGTTTAGTTTATCTCCGTCACCAAGCGCCATCCCAATATTATATCACATTATAAATGGCTTTGTTTTAAGGCCTGATTGATTATATTGATAGCTTCGGCTCGGTCCTTTATGCGAGTGCTCTCGACATAGCCCAATTTATCCAAAATTAAAAGAACAATATTCGTCTCAATACTTTTCAGTTCATTGCTGGATTTCGCGCCCTGGAGAAGGGATAATCCGTCGAGCAGTCCCGTAAAAAGCGGCTCGTTTTTTTCTACTCCGGTAAGTAGGCGCCGGAGAAGACCCGCGATTTTTGCAAAAATCGCTAAGATCTCGAGTTTTTGGGTCAAATCCTCAAGTTCACTCGTTTTGCTCCCGGTCGTGATCCTCCAGAAATCCTTCCCTTGCACAAGGTCAATTTTCACATAAGCAAAATCGTGCAAAATGTAGCGGAGTTTGGAGGACATCTTGCGCACGCCCTGTGCCGAGGCATAGATCATTCCCAAATCGCGAGTAAAAATATAGTAGCACTTGCCCGCTTCGCCAAAATTCCTGCTCCCGAGTATTATTCCTTCCGTGTGATGTATATGGTGCATGCTATTTAGCAATTTTTATTTTGAACACTAACTCTCCAATTTTTATTTCTTCTCCATCAGTGTTTTTGAGCTCGATTTTTGAAGCTAAAACAACCTTCTTCATGTCCTGTTCGAATTTTTGAATTAGTTTTTTCCCTTCATCGTTTGTTTCTATGACTAACGAAATAATATCTCGCGGCGTTAAATTCATTTTCTTGCGCAAATCTTGTATCGCCCGCAGAAGCCCGCGATAACTGCCTTCTTGTTTTAAGTCATGACTTAAGTCAGTACTTAATTTAAACTCGTTACCGACCACCACTTGTTTTACATTCAATTCGTCTTTGATCAATTCTATATACTCACTTGATAACTTTAAACTTTCAACTTTCAACTCACCCAGCGGCTGTCTTACTTGAATTTTAGCTCTCTGCCTTGCTTCCAAGCCAAGAGAAACTATTGTCCTAACTTCCTCCATATTTTTCAAAACTTCGGCTGCGCCCCGCGAGACTTTAGCGAAGTGGGACCATTCTGTTAAATGCACGCTCTCTTCATCTTCCTTAGTTTTTAGTCGCAACCAAATATTCTCCGCGGCGAATGGAGCGAAGGGCGCCATAACTTGAGCTAGAGTTTTCAATACAAAATATAAGGTTTGTTTGGCTTCTTTATCACCATCTTTGATACGTTCGCGCGAGCGCCTTAGATACCAAGTGGAGAGGTCGCCAACAAAATCCCGGAGGGCGCGTGTCGGCTCGAGTAATTTGTAATTGTTGAGATTTTCTGTTGTTAATTTTATTAATTCATTCAACCTTGCCAGGATCCACTGGTCAAGAATATTTTTAGAATTTGGTTTTTCATTTGTTTCTATTTTTTTATCTCTGTATAGTTCATAGAATGCCAATACATTGTATAAAAGACCAAAAATTTGCTGGTTCAAAAGCGCAACAGTTTTCTCGTCAAAATTCTTTGATTCCCCGGGCTGATTTACGGAATACATCCAGAGGCGCAAGGTATCCGCGCCATATTTATCCATCGCTTCCCAAGGGTCCACAATGTTGCCGAGCGACTTGGACATTTTTTTCCCCGTGGCATCCAGCAAATGGCCCAGACAGATGACATTTTTATACGCCTTGCCTTTGCCCATTAATATTCCTATCGCATGCAGCGTATAGAACCACCCTCTAGTTTGGTCTATGGCCTCACAAATAAAATCGGCAGGGTAATTTATTTCTTTGACACTAAATGGATAATGATCCTGAGCAAAAGGCATGGAGCCGGAGTCCAGCCACACGTCCATCACTTCTTTCGTGCGTCGCATCTCGCCACCGCAATTGCATTTAAGTGTCATTTCATCGATATACGGTCGGTGGAGGTCAAGCTCGCCCTTTTCGTTTTTCGGAAATGTCTTGTCCTGGCCATAAGCATTCTTTTCTAATTCTTGAATACTACCTATTACTCGTCTCTCCCCACATTTCTCGCATATCCAGACCGGCAGCGGCGTGCCCCAATAGCGCTCGCGCGAGATCGCCCAATCCTTGATCTCTCTTAACCACTCGCCGAAGCGTCCCTCGCGAATGTATTTCGGTTCCCAATTTATTTTTTTATTTTCACTGATGAGATGTTTTTTAATTTTTGGGTCAGAAACCTCGATATACCAGGAATCCCGCGCGTAATAAATGAGAGCGGTCTTGCAGCGCCAGCAATGCGGGTAGGAGTGTGTATAATATTCTTTTTTGAAAAATAAATTCCGCTCTTGTAAGTCCTTAATTATATCTATGGCCATGGTGGGCTTGCCGTCCCGCTCTTCTCGGACAAATCGGCCTTCCAAAAATCCCGTGCCTTTAATGAATTTGCCTTCCGGGTCAACTAGGTGATGTTTCGGTAATCCCACCTTGGTCCCTAGTTCAAAGTCGTCCTGACCATACATAACGGCGGTATGCACAATGCCGGTGCCATCTTCTGTATTTACAAAATCCGCCGCATATACTTTGAATGCTTTTTCGGTACTCTCCCCTTTTTTCTCCAGTTGTTCTTTAAGAAATGGGAAAAGGGGTTCGTATTCTAAACCGACTAAGTCAGAACTACTTAAAAATCCTAATTCAGCACCATTAAAATTAGGAAATAATTTGACTAAAAAGTCTTTTGCTAAAATATAAGTTTCCTTTGTGTCTGTGGGTTTAAACTTTACATATCTTATTTTACTTCCTATTGCTAACGCAACATTCCCCGGTAAAGTCCATGGGGTTGTGGTCCACGCAAGAAAATAAGTATTTTCTTGACCTTTTACTTTGAATTTTGCTGTAATTGAAAGGTCTTTAATATCTTCATAGCCCTGCGCCAGCTCGTGCGAGGAGAGCACTGTTCCACATCGGGGACACCATGGCACCACTTTATAATCCTTGTATAAAAGTTTTTGTTTGTCAGCTTCAGCCACGACATTCCAAACCGATTCAATATAATCGTTGTTATAGGTGGCGTAGGCATTCTCCTGATCCAACCAGTAGCCCATCCGCTCGGTAAATTTGTTCCAGACATCCACGTATTCCCAGACGCTTTTCCGGCACTCTTGATTAAATTTCGCCACCCCGTATTTTTCAATCGCTTTTTTCGAATTTAATCCTAATTTTTTCTCTACCTGGAGTTCTACCGGAAGCCCATGTGTGTCCCAGCCGGCTTTCCGGCGCACATGGAAGCCCTGCATCGTCTTGTAACGTGGAATTGCGTCCTTGAATGCCCGCGCCTCCAAGTGATGGATTGCTGGCTTGGCATTAGCCGTCGGCGGACCTTCGTAGAAAATAAATTCCTTACCTTTTTTTGTTTGTTCCAGCGACTTTTCGAAAATTCTATTCGCACGCCAAAATTCCAGAATTTTTTCTTCCCTTAGTGCTGCGTCACTTTTTTTAATTTCTTCGCTCATAGTGTAAATAAAAAACTCGTCCTCAAATTACAACCGAAGTTATAATTCAAGGACGAGTTTCCGCCGACTTCGCATAAAGCTCCGTCGAGACAACGCGTGGTACCACCTTGCTTCGCCACGCCGTAGTTCATAGAACGAAGGCGGGCCTTAATTTACAGCTATTACGGGCTTACCCGTCAGGTTCTACTACTATTTCCTCCCGCAGCTCCAGGGTGATCACCCCTTCAACGCTTGTATCTTCAGTATACCACAGCAAAAATCAATTTACATCTTCTCTGGGGCCTCGATGCCGAGGAGATGAAGGCCTTTTTTCATTACAAATGTGAAGGCAAAGGTAAGAGCAATTTTATAAGGAGAAGTTTTGTCATCTTTGCTTACTATCATCGTGTTACCGTAGAAGCTATTAAAAGAGCGGGCAAGTTCTATCAAAAAGTTCGCAATGTAGTGCGGCTCGTATTCGGAGGCGGCGCGATAAACGACTTCCGGAAATCGGTATAATAATTTTTCCACTTCTGAAATTTCTTTGGGAAGAATTTCAAAATCCGGCAAAATATTTTCTGCTTTTGCTTTTTCCAGGACCGAATTCGCCCGAGCGAAAGAATATTGAAGGTATGGCCCCGAGTCCCCTTCAAAGGAAATAGAATTTTCAAAATCATAGACAATGTCTCCGCCGGTGGACTGTTTTAGGATTGAATATTTTATAGCGGCGATCGCCACGTCGGAAATAATTTTCTCTTTAGCACTTTCTCCGAAACTTCTGTCCCTGGTTTTTTCCGCCACGAGGACCTGGGTCTCCCTAACGAGCGATTCCCCAGTGATTACATTCCCTTTTCGAGAACTCATCTTCCCATTTGCAAAACGCATCATCCCATGCGTGATGTGAAGCATTTTCCCTTCATATTCCGGATGAATTAAGGAGAGCGCCTTATCGACAACCCGCATGTAATCCATCTGTTCCTTCGCGGTGATGACAATCGAAAGGTCGGTGTCTGGCCGGGTACGAAATTTTTCAGCAGTTAATCCGAGTTCTTTGGTCTCATAGGTAGGCAGCCCTGCGGAGGTGATAAAAACTCTGGTGTGAAGTTTCGGGTCGTGCTTCTCTGCCTTAAACACCACAGCGCCGTCGGATTTTTCAAAAATCTTGTCAAGATTCGCTTGGACTGCCCCTTCCCCGATGGGCGCCATCTCGCTCTCTAGGAAATAATAATCAAATTTTGTGCCGAGCATTTTATATAAATCCTCGAAGGCCTCCATCGTGACCTTGAATCCCCAATCATAGAGGACATTAATTTTTGCATTGCTTCGGTCGTAAACTTCTTTATTGATTTCATCTATCTCTATTTTGATTTTTTCTTCCCCCTCATATGCCTCTGCGCCCAGCGCATAGGCCTGCCCGATATTTTTGGACTGCTCGGCGATGGAGAGCGACTGGTCCTGTAATTTTTTGTCCTGCAGTAACCTCCAGATGGCCTTGGCTACATGTAACCCTACATCACCTTGATAGTTTGCGCGGGAGACCGCCGCGCCCGAG
>Ga0209542_10011562_pt1 | contig 15642 bp, 14 predicted proteins | sample RifCSPhighO2_01_FD_184028 | JGI IMG/M metagenome (GOLD analysis project Ga0209542, IMG submission 184028) | Soil microbial communities from Rifle, Colorado - Rifle CSP2_plank highO2_0.1 (SPAdes) (version 2) | ecosystem: Environmental > Terrestrial > Deep subsurface > Rock core/Sediment ... | reverse complement strand
TTTAATCGTGCTATTTTATATAAAAACGCTGTCATACTTGATTATTCTGATAGGGAACGATCTGAAGTGATAAATCGTATTAAGAAAGTAAAAGAAGAGGTAAAGATGCTCATGGAGATTAATGAGGCATACCAAGTAATGATGGCTGTTAGAAGAACTCAGAAAATCCAGGGTGATATTGCTGAAGTAGGAGTTTATCGGGGGGGGTCTTCAAAGATTATCTGTGAAGCCAAGGGAAATAAGGTATTACACTTGTTTGATACTTTTGATGGACTCCCGGAGCTATCTCAAAAAGATGATCCTAAATATTTTCACAAGGGAGAATTCCGTGCTTTATTTGAGGAAGTTAAAAGATATTTAAGAGAGTATTCTAATGTTTATTTATATAAAGGATTTTTCCCTGATACAGCTGGACCAATTAAGAACAAAAAATTCTCTTTTGTTAATCTAGATGTAGATATTTATAAATCTACATTAGATTGTTTAAAATTCTTCTATCCAAGGATGAATAGAGGGGGGATTATTATGTCACATGATTATATCAATGCTGTGGGAGTAAGGAGGGCATTTGACGAATTCTTTAAAGATAAAAAGGAACCAATTATTGAAATGTCTGGTTCACAGTGTTTAATTGTGAGGCTATAGTTTTCAATATTCCTTCTTCAACACTAATTTTAGGTTCCCAACCAATTTCTTTTTTAATTTTTGAAATATCAGCAAATGCATAGTTGAAAGCTGCATCTTTAGATTGCGACTGAACTTTTTTAAAATCTTTTTTAATATGTAACCTATCAAAAATATAATTCATAATATAAGAAACGCTGGTAAGTTTTCCTGAACCAATGTTGTAAGTGTTGCTCTCGTTACATTTTTTTAAGATCGCACATAATGCATCAGCGACATCCTCTACATAAATGAAATCATTTTTAGCTTTTGGATTTCTAATATTAGGCTGTTTATGGTCTTTTGCACATCGGATAATATGAGGAATTAGTGCCTTGGGCTGCTGACTGGGACCGTATACATAAAACAATCTTGTCCAAATAAATGCCATATTATTTTCATTTGCAATCTTTTTTCCTAATAAATTCAAAGTACGCTTAGCATCAGTGAAAGCATCAAATGGTTTGCAAATAGTCTTTTCTGAAAGTTTTCCGGCCTGAGAGCCGTATTCCCAGCCAGAGCCGGTTACAATCAAACGTTTACAACCTATATTTCCTAATAATTTGGTTATATTTAGGCTGTATTCGAGATTAAGTTTACTGATATGGGCATTGTGATCTGGGAGGCCTTCCCAGGCCAAATGAAGAGCGGCATCGGGCTTAAATTTTCTTAACTCTCCCTCCCATTTTGTAATATCACCCAATTCTCCGGTAATATTTTTTATTTCTGACTCCTCACTATCCTTATTTGAACGGGAAAGCAAGAGTAGCTGATAACCTTGCTTTTTTAATTGATCTACAACAAACTTTCCAATAAAACCCGTACCGCCTGTAATAAAAATTTTCATTAAGCAAAAGACCTCACAATTTGTAATAGATTCTTCTGTCTACTTACTAGAATTGTGTTGCAGCCAACAGCATCTCCTGCTTGTTTATCTCTTTCATCATCGCCAATGAATAAAGTTTTTGTTAAATCAATAAAATGTTTCCTGCTTGCCTGAAGTAACATTCCAGGTTTTGGTTTTCGACATTCGCACCCATCATTCCATCCGTGAGGACAATAATATATATCACTGATGCTTGCATTATTTTTTTTCAATTCCACGATCATCCTTTTGTGTATGATGTCAAGATCTTTTTTAGTCAGTTTTTTTCTGGCTATACCAGATTGGTTAGAGATGATATAAACTTTATATCCTTTTTGATTAAGTAATCTTATTGCTTCAATAGAGCCTGGTAAAAATTCAAACTCATCCCAGGTTTTAACGTAATCAGCTTTTGGAGGTTTTTTGTTGATGACTCCATCTCTATCTAGAAATATTACTTTTTTAGGAGTTAGAAATTTTTCTGTAATTTTTACCCTATTTGGATCACTAATGCTATAGTATTTTTGATCAGTAATAAATCCTGAAAGTTTTTTTTGTTTGATAAGATTTTCTAAAACAACTGTCTCAAAAATAGAATTAGATTTTGGTAAAAAATTTAGGATCTTTTTATTAACTATGAAAAATCCTATATCTACTCCGCTAAGCTTTTTCTCTCTTCTTTCTTTATCATATTTTGTAACATATCCTTCATCATTAACATAAACATTATTCTTTGTTGAATTATCCTCATTAGAGTAAACAGTAATCAAGACGTCAGAGGGATGCCCGTTAAAATAGTTTATTAGTTTTTTTAAATTTAAGGGCCAGTAATTATCGCAGTACAACATAAGAAAAAAATCATCAAGTAGGCTTTGAGCATTTCTAAGCCTTATGCCACTTTTGTTTTCTTCCCCATCCTCACCAAGAAAGGCGGTATAAGAATACCTTATCCTCACTCCAAATTTTGAACCATTTCCAAAGTACTTTTCAATCCTTTCCCCTAAATATCCAGTTAAAATTATTATCTCCTTTATTCCATTTTCCCTCAAAAGGGTAATCAGGTATTCCAAAAAGGGCTCGCCATTTACATGAATCATAGGCTTAGGATCTTTAAGTGTAAATGGCCTAAGTCTTTTACCTTCTCCACCAGCTAAAATTACACCCTGAATTATCTTCATTTTCGGGTTACCCAAAACAAACTCTTATCCAGCTTTTTACCTTCCATTAAGTATTTGATCTGAGGCAGACGGCTACAAAGTCTTCCTCTAAACATTTCTTCATCGAAGTTGTTTTTTTTAAAAAAATCAACTAATTCTTTCCCACCTTTGTCCAAGTCCCATTCCGGCTTAAAGTAATCTTTAAGTTGGGTTAAGATCTTTTTGAAGGATACTTTATAAGTTCTGGCATCTTTTCCATGCTCTCCTGTAAAAGTAAGCGTACTTCCGGGAACTGCTCTTTGGGCTGCTTCTGCTAATTCTCTTACTGTGTAGTTACCATTTTCAATGCCTACATTGAAAGATTGATTTGCAATTAAATTTTCAGGCGCTTCAAGTCCTGTAATAAAAGCAGAACAAACATCTTTAATATGAACCACTGGCCTCCATGGGGTGCCATCGCTTTTTATTTCTATTTTTCCTGTTGTATAAGCACAGGCTACTAAATTATTATAGACAATATCACATCTAAGTTTTGGACTTGCTCCAAAAACAGTTGAAGGTCTAAAGCAGACAACAATAAAGTTATCATTTCCTAGTTTTTTAAGTTTTACCTCTGCCTCCCATTTAGTTTTGGCATAAGCAGTAAGAGGATTTTTTGTACTACTTTCTTCTTCTAATTCTTGATCATTTTCTGAAATACCGTACATACTTTGAGAAGAAGCATATATAAATCTTTTGACTCCTGAATTTTTGGCAAGTGATGCAAGTTTTATCGTTGATTTCAAATTAATATCCTCAGTTAGTTTAGGAGCAAGTTCTCCCACAGGATCATTTGAAAGAGCTGCTAGGTGAATGATTGCATCTATTCCTTTTATGTCTTCTTTTGAGATAAGTCGAATGTCTTTTTTAATCTGCTTAATTTTTGAAGCACTGGCGGGTAGAGGAGCAATAGGTTCATAGTAGTTAGTGTCGAAACCGGTTACTTCATATCCCTTATTAATTAAAAGGTCAGTTAGTACAGTACCTATGTATCCTAAATTTCCTGTTACCAAGATTCTCACTGCTTATTGCCTTCCTCCAAATAATCGAAATAATTTTTAAAGTATCTAGTGATAAGATGTAAGATAACTGAATGTATTCCCTCTACTAATTCATATTCTCCTTTTTCACTTTCTACTGTAATTTTGGCATCAGCTAATTGATTAAGAAGTCCTCCATCAAAACCACTAATGCCGATTATGGGAATTTTATATTCTTTGGCAACTTCCACAGCCTTTATAATGTTAGGAGAATTTCCTGAAGAGGAGATTGCAATTAAAGTATCACCATCTCTAACATAATTTTTTAAAGGTCCTGCAAAAACCATATCGTAGGAAACATCATTTGCCCAAGCTGTTAATTCCTCTTCTGTAGTAGGAAGACGAATTGCCTGAAAACGCCTAACATTTTTATCTAAGTGATGACTAAAAACTGTTTTATTAAAATCTGCCACAAAGTGAGTTGCCATTGATAATGATCCGCCATTTCCAAATACATAAATCTTCCCATCTCTTTCATAGGTAGCCTGCAAGATGTTTATTGCTTTAGCAATTTCTTTATGAGGGAGACTCTCTAATAATTTACTGGTTTTTTTAAGATATTTTTTAATATAATCTTCCATGATTTAGTTAAAGTAGCTGTTAGATACAATTTCAACTCCAGATTGTACAAATTTTATTGGAATTTCTTTAAAGTCATCTAATTTCCACTGTTTTGACTCCCTTTCCATAGCTTTTCTAATTTCATCTTTTTTTGCCAAGGGAACTAAGAATAAGATGCATCCTCCGCCTCCTGCACCCAGTACTTTTCCACCCCAAGCTCCAGTTTTGATTCCAGCGTCGTAAAGATTATCTATGGTTTTATTAGATACTTTTGAAGCAAGCTCTTTTTTCTTCAACCAATTTTTGTGAAGTAACTCACCCAAAGCTTCAAAGTCACCACTCAATAATTTAGTTCTGAAAATTTCAACCAACTCTGTCATTGATTTCAAGGTTTCCATTTTATTTTCTATATTGGATTTTTGTTCAGATAATACTGAGGATGCTTGTCTTGTAATGCCTGTAAAAAATATTAACATATGTTTTTCTAGATCTATACGTTTTTTATAATCTAAAAGTATAGGTTCTATATCTACACTTTCATCAGGATTAAACTGAAAGATATTGAATCCGCCTAAAGCTGTCGCATATTGATCCTGTTTTCCTATTGGTTCTTTTAGAACGTCTATTTCTATCTTACAAGCTGCTTCTGCAATCTCTTTTTTATCAAGTCTTTTCCCTCGGAAGGCTGATAAACCTTTAATTAAGGAAACTGTAAAGGCAGAGGAGCCGCCTAGTCCGGTTCCTACTGGAAGATGAGAAAAAGTACCGATTTCCATACCGCTTTCTATGTCTAGACTAAGCAGAGATTCTCTTATACGGTCATTTTTTAGCTCTTTTGAGTGTTTTACGTTTTCAACAATAGCGTAGCGGACACTAATGCCTTTTAGTAAAGTGGCTGGATTTATTACAACATAAACATATTTATCTATGGTTGCTGAAATTACTTTTCCTGGATACTGATGATAAAAATCAGGTAAATCAGTTCCACCACCAACAAAACTTATCCGAAGTGGTGCTCTTACAATAATCATTTATGAGTTAAATTTTATCTTATTGCAGGCTGTTTTACAATATATCCTACATATTCATGACAATAATGCAAAATCTGCTATAATTCCTTCAAAATTATAATGAATAAACAAACTCAACTTTTACCTTCTACTATTTTGGCTGATGTTTCTGAAATAATCATTAGATCAAAGCAATATCTTAAAAAACTAGATGGTAAAACTATACTTATTGCAGGAGCTGCGGGTTTCCTACCCAGTTATTTTGTGCACACATTAGCATATGCTAATGTGCATCTTTTTAAGAGAGGATGTCAAATAATATGTCTTGACAATTTCCGCACAGGAGTCCCTGAACGCTTACTTCCTTGGAAAGGTCAATCCAAAGTTAAATTTTTAACTAAAGACATAACTAAAGTTGCAAGTATTAAAGGGAATGTGGATTTTATTATTCATGGAGCAAGTATTGCTTCTCCAACTTGGTATAGAAAATTTCCTCTTGAAACTATTGACGTAAATTTTTTGGGTACTAGAAAACTTCTTGAGTTAGCCAAGGATAATAAAACTAAAGGATTTTTATATCTTTCCTCAAGTGAAATATATGGAGATCCCCACAAGGGATACATACCAACTGATGAAAATTATTGGGGTAATGTTTCTCCTACTGGTCCTAGAGCTTGTTATGATGAATCAAAACGTCTTGCCGAGACGCTTTGTATGGTTTACTTTCATAAGTTCGGCGTGCCTATAAAAATAGTCAGACCTTTTAATATTTATGGACCGGGGTTGCGGTTAGATGACGGACGTGTGGTCCCTGATTTTATTAAAGATGCCCTTAATAAGAAGCAAATAACTATTTATAGCAATGGACGAGTGACCCGTAGTTTTTGTTATATTGCTGATGCTGTTGTAGCAATGCTCATGCTTCTTACCAAGAATATAGAAGGAGAGGTATATAATGTCGGTAATGATGAGGAAGTTACAATAACTCAATTAGCAAAGACAGTTGATATGGTTTCTGGAAATAATGTAGGTGTAAAGTATGCCAAAAGTAAGGATAAAGTTTACCTAAAGGATAATCCACATCGGCGTGTACCAAACTTAAATAAGTTAAAAAAAACCATTGACTGGAATCCACAGATTAAACTTGCTGATGGACTTAAAAGAACATTCCAGTTTTACAAAAGCGGAGCTTTTATAAGCTCTGGTCCTATGAAGGGAAGCGAGAGATGAAAGTTGCGGTAGTTGGAAGTGGCTACGTTGGTTTGATTACTGGTCTTGGTTTAGCCTCAAAAGGTCACTTTGTTTTGGCTATAGATATTAATTCATCAAGAGTTGCCCAAATAAAAAGTGGGATAGTGCCATTTCATGAGCCTGGTGTAGTAGAACTTCTTAAAAAATGTTTGAAGGAAAAGAGCTTTCAAATATCAAGCTCAATGGAAGATGTATCAAGTTGTGAGGTAGTTCTAATTTGTGTTCAAACTCCCTCTAAACTTACAGGTTCTATTGATTTACAGTTTCTGAAATCAGCTAGCTTAGAATTATCAGCAATTTTTTCTCGCCATCCAAAACAGAGAACTGTAGTTGTACGCAGTACAGTAATTCCTGGAACTACGGCTAATTTTATAGTTCCTATTTTCAAAGAAAAAACAGATATAGTTTTTAATCCCGAGTTTATTAGGGAAGGTTCCGCCCTGGAAGATTTCCTTAAACCAGATCGTATAGTGATTGGGACTAACTCTGATAATGCTGCTAGGGTATTAAAAAAACTATACGCACCATTTAAAGCGCCGGTTATTTTGACAACTCCTACAACTGCAGAACTTGCTAAATATACTTCAAACGCATTGCTGGCAACACTAGTTTCTTTCTCAAACGAAATAGCGAAGATTTGTGAACTTACTGTTGATACTGATGTTGAAAACGTCTTGGATATAGTACATCAAGATAGGCGTTTCAGATCTTCTACCAATCCTGCCACTAAGCCTGGAATTCTTGCATATCTTAAGGCTGGTTGTGGATTTGGTGGAAGTTGTTTACCTAAAGATCTTTCTGCATTGATTTCCTATGCTAATTCTTTGGGGGAGAAAGTACCTTTGCTTGAAGCGGTAGTTGAAGTAAATAAAGAACAACCAGTTCGGATTGTTAAACAGTTGGAGAAAATTCTGGGTAGATTGGCAAGAATAAAAGTGACTGTTTTAGGAGTAGCCTTTAAGGGAGGAACGGATGATCTTCGTGGTTCCCCCGGACTTAGGATAGTTGATGAGTTGCTTAAAAATAAAACAAAAGTCACAATTTATGATCCTTTAGTAAAGGCAGAATTACTCAAAGGATATACAGATAAGGGAGTGGTGGTAGCTCAAAATTTAAGAACTTCTTTTAAAGGAGCTGACGCCTGTATTATAGCGTCAAATTCGCCTGAGTTTATAGTTTTATCATATTTAAAAAGGAATCCTCAGAATAAAAAACCAATCATTATTGATGGACGGCGCATTCTAAAATTGTTATTTAATAAGGATGGATACTTTGGGGTTGGACGGGTTTTTCAAACTAATTAAATAGGGGGTTTACAAGTTATAGGTTTGTAATGTATATTCCTTTAATTACTAACTGATTTATTTATATGAAGAATAATAATCCATTAAGAATATCTCACGCTTTGGCTGTACATGATGAAAAAGAAGAAGAAAGAATACTTAAAGTTTTAAGAGAGCACAGAACAATAATGGGGAGGGAAACAACTGAGTTTGAAAAAAGAGTTGCTAAAATTTTTGGAAAAAAATATGGAATTATGGTTAACTCTGGATCTTCTGCAAATCTTATTGCAGTTGAGCTTTTAAATCTTCCAAAGGGGAGTGAAGTTATTACGCCTATTCTCACTTTTGCCACCACAGTTGCACCGCTTATTCAAAAAGGTCTTGTTCCAGTATTTATTGACGTTATCCCAGGAAGATATGTAATAGATGCGAATAAAGTAGAAGCAGCAATCTCTAAAAAAACAAGAGCCTTGATGATTCCAATCCTGATGGGGAATGTTCCTGATATAGAAAAATTACAAAAAATTGCCAAGAAATATAATTTATTATTTTTGGAAGATTCATGTGATGCAGTAGTTTCCCATTATAAAGGAAAACCAACCGGAGCCTATTCAGATATTTCAACAACAAGTTTTTACGGGGCGCATATTATCACTGCAGGCGGTAATGGGGGGATGGTTTTGGTCAATACAGAAAAGTTAAGGGATAGAGCAAAAGTATTAAGGGGGTGGGGAAGAACATCAGCTTTGTATGCAGAATCTGAAGATATAAAAGATAGATTTTCCCACAAAATTGGTAGTATTCCTTATGATGGTAAGTATATTTTTGAAGAAATTGGTTACAACTTATTACCAATGGAAATGGGAGCAGCATTTGGTAATGCCCAACTAGATAAGCTTAAAGGTTTTATAAAAATAAGAAAAAGAAATGCAAAGTATTTAACTAAACTATTTAGCAAGTACAAAAATCTTTTTACTGTTCCAGTCATAGATAAAAATTCAAAACCACAGCTTATGTATTTCCCATTTACGATTAAAAAAAATGCTCCATTTACAAGACTTGAGTTAATTACGTACCTTGAAAATGAGAATGTACAAACAAGGCCAATCTTTACTGGAAATATCCTAAAGCAACCAGGGTTTCAAAATATTCCTCACAGGGATACTCAAAAGCAGTATCCAATAACAGATGAGATTATGGAAAAAGGAGTGATTATAGGTTTACATCAGGGTTTAACGTTAGAACATTTAAAAAGATTAGAAGAAATAATGGATAATTTTGTTAAGAAAAATACTTAATATTTTTACCAAACCTTCCAAGGGGAATTACCTGCATTCCAAATTTTATTTAGGTCTTCTAATTCTTTATAAGTATCTATAGCAAACCAAAAACCATGATGTTTATATAAAGTTAGCTGATCCTTTTTAACTAGTCTCTTCAAAGCTAAATGTTCCATCTCACTAGGATTAATATAATCAAATATTCTTTTATCAAAAACCATAAATCCACCATTTGTCCAACTATTAAGTACAGGCTTCTCTGTAAATTTTTTAACCGTAGAGTTTTTATCTGTTTCTACTAAACCATATTTTGACCTTGGGTGGACTCCTGTAATAGTGCCTATTTTGCCTTTGTTTTTATGAAATCTAACTAAACTAGCTATATTGATATCGGCCACCCCGTCACCATAAGTTACACAAAATAACTCATCTTCACTGGGGATATATTTTTTGCAAAGGAGAATTCTTTCTCCAACCATTGTTTCTAAACCAGTATCAACAAAAGTAATTTTAAAATTGTCAATTTCTTTATCTTGTCTATTTTTTAAATGGTAAGTTGTTTTATAGTTGGCTGTTTCTAATGTAAAGTCAGATGTGAAAGCTTTTTGATTTAAGAAAAACTCTTTAATATATTCTGCTTTATATCCTAAGGCTAGTATAAATTCGTTAAAGCCGTAATGAGAATACATTTTCATAATATGCCAAATGATTGGTTTATCTCCCACATAAACCATAGGTTTTGGTCTAAACTCTGTTTCCTCCTTTAATCTGGTTCCAACTCCGCCGCAAAGTATTATTACCTTCATAATTTATTCTTGCCTTCTAAAATTTGTTTATAAAATTTAAGATTCTCGACTTGTTCAGAAATAGTACAAAGACCTTTTTTATTCGTAGAAAAGCTTTGCTTATTTCCCAGAAAGGATTGAACTTCGCGGTATATTCCAGGCTTAAAGTTAATATCAAGTTTATCATCCAACTGCACATCACTAACTTCAAAAGTGCCTACCTTTTGAATCTGCAGTTTTTCTAAAGGTTTGAAAAATAATTTGTGATTTTTAGTTACAACTTCTAAGCTCCATCTTCCTGGGCCTTTCCAATCAGCATGATAGGCGAAAAGAACATCCTTTTCGGTAATACCAGCGCCAGTAAATATGGCTGCTTTAGAATGCCATGGTAAGCTACCGGTGCTAAAAGAAGAGAACTTTGTTGGTTTGCCCGCAAGGAAAAATGCAAGATCAATTACATGAGTAGAATTTTGTAAAAACCAATTTTCTTTAACAGAGGCAGGACGGACTAAGGGAACAATTTTATGTACTGCTTCAGTGAAATCAAAAACGATAGATAAGATTCCCCCATCCTTTTCTATAATTTCCTTCGCCTTAGCAACAGAGGCGTAGAAACGTCTGTTATATCCAATATAAACATTCACCTCTTTATCTTCAGCCCGTTTTTTTACCTTCTCAACATCTTCAAAATCCAGACCGCCCGGTTTTTCTACAAGGATTGTCTTAACACCGCTTTCTATAATTTTTAGAGTAACTACTCCTAATTGATCTTCGCTAACTGCAACTATTGCAGCCTTAGGAACTTCTTTAACTTCTTGTAAATATTTATCTATACCACCAATTTTTGCCTTAACTCCTATAACTTTTTTGAATTCCTTTGCAGAGGTTTCACTTCTTCCTACCGCTATAAATTCACAATTAAGACTTTTTAAAACTTTGGCATATTCAATGCCCATATAGCCTACACCTACCAATAGAATAGAGTTACTCATATTATGTAAAAGGATAAAAATCTATTTTTTCGCTTTGATTCATAAAATCCTTCAGACCTTCAAGTAATGTTAAATGAAGCTTTGAGGATTTTTTAAAAGAAGTTAGATTACAATCACCTTGCTTTAAAATATCTTCCACAACTATATTTGTAAGATCACTTTGAAAGGGGAGCGAGGTCGCTGTCTTTTCCCATTCCCAATTTGGTTTAGTAGATAACCAAGTTGTTCTATCTGTTTCATTAGCCATGGCTCTTATATCTTTGCTTATGATCTCTACAGTGACCGGTGCCTCACCATCTGAATAGCAAATAAATATTCCCAGATCTCCATTTTGAAAAGTAATGCGTAGGGATCCAGTAAATTCTAAAAATCCTTTTCTTTTGCTTTCAATAGGTTTTTTATCTAAAAATTCAGTTTCAAGAGTAAAATCATAACAATCGTTTAGATAGGCCATGTAATCAATAAAATGAATAGTATTAGTTATAAATCCGTACATACTGCCGTTTACAACACAGCTTATTTTCTTATCAGAAATCCTATCTTTTAAATCAGAGTAAAAAGGGGTGGTTCTCATACTGCAATTTACCCAAGCCTTAATATTTTTTTCTTCCAAAAGTTTCTCAATTTCGGAATAATCTTCTTTTTTTTGAAAAAGAAGTTTCTCAAAAATAATAAATTTTACTTTAGAATGGAGGAGCAGTTTTTGAGTGACATCTGCTCTGACATTTGAGCTTGTGGCAATTATTGCAAGGTCAATTTCATCTGATGTCTGCTCGATAGAATTTATAAACTTTATTTGATGATCAATATTTGAAGGTATTTGCTCATACCTTTCTTTAGAAATTTCAAGAGACTGCTGAGATGGATCCAATACTTCTATAGATAGGGGGAAACTAACTTTCTTCAATCCCTGCAGGTGTCTGCTTCCAATATTCCCGGCTCCAATTAGTAATACATTTTTCATATTTGAATTTTATCTCAAATCCTTTTCAAATGGTAGCCATTCATTAGGATCTTGTGGCTCAAGGTTCTTTTGAATAACCTCTTTTTTCAGTCTAGATAATTGATCCCAATCCTTAAACTGTCTTGCAAGAGAAGCCTTCTGGAAATAATAACACCATTCATGAGGAGGTTCATCACCAAAAATCTGTTTAGGTGGGGTAACAGGTGATCCTGCTTGAACTAATTTATCGGCATCGGAATATACCAAGGAGGATTTTAGTAACTCATTTGCATGAGATGGAAACTCATGCAAGTTTTTATCCAATACCCAAAGACAGGAAATATCATTTGGAGCGGTAACTATAATAGTATTATTAAAATCCCTATCGTAGGGAATTGTATAGTCTATAAAAGTTTCGAAAGTTTTATCCTTTATTTTTTGTATAATTCCATTACCTGATAGGTAATCTCCCCTGAAATGGGTTTGAGGTAATGCATCATAATTAAAGAATAAATTTCCGATTGCCCATATTTGATAATCTACCCAATATATTCTGTACCACTGGACTCTATTCACAATTTTATTAAAGGGAGTGTCTTTTATAAGAGGTGGAAAATCAAATATCATCATGGAATTGTTTTCTATTTTTGGAGCACGCCAATATAGCTGCCACCAAATATTTTTTTGTTGGTCCCAGTTTACAGAAAACAAGTATCCATTCATAGTATGAGCAGTAACAGAAATGGATATTAGTGAAATTAGGATTATTTTACGTAATTTTGGGGAAAATTTATAAAATAAAAATCCTGTGATTATAAAAGCAACCGCTATTATACTGGTTATAGTATAGCGGTCAAAAACATCAAAAAGTCTCACAAAACGACCGGATATTATTATAGGGATCAGAGCACTCAAGATGGAAACTAATCCAATAATGGAGATTTCTTTCCCAAATTTTTTTGTATTTATTAAATTTTTTAAACCTTCATCATATTTGGATTTCTCCATTGTATTAAAGTAAAGATATAGTATTACAGCAGTGATTACCCCAATAAACAAAGAAATCAAAGTACCTTCTAGGGGAATTCTAGGAACCCGTATAATAATAGGGATAAAAAAAGGCAGTATTACTGTTTGAATAAAGCTATGAATTATTTCTATAGGAATTTTTGCAATCCATAAAGGATTTTGATAATAAGTTTGCGCCACCCAACTTATATCTGTTATATCTCTGGCGCTTTTAAATACAACAATCCTCCAGAAAACAAATATTGCTAAGCTTAATATATAAGGAATCCAATATATAAATGTTCTTTTTATTGCCCGAATAGAGATTTCGTTTTTAAATATGTAAGTAATTAATAAAAACCTAAATGTTTCCAGTCCTATAAAAAATTCTAATTGAAGGAAAGAAACCATTTGCAAGATTAATGCAAACATCGTCAAGACAATTAATTTAAATTTTGACCTACTTTTAGCTGCATAAACCGTAAAGACAAGTGAAAGAATCCATAAAGTTAAAGTGATTACCCAGGCACCATAACCTAACGGTAATGTCTGTCTTAAAAAGCCGGGATAAACCAAAAATAATAAAGTGATTGTGGTTACAACTGATAATTTATTCGGCCAAAGTTTTATGAGAAGAAAAAATAGAACATACCCTCCAAAAAGTCTCATCAGAAAAGTGAATAAATGCCAAAATAAGACATTATCCCCTAAAAGGTTATAAATGAAAGAAAGTAGGTATCCCTGAAATGGTCTGTCAATAGAAAGACTCCTTATAAGACCCTCTGGCCCGTAAAAATGCCCGATATATCCAAAAAATAAATCCTCGCTATAAAATCCCAAAAATGGAATCAAAGGCAAGTAAGCAAGCATGGGGATAATAGTTATTAATAAAAATGAAGGCACTAATGGATTATTCTTTAGTTTGTCCATTCTTGATGATCTTCTCTACTATATAAACCGGCCTGTTTTTTGTTTCCTCTACGATAACCTGGATATACTTTCCTATAACACTTAAAGCTAAGAGTTGTATACCTCCAAATAAAACAATAGATATTAATATAAGAGTAGATTCTTTTAAACTTTGTCCAGAGAAAAAAACCGGTACTAAGAAAGCTAAAATCCAGATAAAAGACAAGAATACTAAAAGAAGGCCTAAATAGACAATAATGTCTAAAGGTAAATATGAAAATCCAAAGAAACTTCTCTCTGCATGATGTATGTAACCTAAGAAGTTATATGAGGTTTTTCCTAATTTCCTCCTTTGGCGCTGATATATTACATATGAAGTTTTAAATCCTACCCAAGCCCTAAGACCTCTATAAAACCTATTTTTTTCAGGCATTTGCCTTATGGCATCCATAACCTTTCTATCCAGCAATGCAAAGCTTCCCGCGTTAACAGGTACATTAATATTTGACATCGCCTTAAAAATCCGATAATAGGTTCTTCTGATAAATGTCATAAAAGCAGTGTCATCTATTTTATTTCTAATTCCTACAACAACATCAACTCCCTTTTCCCATTCGTTAATAAAATCTAAAATTACCATTGGAGGATCCTGCATATCCCCTTCATATAGAATGAATCCATCACCTGTTGCAAAGTCTAAGGAAGCTTGAGATGAGGATTCAGGACCAAAGTTTCTTGACAGAAAAACACCTAAAACTCTTTTATCTAATTTTGCAACTTTTTTTATTTCCCTTCTTGTATTGTCAGTACTGGCATTATCTACAAAAATAAATTCAAAATTATATTTTTTTGCTTTGGATGCTACTTTTGATAATTCTCTGTGCACCAAGGGAACATTAGGTTCCTCATTAAAGCAGATTATTCCGATAGATATTTTCTTTTTACTGGCCATAATAATGAGAATTTTGCTTAAACCACTCCAATGTAGTTCTAACCCCTTTGGCTAAATTTGTCTTAGGAGTCCAGCCCAATTTCAATTTAGCCCTCCTAATATCTGCCTGCCACATATTTTTATCCTTAATTGGTTTTCCAAATATAATTTTAGTTTTGGAACCTATTTGTTTTGCCAACAATTCTACCATATATTTCATGCTTATCTGACTGCCCCTGCCGATATTAATAATCTCACCGCTTAATTTAGAGTAATTTTTAATGCAAAGTGTAAAAGCATCAATTACATCGTCAATAAAAATATAGTCCCTTAAGGCATTTGGATTTCTTACTGAAACAGTTTGCCCTTTTTGCATTTTAAGGATCGCTTGAGCAATGAAGCGGGAAGAATGGTCAAAAGGACCAAAAGGAGAAAACAGTCTTAAGGTTACAATGGGTTTATTGTTTATCTTTGCATAAGACTTTGCATAAAGCGTTGCAGCCAGTTTTGTAAGCGCATAATTTGTTTCTGGCTGACATATCTCATCCTCCGCCATAGGGGATGTTTTTATTCCATACTCGGAAGAACTGCCGGTGTTTATAAAACATTCATAGCCTACTTTCTCAAGACCATCAATAAGATTAAAAGTTCCAAAAAGATTAACCTTTACGGATTCTTCCAAAGTAGAGTCAATGCCGCCATATAAACCCAAATTAGCAAGATGAAAAATAAATTGAGGTCTAACCTTATTCATTAATTTGGATAAAAGCGTTTTTTCTGTTAAATCAATATTATAAATATAAAGTTCTGAAGATATATCCTTAATTCTCCAAATATCATCCTTTCAACTCTGGCAAGCTCTTCAGGAGAGTTTGTGCTTAGGGGCAGGAATCTTTTAATTTCCTCAGCTTCTTCCTCAGTGAAT
>Ga0209542_10011561_pt1 | contig 15643 bp, 14 predicted proteins | sample RifCSPhighO2_01_FD_184028 | JGI IMG/M metagenome (GOLD analysis project Ga0209542, IMG submission 184028) | Soil microbial communities from Rifle, Colorado - Rifle CSP2_plank highO2_0.1 (SPAdes) (version 2) | ecosystem: Environmental > Terrestrial > Deep subsurface > Rock core/Sediment ... | reverse complement strand
CAGCTCCTCACCACCAGAGCGCCGCGGGACGACCAGCTGGAGGTGGCTCTCGCTGCGCTGGGCGCGGTGCTTGAGCTGGAGAAGGTTACGGAGGCCCGAACGGCTCAAACCGCACGTCCGGCCACAGCCCCCGGATGAAATCGTAATCCTCAGGCCGCTTCTCGCCGAGGTTCTGCTCGTCATTCGGGACGAACACGCGGTAGACAAGGGAGGCGTCCTGGCCAGAGCCCATCAGCACCGGGTCGTACTTCTCGTCCAGAACATAACCCATCTCCGAGAGCGCGTCCTTCAGCGTATCTACAGGTGTTGCAGCCATTACTTCCAGAATGAACGGCGTGACAAGGTCGTCGTCCAGTGCCATGATTCCTGTGTCCATCCGGGATATTTATGCTTTGCTGCCTTCACGCAATGATAATAAAGTAATTTATTAATATAATAAATAAATTTCAATACTTATTTAATTAACATGTTAATCTGGGACGTTCCCGGAGGCGCTGTGGAAAGTCGGCCTCTCTCGGCCGCAATGCTGGACAATATCCGAGGTCGTCTCGTCGGAATGTCGGGTATCCTCAACAATGCGGCCAATCTATCCCTCCTGCGATTTCTCCATCGCCGCTCCCGGCCTCACGCTTATAAACCGGCGCGTCCCTCGACCCGTCATGAGCCGCTGCGCCCGCTGCGGGAAGTCCGGCGAGTTCTCGCCGCTCTGCCCGCAATGCTATCTGCACGAGCACCCCCTGCTGGAGAGCTTCAAGCCCGTCGAGGCGGAGCGCTGCGCGCTGTGCCATCGCGGCAGGGTGTCCGCGAAATGGCATCCCGATTCTCTCGATGAGCAGTTCTCCCGCATCATCACCCATGTCTCGCGGCGGGGAAGGGAGGTGACCAACCTGAAACTCGCCGTGCAGCTGCATCTCCCGGAGCATCGTGAGCACGAGGGTGTCATCGTGAGCGGAGAGGCGGAAATCCATGCGACGGGGAACGTTCCGGGCATGTCAGCCGCGCTGTCCGACGAGTATCGCATCCCGGTCACTCTGCGCTACCTGCGATGCTCGCAGTGCAGGAAGAAGAACGAGCGGTACTACGAGGCGGTGCTCCAGCTGCGGCATGCCAGCGAGGAGGCCCAGCGGTGGACCGAGCAGCGGCTCGCCTCTGAGGGGGTGCACATCTCGCAGCGTGAGTACGTCCCGGAAGGAATCGATTACTATCTCTCCTCAGCGCGCTTCCTGCGCACCCTCTCCCGGGAGCAGCGCGACCGCTTCGGCGCCGAGGTCACGCTGACCGCAAAACTCTTCTCCCAGGACAAGCTCACGAGCCGGAAGCTGTTCCGCACCGTGGCCCTGGTGAAGATGCCTCCGTATCACGCGGGATGTGTGGTGTTTTGCGAGGGAAAAGTGATTTACCTGACCTCGGTGAGCGGGGAGAAGCTCGCGGGCATCGATATGTCATCGGGAAAGCGGGTCAGCATGCGGCCCCGCTCGAAGCCCGAGCTCCTGGAACGCCGGGAGACGCAGGTCACCAAGGTTCATCCGCGGGTGGAGGTGCTTGACCCGGACACCTTCGAGAGCGCGGCAGTGGAGCATTCCCTCGGGATGCGCATCGCGCCCGGAGACCGGGTCTGCGTCGCAAAGCGCGAAGGCAGACTCTACTTGGTCTGGGATGCGCATGCGGCATAGCGCGCAGGAGCCCCCGCGACGGGAAGGCCCTCGACGAGCACGGGGTTCCCGTTTTCGTCCAGCTTCAGGGAAACCTCGATGCACGTTCCGCGCTTCGCAGCATTGGACCAGTGAACATCGTTGTTCTCGTACCACCGGCCCGGGATGCGGACCTGCTGCCCGCCGAGAGTGACCACATCATAGGCGCCCTCGATGAACTGGCCCTCGTACAGCCCGGAGAGTACCGTGGGGAGACTCTCTTCGAGGGCCGGAAGGGTGGGCAGCTCCACCGCAAGGTCCTCCACCGGTTCCCCGGCTTGCCAGAAGCCTGCCTGGATGACATTGCCATCCGGGAGATAGAGCGCGACGGCGGTGCCGTCCGGGTGGGTGCTCAGCACGATGTTCAGCAGTCCGTAATCTCGCGCCAGTGCGGCCTCATCTGCGTTGATGCTCCACGCCTCTGATTCCGCACGCGAGGAGTAACGGAGGAGGAGCCTTTGCGTCCCTTCTGCAGGCATAGTGGCTGCGCTCTGCGCGATGAGGTCCAGGGTGGGATTCTCATGGAGGACAACCGAAGGCTGGCACGAGCCGTCCAGCTGCACGACGCCGAGATAGGACCCGGCCCCGGTGCTTGCTGCGGCCTCTAGCTGCGAGCCGAGGTCGAGCCAGAACTGTTCGCTGGTGAGTGTGGTGAGCAAGTCCAGGGGGATGTCCGCCTCCGCGAGCACGGCACCGAGCGAACTGGAGTTCTCGATGGAGCATGGAATGAGCTCGGGAGCATTCTCCATGATGAGAGAATCTTCCATGACGATGGGAGCCTCCACCAGGGGGATAGTTTCGGGAATTGCTGGTATCGTCTCTGCGGCAGGCTGCGCCGCGCATCCCGCGAGCGCGAGCCCCAGTACTGCCACGCTATAACGTGCGGTGTACGGCATAATTGCACCTCCGAGGATTGGACTCCGGGAGGCGTTCTTAAGCCTTTGCGAACGCAGGCAGATTACTTGTTCAGGCCAGCGGAAACACACCCGTGCGTCCTCATCCGCGCCTGCGCGGCTGCCGGCTGTCCAGAGTGATGACGAAGCCCGTCCTGCGGGAGCGCGCGCCGGTGCGCTCCAGAAGGGCGCGTTCCGCCTCAGCGGGGGAACTGCTCTCCAGGAAGGAGCGCAGCAGCTTCACTCGCACCGTTTTCCGCTGGCGGAGGATGCGCGAGATGTGCTCCAGCGCTGCCTCATTCAGGCCGCTCTTGCCCACCTGCACGACCGGGTCCATTCAGCCGAAGAGCTTCTCCAGCCAATCGAGGACCCGCTGCAGGACGTTGCGGGTCTCCTCCAGTTGCTTCTGGATGTCCTCGCACCGTCCGGAGGAGCAGGTGTTGGTGAGGCACTCGTAGCTGTTCTGGCAGCTCTCGCTTTCCGGTAGCTGCTTTTCCCAGGAGCCGTCCGCACAGTACGTCGGGGTGTCCTCTATGACGCGCCTGGTGCCGTACGGCAGGCAGCGGGTCTCATAGGTGCAGCCGTCGCACTCCTGCTCGGCAGGCGAGCAGTCCCTCGGGCAGGCCACATAGCAGACCTTCTGCCCCTCAAGGGTGCGGCAGACGATGTCCTCGCCCTCCTCGCAGGCTCCGTTGCCGCAGACTGATTCCTGCTCCGTGGGGCAGGAGCGGCACTCACAGCCGTTGTCCGTCCAGCCGCACGAGACCCAGGTGCCGTCGGGGCAGAGTGAGCGCTCGCAGCGTTCGGTGGGGCAGGACTCGCAGCTGCAGATGTCTCCCTTCTGGTAGCACTGCCGAGAGGAGCCATCATCGCACTTCACAGCTTCGGGGCACGGAACGATGCGCTCGCGTCCCGCGACGAAGACTCCCGCGTGGCTCGCGAGCTCCTTGGCAGAGAGGGTGATGCCGAAGACTTCGGCGCTCTCTCCCTCGCGCAGGGTCACGACGTAGGCGGCGCTTGTGACGACGACACTGGCAGAAGCTCTCCCTTCCCCACCACTCGCGCTCGTGGCGGTCGTGGAAAGGTAGCCCCCTGAGGATTCGACCGCGCGGCCGGTGATGCTGGAAATCGCCACTTCGCTTCTCGCATCAGCCTGCAGGAGACGGGTGTTTCCCGGTAGCGTCACCACAAGGTGCGCGACGAGCCAGCCGTCGGGTATTGGCTTGATGCTCGGGCCTCCTCGCGGAATTTCGACGATAGGATCGCCTTCCTCCCATGGCTCCACCGTTGGCAAATCTCGCAGATCACCTTCGAAGACTGATGGTGTCACGGGCTCGCTGACAACTGGACCTGGCGTACCATCATAAGTGGCAGTCCCACCCCCGGAGGCGGTGGTCTCGGAGCTGTCAAGTTGTCGGATGCTGCCCGAGCTGATGCCAGTCAGCCTTACGTGCAGGTCATTGTAATCGACAATGACTGCGGTGCCTCCCGGAGAAAGCTTGAACGGTTCGTTCAGCTCGACCTTTACGACGTCATCGCGCGCGACGCACCGGAATCTGGGCTGGATGGCATACGCCGGGCATGGCTGGTCAGTCTTGCAGTCCGGCACCGTGCCCTGGTCGAAGACCCGGGTGCCTTTCCTGCACACGCAGTCCGGATTGTAGGGCTGGTCCTCGCAGTATGTGGCGGTGCCGCACTGGCAGTAGGCCTTGCCGCAGACCGCAGGGCAGGCCATTCTCGGGTCCGGGCAGATGTTGGGGCAGTCCACATACTTTCCCCCCAGATTCTCGCACTTCTCCCTGGGCAGGGAAGGCGAGCACTGGGCAGACATGCAGGTGTAGTAGGGGCAGCCGGAAGAATCGAGCGCCTTGCTCACCACCTGGCCTTCGGGGCACTCCACAGGCTTCGGGGTTTCGCAAACCGAGATGGGGACGCAGGTGTAGCTCTCCACAAAGCATTGCGCTCCCAGGGGGCAGGTGCTCTTCTTGCGATAGCCTTCGGGGCAGGTGCAGTCCCTGTCCAGCGGATTTTCCGTACAATACTGGCCCTTGACGCAGACGCCCTCCTTGCAGCCGGATGCGCAGCGGGAATCGGCGACCGCCACCTCGTCGCCCTTGCAGTAATATTCGACAACCGCGTCGCCTGCGCAGTAGTCGCGCTTGGCCCCGCATCCTCCGCCGCTGGTGGAGGACTGGCAGACCGTCACCTCGCCCGCGGTGTGGAAATCGATGCCGCCGTCGGAATCACGGCAGAGCGAGGCGGGCAGGCACTCGTAAGAGGGGCAATTGTGCTCGTCCCACACCTGGCGGACGTTCCCTGACGCGCACTCCGGCCACGCCACCAGGGGGCAGGGCTTGCACTCTCCCTCGTAGATGACTCCCGCGTGGGAAGTCGAGGCGTAGCAGATGTTCTGGTAGGTCTTGCCGTCCGTGCCGCAGACAGGCACCCATTCCGTGGAGCAGCCGCCGTCGGAAGGGACGCACTCGTACACCGGGCACTGGTTGTCGTAGCTCGTCTTCGCGACGTAGCCCTGCTCGCAGGATGGGACGGACGGATAATTCGGGCATTCGGACACCACTGGCGTGCACTCGTAGACCGGGCACTGCTGCGTGTCATACCGAATGGACGCGGAATAGCCGGTCTCGCAGACTGGCCTCTCCACCTCGGGGCAAACGGTCGCGTCCGAGGACGTTTGCGCGAGCGCGAGCTGCGGGAACGCGGAGAAAATGAGCATTGCGACAAGGAGGATGCCCAGCCGTGTGCGTGCCATGCCTCCTTTCCCCGCGTTTCACCTATATAAATCTAACCGGATTGGTGGCCTCTCGCCGACAGTTTCTTATCTCCGGGGCATCCCTCGGCCGCAATGGGAGGCAGGCACCGTGATTACGTGCGGGATGGCCCGGACCTGTACGAGCTTGCAAGGGCAGTCATCGGGGTTGAGCGCCCTTCATGCGTCCCGGTGAGCCTGAGCGGCCTCCGCTCGGAGCGCACCCTGGAACTCTTCATGGAGGAGGCGGATGCCGTCGCAGGCATCATCGGGAAGGACGCGACTGTCGGCCAGGGAGTGCTCGACGCCATGGCCACCCTGTACGTCGGCTGCGATACCCGGACGCGGGTCTACTGCGGACAGCGCCTCACCGCGACGGTGCAGGCGCTGTATTCCCTTGGGCAGAACGGGCTGACGCTGGACCTTTCCCGGGTGCGCAATGCCCTGCACGCGGGCAACCTCCTGAGGGGCAGCCCCGAAGAATCATTGCGACTCTCTCTCCTTGCGTCGCTCAACTTTTGGGGGGTCAACGTCCAGCATGCCGAGCTCTCCGTCTGCGGGCGTTCCTATTTTATGGCGTTCGGCTCCCTGCACAGTGTCTTCACGATGCATGGCAAGGCAGGAATCTGCGCGGAGAGCCTCGAGGACTGTCATGTGGAACTCAACGGCGAGGCGGAGTCGTTCGGCCTCGGCAACAGACGGACGACCTACGACGTCCGCCCCGGGAGCTCCATCACCTATGACCGGAGAGGGGATGGCTGATGGAGAGCGCGGAGAATATCCGCCCCGTAGGACAGAGCGGAACTCGTACGGCATTGCGACCGGAGAATCTGAGGGTTTCTCGAAAGCCCCGGCCGGGGCAATCTTTATAAGGGACAAAATCCCTCAGGTGTATATGGGTGGGGCCAAGCTTCCTGCGGTCCGCGAAGGCGCCCCTGATGAGATTCTCGCAGTGATGCGCGACCTGGAAGCCCGGCCGCGCTTCACGCAGTGGAAGCTCGCCCATCCCGGGCACCAGCTCGCCTATCTCTTCGTGGACTTCAAGCCCTCGCAGGAGATGGTGTGGCAGGTTGGCTACTTTCGCGAGGGCATGATCACCAGCTTTGTGCTGAACGCGAAGCTGGAGATTGCAGAAGAGCAGGAGAGCGCCATGGATGCAGAGGACCTTCAGGCCCTTGACCTCTCGCGGGTGCGTGTCGGCCTTACGAGGGCGCTGCAGCATGCGCAGGAGAGCAGCGCGGCGAAGAAGCCCTTCACGGCCTTCCAGACTCTGGCCATCCTCCAGTGCATCCAGGGCGTGCAGCTCTGGAACATCACCCTCTTCGCGAAGGAGCTTGTGCTGCTGAACCTCAAGCTGGACGCTGGGAACGGCGCAGTGCTGCGTGAAGAGTTCTCCTCCCTCTTCGATTTGGCGAGGCCGTCGGCCAAGGACAGATGAGCATGGGCAGAAAAGCCAGGAACCGGCCGTGTTGCTCAGGATTTCCAGTGTGAGACTATCCGGAACTTCCGCGATATTCCGGCCGAGGTCCGTTGACTTCCTGTCGGCTCGCGGGCGCACTCATATTCTTGAACCGATGCATTCAAACGAGTAGTGTACGAAGCACATATTCCGAAGCCACAGTGTTTTTATAGGAGCATTCCCACTAGAAAATGCAGTGAGGCGGGGTGGCTGCATGAAACCTCTGGTCAGCTATAAGACTATCCGGGCAAATACATCGCTTGACGCTTTCTGTGAGGAGGAAGAGACCTCAGGGTGATGCGCATTCGCGGCATCAACCTGAGCGAGGAGGATGTCGCCCGCATCCGCTCAGCGGAGCCTCTCTCAGGCACCGCGGCGCGCGAGGTGTTACGCGAGCGCTTCACTGCCCGCGCGGAAGCGCTTGCTGCTCGCGGCGTCCAGCCAACGCTTGCCATGGTTCGCGTAGAGGGAGATGCCGCAAGCGAGTCCTACGCAAAGAGCACTGTCAAGGAATGCGAGCGATGCGGCATCTTCGGCAGGATTGTCACCCTGCCAGAGCAGGCGGGGCAGCACCAGTTGCTGGATTCCCTTTCCCGTCTCAATGGCGACGTCTCCGCTCATGGCGTCATCCTCCTTGGACCGCTGCCGAAAGGACCTGCTGCTGACCCCTATCAGGAGGCAGCGGCCAAGGCCAGGATATCGCCCTCGAAGGACCTCGACGCCCTCAGCCCGGAGAACACCGCGGCGTTCTATCTGAAGGGGGGCTCTCCGCGGTTCTATCCGCCGACCATCGGGGGAGCGCTCCTCGCCCTTGACCTCTACGGCATCGACGTCCGCGGAGCGCGGGCCGCGGTGATGGGCAGGGGCAATCTCGTCGGCAGGCCGATGGGCATCGCTCTCATGGACGAATACGATTGCACCGTCACGTATCTGCACACCAGGAGCAAGGAGCCCAGCAAGGTCCTGCTTGCTGCGGAGGTCATCGTCGGCGCGACCGGGAAGCCCCACATCCTGGGAGCGGATGATGTCCCGCACGGAGCCATCCTGCTCGACATGGGAGTGCACTTCAGGGACGGCAAGACCGTGGGCGAGTTCACTCCCGAGGCGTACCGGAAGGCGCGCGTCGCCCTCAAGACTCCCGGAGGCTCAGGAGTCATGACGGTGTGCTATCTCATGCACAATTGCCTTCTCGCGGCCGAGTCTCGTTAAACGTACTTGTCCTGGGAGGCGCCGTAGGGGCGCTTCTCCTTCGTCTTCTGGGCGTAGCTCGGTCGCGCCTGCCCGCCAAGCACATCGGACATCGTCGCGGTCCAGCCGCAGGTGCAGCCGAGGAGAATCTCCTTCTCTTGCTCATCTTTCACATAGGAGCGGTCCGCGGTGCCCTGCTGCCTGGGGGCTTCTTCCGTCCTCTCGACCTCGATATGAAAGGATTCTCCCTTGTGCTCGCCAGCGTGCATCTGGCGGGCGATGCGGACCAGCTCTTCCGGAAGATGCTTCTCGACGATAGCCTCGACATCGGAGAACGCGGTGGTGTCGCTTTGCAGCTCCAGTCTCCGACGCACCAATTCGACGGAGTAGTGCCCTGTGGGATGCTTCGCCGCATGCCCCTCGGTGACGAGGCGCAGCGCGCGGACAATCTCCTCCCGGACGGCTTCCGGCCTCTTGTTTGCCATATCCGTCCGGAGCAAAGGAAAATATTTAAATATCGCCCTTCGCCGGGAGGAGTGGGATGGAACTCTTCGTCAGATTCAGGGACGAGAAGGATGTCCCGCTGCTTCTCACCAAGAAGGAAGTCGAGCAGATCAACACCAGGCTGGAGTTCTCGCACACCATCCGGGTCTTCGGAAGCGACGCGAGCCGACCCCTCTACCTCATGCCAAAGGAGTATGACCGGGCCCGCAGAAGGTTCGAGACCTACGGGGACGACAAGCTGCACCTGCTGAACGTGGAGAAATCCGCTTCGTGGGACCATGTGCTGCACGCCGTGAAGAACAATGCAGACGGGGTGGTCATCGCGCTGCTGGCCGGCTGCGCCATTGGGCTGTGGTACCTGGGAGGGGGCAAGACGCCGGCATTCGCGTATGCGGTCTTCAATCCCGGAGAGGGGAGTCCTGGCCGCCTGGCTTTGCCCATGGTGCTGGTGGCGCTCGCCGCCCTCGGCGCGTTCGGCTACTTCCGCCTTAGGCGCAGGGGCACCGTGGTCGTGCGCTGAGCGCACATTTTTAAACGCCCCGCCCACCCTGGTACCATGTTCCGCTACCTGGAGGATACGGCATACGCGGACATCGCGTTCGAGGCGGAGGGCCGCTCCATCGAAGATGCCTTCGTCTCGGCGGCGCAGGCGTTGACGGACACCATGGCGGACCCCTCTGCGCTCGCCCCGAGCAGGAAGCATACGCTCTCCCTCACGGCTGCCTCCCTGGAGCTGCTGCTCTTCGACTGGCTCGCGGAGCTCATCTATCTCAAGGATGCGGAGCAGCTCCTGTTCTCGAGCTTCGAGGTGGCCATCAAGAAGCAGAGGAGCCGGTTCTCGTTGCGCGCCATCATCCACGGAACCCCGCTCGTCGATGTCGCGAAGGAATCCCTCCGCAATGACGTGAAGGCGGTGACCATGCACCAGCTCTCGTTCCAGGAGACGGAGCAGGGCTACCGCTGCCGGGTGGTGCTGGACATATGACCCTCGACCCAGGACTCGCGAAGCACATCCGGAAGGTCGGAGACGCCATCTGGGAGATTTCCCCGGACTACAAGGAGGGCATGCTCGTCCCTGCACGCATCTTCGCCACCGAGAAGCTGCTGCATGAGATGGATGCCGGAGTCTTCGACCAGGTCACCAATGTGGCAAGTCTGCCGGGCCTGCAGAAGCATGCGTACTGCATGCCCGACGGCCACTGGGGCTATGGCTTTCCCATCGGTGGAGTGGCGGCCTTCGACCTGGACACCGGAGTCATCTCTCCGGGTGGAATCGGGTTCGATATCAACTGCCTGGTGTCTGGCTCCAAGGTACTCACCGGGGACGGAGCTTCCATGCCCATTGAGCGGATGGAATACCTCTCAGGCGGGGAGGTGCGGTACAGGAGCTACCTCCTGCGGCTGCAAGGCAAACAGGTATGCTCCTTTGACAGGGAACGAAAGTCGTTCATGCACAAGGATGCTCTGTTCTTCCTGAAGAAGAGGTACATCGGCCCCGTCGTGGAGGTACGGACCAGACTAGGCTTCTCTGTGACCATGACACCTGAACATCCTCTGCTCACCCCCTCTGGTATGGTTCCTGCGGAGAGGGTGCGCGTGGGACAGCAGCTCGCCGTGCATCCCTTCGAGGGGGTGCCTTTCGATGAGCCCGATGACGTGGAACTCGTGAGTCCGGATGCGTTCTCTCTTGGGCAACGCGCGGAGCTCGAGAAGCGCGGCCTCCTTCCCTTCACGCTACGCAATCAGCATGTGGGCATCATCGCCCGGCTGTTCGGCTACCTACTTGGTGACGGAATTGTCTATCTTTCCGGAGACAAGGGTTTCATCTGCGCGTACGGCAAAGAGGAGGACCTTCAGGAGATGCAGCGTGATATCGCCGCCCTAGACTTCTCTGCGCGGATATACAGCAGGGAGAGAGACCACTCCATACCCACGCGATACGGGACTGTCCGCTTCCACTCGACGAACCATGAGCTCCATGTCTCCTCGCGCTCCCTAGCCATGCTTTTCCATGCTCTCGGTTACCCGCAGGGAGACAAGACCAACACCCCCTACCTTGTGCCGGAGTGGCTCCTGGCTGCTCCCCGGTGGGTGAAGAGGCTTTTCCTTTCCGGGCTCTTCGGGGCTGAGCTCTCGAGTCCACGCACGCACACGCGGACGGGGTTCGACTGTCCCACTCTCTCGATGAACAAGAATAGCATACTCGCTCCTACCGCCAGACTGTTCTGCGAGCAGCTCATCACCCTGCTCCGGGAGTTCGGCGTCGTGGTCCACCCCCTTCTCGAGCGGAACGACTACCACAACCGGCACGGGCCCACCATGCGATATAAGTTGCAGATATCCTCACAGGAGGATAATCTCCTCAGGCTCTGGTCCACGATTGGATACTCCTACAACTGCAAACGCTCCATACTCTCGCAGATTGCCTGCCTCTACATACGTGAGAAGCGTCTCCTCACCGCGGAGCGCTCCGCTGCGGCCACGCGAATCCGTGAACTCCGACAGTCAGGCTTCCGTCTACGGGAGGTGAAGGCGTTGCTCGCATCTTCCCCTGTTAACGAGCGATTCATAGCGAGGCACTTCTACGAGCAGTCTTGGGAACGGATACCCCGAGGCTCGCCGTCCTTCCAGAAGTTCGCGGGCGACCACCTTCGCGATATCGAGGAGCACGGCTGCCTGTTCGACACCATCGAAAGCATCCGCGCGATGCCTTATGCCGGAGATGTCTATGACTTCACCGTGCCGGAGACGCACACCTTTATCGCGGACAATGTGGTGGTCTCCAATTGCGGGATGCGGCTCATCACGACCAATCTCACCTACGACCGAGTGCAGCCGAAGCTCCGCGACCTCGTGGACACCCTCTTCCGCACCGTTCCCGCGGGCGTCGGGGGAGAGGGATTCCTGAAACTCAATCCCGGCCAGTTCCGCGAGATCATGTCCTCCGGAGTGCAGTGGTGCGTGGAGAACGGCTACGGCTGGCAGGAGGATGTCGAGCGCATCGAGGAGCACGGCTGCATCAGGGGCGCAGACCCCGCGAAGGTCAGCGAGAAGGCGCTTTCCAGGGGCATCAGGCAGCTCGGCACCCTGGGCAGCGGAAACCACTATCTCGAAGTCCAGCTCACCACCGCGGCCGGCATCTTCGATGAGAAGGTGGCGAGGGCCTTCGGCATCACCATGCCCGGTCAGGTGGTGGTGATGGTGCACTGCGGCTCCCGCGGCTTCGGCCATCAGGTCGCGACGGACTATCTGCGCGTCTTCGCGGACTCCATGCGCAGGCATGGCATCAAGGTGAAGGACCAGCAGCTCGCCTGCGCCCCCTTCCGCGCGAAAGAGGCGCAGGACTACTACGCGGCGATGGCCTGCGCTGCCAACATGGCCTTCTCCAACCGTCAGGTCATCATCCATCGCGTACGGGAGGCCTTCGGCAAGGTCTTCCAGGAGGACCCAGAGGCGCTGGGGATGCACATCGTCTATGACGTCGCGCACAACATCGCCAAGGTCGAGAGACATGTCGTCGATGGGAAGAAGAAGGATGTCCTGGTGCACCGGAAGGGCTCCACGAGGAGCTTCGGCCCGGGGCACCCGGAACTGATTCCCCGATACCGCGAGGTGGGCCAGCCGGTCATCATCGGCGGGAGCATGGAGACGGGCAGCTATCTCCTTGTGGGGACCGAGAAGGCGATGGAGGAGTCCTTCGGGAGCACGGCGCACGGCTCCGGCCGCACCATGTCCCGCACCAAGGCCAAGCAGCTTGTTCGGGGAGACAAACTCCAGCGCTCCATGGAGGAGCGCGGCATCTATGTCAGGGCGGCGAGCATGTCCGGCCTCGCGGAGGAGGCCGGGCTCGCATACAAGGACATCTCCGAGGTGGTGCAGGCATGCGAGCTCGCAGGCATCTCCCGGAAGGTGGTCGCGCTGAAACCAGTTGGAAACGTGAAAGGGTGAGACACATGAGATGGACGATGGTCATGGTAGCGTTGCTGCTGCTGGCAGCATGCTCAACGCCGGTGCAGCAGCCTCAGGAGATACCTGTGGTGCCGACCGGGCAGGAAGCCCCTCCCCCGACGATTCAGGCACCCGCGGACCCCTTTGCCGCGGTGCAGGAATGGCTCTTCACCTTCCTTTTCGGTGTCGGGAACTACAATGACCTTACCGGACAGTACCGGGAGGGCATCGAGCTCGGCGAATTCAGCCATCCCCGGGGCATCGCGCTGCTGGGCGATAAGGTATACGTCGTGGAAGAGGGCAACCATCGCGTCCAGGTCCTCTCGCTCGACGGGACACCCCTGGAGACCTTCGGCTCCAAGGGCGGCTCCAACGGCCAGCTGAGCTTCCCCGCGGACATCACCGTGTCCGGAGGCGAGGTCTACATCGCGGACAAGGCGAACCAGCGCGTCTCGGTCTTTTCCGCTGGAGGCGAGTTCCTGCGGAGCTTCGGCACTCGCGGCAGCGGTGCGGGCCAGTTCCTCAACCCTGTCGGGGTTGCGGTGCACGAGGGTAGGGTCTACGTGACCGATGAGGGTAACCACCGCGTCCAGGTCTTCACTCCCGAGGGGGAGTGGCTCCTCTCGATGGGCTCCCGTGGCCCGCAGGCAGGACAGCTCCTCAACCCGAGGCAGCTCTTCGTGGACAGCACAGGGGTGTACGTCGCTGACTACGGGAACCATCGCATCGCCCATTTCACCCTTGACGGAGAGCCCGCGGCCGGTCTCGCGGCGGTGAAGGGCCGTGAGGTGGGGCAGCTGCAGTTCCCGCTCGACGTGATGCGCATCGGCGACTATCTCCTGGTGAGTGAGGACGGCAATCATCGCATCCAGGTCTTCAAGGAAGGCCGGAGCGTCGCGACGTTCGGCGAAGAGGGCATCGAGGAGGGCCAGTTCAAGAACCCCGCGGGCATGGCGCGCTCAGGAACGACGCTTTTCGTCGCGGATGGAGGAAACCACCGGCTGCAGGCATTCAGCCTGGTATGATTGCGTGGGCTGAGCGACACTTCTGGCTCTTCTTCGCCCTCGGCATAGGCCTCGCGCTGGCCATGCCCCGGAAGATGACCGCGCTGTCAGGACTGGCCCTGCCGGCGCTCGCGGTGGTGCTGCTGCTCACCTACCTTCGGTTGGATGTGTCCAGGCTGCGGGTGTTCCGCTCGCCCTACCTCGTGGCGTTCGGAGCGCTGCGTTTCCTGGCGCTCCCTGTCGCGGCTGCGCTGCTACTCGGCGGCTGGAGATACTCCTCGGGAGCCGTGCTCCTTCTTGCGATGCCTGCTGGGCTGAGCACTCCCGTGCTCGCGCACCTCTTCGGCGCCGCGATGGAAGAGGCGCTCGTGCTGAGCATCAGCGGCCACCTGCTCTCACCCTTCAGCGTTCCTGCGGTACTGGGGCTGAGCGGCGCGAGCGTCAGCGTGCCCCTGAGCGTCATCTCGAGGATGCTTGCGCTGCTCGTGCTGCTCCCCTTCGCTCTCGCGGCCCTCTGCCGTACCTTCCTCCCCCGGCTTGTCCGGCGCACTTCCCCATCGTATAGCGCGCTCTCCCTCGCGCTGCTCACCGTCATCATCGCGGGGACCATCGCGCCCCACAGCGCCTCGCTGCTCGGCGCGGTCCGGGAGGCTCCTGCTCTCCTTGCACTGCTCGTCGCACTATGCGTCGCGCTCCATCTTTTCGGCTGGCTGCTCGCCATTGGGAGGAGCGGGAAGGAGCGCGTCACCCTGGTGATCAGCAGCAGTTTCATGAATTCGACGTTGGCGCTGGTGCTCGCCTCGCGGTTCCTTTCTGCTGACGCGCTGCTCGTCTCGGTGCTCTATCTCATCCCCCTGAACCTCGCGAGCATCCCGCTCGGGCTGCTGGCGAGAAGGATGCTCGCTTCCGAGAGCAGATAGTGCCGTCGGCCGCGTTGCGGATAATTTCCGCGATTTCGGCGAGACAATCCGGAACTCCTGCGGCATCGCGGCCGAGGTCATGTGCTTTTCTCCGAGTTGCCGGCGCAAGAAACTTAAGCCGTGCGGTCGCTCCCCGGGCCATGCAAACGCGGCTGGGCACCGGACCATCACCACTGGAGGTGAAGGACGGCTTTGTCACCCATCCCCGGGTGCGCGAGCGGGCCATCCTCGCCCGCGACTACCAGCTCGCCATCGCCAGCACGTGCATGCGGGAGAGCACCGCGGTCATCCTTCCCACAGGACTGGGGAAGACGGTCATCGCGGTGCTGGTCATCGCGCAGGTCCTTCCCGCCAAGGTGCTGTTCCTCGCGCCCACGAAGCCGCTGGTACTGCAGCACGCGGAGACCTGCGGCCGCCTTCTCCGCCTCCCTGCTGAAGCAGTGCTGACCGGAGAGGTATCGCCGCCGAAGAGGAAGCGGCTGTTTGCTGAGTCAGGCGTGGTGTTCGCGACCCCGCAGACCGTGCTCGCGGACCTCGACGCCGGACGGTATTTCCTGGACGCTGCGCTGGTGGTCTACGACGAGTTCCATCACGCCGTTGAGGATTATGCTTACGTGCCCATCGCCGCGAGGTACGGGGGACTTGCATTGGGACTGTCAGCGTCGCCCGGAGCAGGCCAGAAGAAGGTGAAGCAGATACTGGCCAACCTGCGCCTCACGCGGGTCGAGAGCCGCACTCGGGAATCACCGGACGTCGCGCCGTTCCTCCAGGAGCTGGGGGAGGAGCGCCTTTCCGTCGAGCTGTCCGACGGGATGCTCGCCATCCGCACGCCCCTGCGGGAGCTGCTGCTCTCTGCTCTCGGAAAACTCCGCCAGTACGGCTTCCTGCGCTACAAGAAGGTCGAATACCTCTCCAAGAGCGATATCATCGCGTGCGGGAGCATGCTCCGGGGCGCGCTCGCGAAGAGGAGGAGCGGGAAACTCTTCGCCGCGATGAAGGCGCAGGGCACCGCGCTCCAGGCATCGCACTGTCTTGAGCTCCTGGAGACTCAAGGCGTTGAGCCGCTGAAGAGCTACTTCGCGAAGAGCGCAGAGGAAGGCAAGAAGTTCATCGCTCTCCCGGAGGCTGCGCACATCCGCTCCCTCGCAGAGCTGTACGGGGGAGAGAGCCATCCCAAGCTCGCTGCGCTTGCCGGCATGGTGCAGGAGCAGCTCGCGCAGCCGGAGAGCAAAGTGCTGGTGTTCACCCAGTTCCGCGATACTATCCCGA
>Ga0209542_10011560_pt1 | contig 15646 bp, 19 predicted proteins | sample RifCSPhighO2_01_FD_184028 | JGI IMG/M metagenome (GOLD analysis project Ga0209542, IMG submission 184028) | Soil microbial communities from Rifle, Colorado - Rifle CSP2_plank highO2_0.1 (SPAdes) (version 2) | ecosystem: Environmental > Terrestrial > Deep subsurface > Rock core/Sediment ... | reverse complement strand
CATAAATCTATCTTAATACGCATGTTAGAATAGTCCAATGCAATATTTTCCGGAACTGTTTGAAGCCATGCTCAAAGAGCGCGGTGTGACTCCTGAAGAACAAGAAAGCTTTCTCAATCCAGATTACGAGAAACTCCACGATCCGCTGGAACTGCCCGATATGGAGAAGGCCCGCGATAGGGTGATAAGAGCGATCAGGGACAATGAACATATTGTTGTTTTCTCCGATTACGATTGTGATGGTTTACCGGGGGCAGTGGTACTTTCTGATTTCTTTGCGCGAATAGGATATGAAAACATTTCTTTCTATATTCCTCACAGGCATGACGAAGGCTTCGGTCTTAATCGGGACGCTATAGAAGAAATCAATGCGCGTGGCGCCAAACTTATTATCACTATCGATTGTGGTATTGCTGATACGGAAGAAGTGGTACTTGCTAATGAGAATGGTATAGATGTCATTATTACTGACCACCACAAACCGAATCCGGTTTTGCCAGACGCCTATGCCATCGTCAATCAGAACAGAGACGATTCGGGTTACCCATTCAAAGGACTCTGCGGCGCGGCGGTTGCGTTTAAGTTGGTGCAGGCCGTTGTCGCCCATGAGACTTTCGGGGTCAAACCCGGCATGGAGAAATGGTCTCTTGATATGGTGGCTGTTGCCACTCTTTCGGATATGGTGCCACTTCTCGGTGAGAATAGAATTCTAGCCCGTTTCGGACTTTCGGTCTTGCGCAAGTCTTCCCGACCGGGACTATCCGCTCTTTTCAAAAAAATGAATCTTGATCAACATACTGTTTCGGAAGATGACGTTACCTTTATGATCACCCCGCGAATTAATGCCGCTTCACGTATGGGTGTACCAGAAGACGCTTTTAAACTTTTAAGAACGAAAGATTATAACGAAGCGGAAAGACTGGCTCTCCATTTGGAGCAGATAAACAACGAACGCAAGGGAGTGGTTGCGAGTGTCGTCAAAGAAGCTAAATCTCGGCTTGCAGGTCGTTCTGAAATTGCCGATGTTATCGTAATTGGTAATCCGGAATGGCGGCCGGCCCTTCTTGGTCTGGTCGCCAATTCGCTTGTTGAAGAATATCAAAGACCGACTTTTGTCTGGGGTAGAAGCGGGGATGGGACCCTTAAGGGTTCTTGTCGTTCCTACAACGGTTATGATCTTTTCGCTCTGATGAGCGCCACAAGCGATGTTTTCGTAGAGTTTGGCGGACATACTGGAGCTGGTGGATTCTCTGTTACTCTCGAAAGTCTCACTACTCTCGAAGAAAGATTATCTAAGGCCCTGCAGCGCTTAGAGGCTACGCCACCGAGTGTCAACATGTCTCTATTTGATATAAATTTGACTGATATTGGTGAAAATCTTTGGAATTTGGTTTCCAGCTTTGCGCCATTCGGTATGGGAAACAGGAAACCAGTTTTTAAAATTCCCAAAGCGGAAATAAAATCAGTGAAAAAATTTGGTAAAGAAAGTAATCATTTAGAAGTTATATTCAATAGCGGAGATAAAGAGGTGAAAGCGATCTCTTTTTTCTCTAGTCCAGATTCTTACTCTCCCCCTCTAACTCCCGGTGCCTCTATTTCTTTGCTCGCCAATCTAGAAAAATCCTATTTCCGTAGCCGTCCCGAACTGCGTCTCCGAATTGTTGATATAGAACCTTAGATAAGGGTGGCTATATTCATTTGGCGAATATATATTTGTACTTGATGCAGTTATTGATATAATGAGATTATGATGAAATTAATTTTGTCTGCACCGGTCATTATTGCTGTTGTTGTTTTCGTGATATTTCACTTGCTTAGTAACAGATTAAAGAAAAATGGTTTTAAGATTGCTATTGATAAGCCAATATTTGGGTATATAGCTCTTGTCGCTTTTGTAATATTCTTGTGTTGGTTTTGGTTCTTCATATTTGCTCCTTGGAATTGGGATTTTGGAAATTAATACCATCTCTCTCTTTTTTACTGGGTCTATTCAAAATCTTCTTTTGAAAGTTTAGACTGTCGCAGGATTGAGTTAAAAGTACCCATCGGGATTTCTTTTCTATTTGCCGGTACGATAACAATGAACTTTTTCCGTTCAGAAACCAATTTAACGTGACTCCCTTTTTGAGATGTAATATCAAACCCGTTTTCTTTCAAGACCCTGATGATTTTTCGGGAAGAATGAAGTCTAGGCATACTGAAGCGAGGCGCTTCTGATGACAGCAGATTTTATTTCTGGCACGCGTATTCTGCCTATATCTTCTAAATAAAGTTCAAGCGCTTCCTTCACATTAAATAAAGCTTGTTTTTGAGTTCTGCCGAAACTTGAAACATCAATATTGAGACACTGAGCTACCCAGTGCTTACCTTCCTTCCAGACAATAATGCGGAAGTTAACCTTTTTCACAATCACAGTTTATCACATTAAGTTAAGGCATGCTATATTTATTTCGATGATTACTATCTACACAGATGGAGCCTCGCGGGGAAATCCCGGACCGGGAGGATGGGGAGGGGTTATCGCAAGTGAAAATCAGGTTGTAGAAATTGGCGGGAAAGAAGATCATACTACTAATAACAAAATGGAATTGACCGCATGCATTCGCTCGCTTGAATTTACAATTTTCAGTTCTCAATTTTCAAATAAACCCATTCAGATTTATACCGACTCTGAATATGTGATGAAAGGTATTACAGAGTGGATACATAGATGGCAAAAGAAAGGTTGGAGGACCGCGAAGAGAAAGCCAGTGTTAAATCAAGACCTATGGCAAGAACTTCTTCGTGTGATAGAAGGGAAAAATATTGAATGGAAATATGTGGCTGGACACACGGGCGTGTCTTTGAATGAACGCGCGGATGAGATCGCCACCACCTTTGCCGATAATCTTGATCCCGTTCTCTATAATGGAGCAAAAGACAAATACAAATAGTGTTTTCATTTTTATTTTTGGTTTCATCTCGGGTATCCTTGTTTCATCATTTCTTTTCATTTCCCCAATCTTAGGTACCTTCATTATTTTTCTGGGTTTAGTAATCTTTCTGGTTGAGAAAGTTTGGAAAAGGGAGGTTGTTAAAGAAGTTTTATTTCTTTCTCTCGCCGTTTTATCATTCGGTCTTGGCATCTTGCGCTACTCTATAAAAGATTTTCATGAGTCACTCACCCCAAGTTCTATCGGTGTGGTAATAAACGAACCGGAACAGAGAGAAAATACCACCCGTTTTGTTTTGCGGTCGGATAATGGAGAAAGGGTTTTGGTTAACACGGATTTATATAGTCCTGTCCGATATGGAGATAGGGTAGAGGTAAATGGGAAGCTTCAAGAGCCGGGTATCATAGATGATGAAAATAGTGGCCGATCGTTTGATTACGGCAAATACCTATCTAAAGATGATATTTATTACACTTGGAATTTCGCGCAAGTTGAAGTGCTCTCTCGTGGCCACGGTAATCTTATAAAGCAGGCGCTCTTTAGACTAAAAAGAAGTTTCGTCGATAAGACCAAAGAAATTTTAGCGGAACCGTACGCCAGTCTTCTTTCTGGTCTCATTGTATCCGGCAAAGAGACGATGCCGAAAGATATTCTTGAAGAATTTCGACGTGCGGGAGTGATACATATTGTGGTGCTTTCTGGCTATAACATTACGATCATTGCTGAATTTATTAAAACGATATTTAGAAGTGTCGCTTTTTCTGTTGTTGGCATCATCTTATTTGTTATTATGACGGGAGCGCAGGCCACAGTGGTGCGCGCGGCGATCATGGTGCTTACTGTCATTCTCGCGAAGAAGTTGGGAAGAAATTTTTCAGCATCACGGGCACTTCTTGTCGCCGCCTTCCTGATGCTTCTTCATAATCCAAAAATTTTAGTATTTGATCCATCCTTCCAGCTCTCTTTTCTTGCTACATGCGGACTTATATTTGTTACTCCGATAGTCGAGAAGTATTTAGGTCGAATATCAGAGAAATGGGGGTTACGGGCGGTCGTTTCTGCCACTCTTGCAACTCAAATCACAGTTCTACCTCTCCTCGTTTATTCTATGGGTAATGTTTCTCTAGTCTCGCTTCCGGCCAATATTCTTATCCTACTTTTCATTCCTTATACTATGCTTACGGGTTTCATTGCTTCACTTATCGCATATGCGAATTTCACCTTAGCATTGCCATTCTCGTATGCAACGTATCTTTTGTTGGCCTGGATTCTTGGAGTTACTCACTATTTCGGATCTCTTTCTTTCGCGTCCATCACTGTTCCGCCCGTACCCTGGTGGTTTGTTGTCCTGATTTATTTCTCGATTATTGTTTTCGTACGGCGTTCGCGAAATTTTGTTCCACGTTCTGCCAATTAAGATTTTCGAAAAAATCCTCGACATATTTCTTTTTTTCTCCGGGAGTATAGTCAATAAAATACGCATGTTCCCACATATCGAGTACTAGAATCGGAGAAAGACCGACGAGTTGTCCGAGATGATGTTCGTCAACCCAGGTATTCAACAATCGTTTGGCGTGAGGATCGTAGTAAAGTATTGCCCAACCGATACCGCGAATGAGTGCTATAGACTTGAATCTATTTAACCACTTATCAAAATCACCCCACTCACCCTCGATTGCTTTCGTTAAAGAGTGATCTGGTGTGAACGCAGTCGAGCCGTCTTCAAAATGCGCGAAATAATATTCATGATTACGCATACCATCAAATTCAAACCCGAATCTGCGTTGTATTTCTCCGAGCGCATAAACATTGATTTCCGAATCCTTAGACAGTCCTTCTATTTTGGAGAGAAGAGTGTTGGTATTCTTAACATAGCCAGCATAAAGCTTAAGATGTTCCCCAATCGTTTTCTCACTTATACCCTTAAGTTTCGGAATATTAAATTTCCTTTCTTCAAATGTTTTAGTCATAAAAACATTATACTATAAAGTATGGATTTTATAAGAAAGAACTCCAGAGAGATAGTGGTCAGTATTCTAATTCTCTCAAATATTTTTGTCTGGCTTGCGGTTTACCAAAGACGACCGGGGAACATTCTGACTGTTTATTTTCTGGACATCGGTCAAGGTGACGCAATCTTTGTAGATTCACCCCAACATGGCAGAGCGCTTGTTGATGGCGGAGCAAACAGAAAAGTTCTAAGTGAACTCGGGAAAATTTTACCCTTCGCCGATAAACGCATAGATATAATAGTGGAAACTCACCCGGACAAGGATCACATTGGCGGTCTGCCGGAAGTGGTTAGTCGGTATAATGTTGGATTGTTTCTTGAGCCGGGAGTGGAATCAGAAAACGTCATTGATGATGAACTGAAAAAGAGAGTAGAAGAGAATAATATTCCGAGACTTTTGGCGAAGAGGGGAATGGTTATTGATTTCGGCGATGGGGCGAAACTTCAGATACTTTTCCCTCTCCATGGTCAAGGTGTCTCTAATTGGGAAACAAACAGTGCTTCGATAGTGGCGAGACTTGTCTATGGGGATAAATCTTTCTTGCTGACTGGTGATTCGCCTATAAGAATAGAAAATGTTTTACTTAATTTAGACCAAAATCTCCTTGATTCCGATGTTTTGAAAGCCGGTCATCATGGCTCACGCACGTCCACTTCTCTTTCTTATGCGCAAACAGTTTCTCCTAAATATGCCGTTATCTCTGCCAGTAAAGATAATACTTATGGCCATCCCCACAAAGAAGTTCTCGATATTTTAGAAAGTGTTGGTGCTAAGATTGTCAGTACCGCCGAATCTGGCACTCTTAAATTCGAAACGGACGGTAAAATTCTCGAATTCAAATAGAATTAATACCATCTATTCTCCCGTTATCATACATACGTTATAATATCACTATCGTGAATGATTAACGTATGGGTAAGATTGAAGAAAAAAATAAAAAGAAAAGCAGTCGCGAGCACTTGCAGAAACTAATTCTTCAGACTGTAGCAGACATTGGTATGTTAAGTGTTGCACTACTAGCACCCAATGTAGCTAAAGCTATGTATAAGCTTGGTCTTGTTCCAAAAAAGAGACAGAATGAATATACAAGCTCATCTGCCAGTAAGTTGGTCAAGCGTGGACTACTCTTCTACGATGGTAAAAGATATTGTCTAACGCCCAAAGGGGAAGATATTTTCCGCCGCTGGCAGTTTGCTGATTTTAAATTAGAAAAACCTAAGAGATGGAACAGAAAGTGGAGAGTAATCGTTTTTGATATTCCAGAAAAGAAAAGGAAAATACGTGATCAGATTAGGGCCCTATTTAAAACAGCTGGCTTCTATCTGTTACAAGATAGTGTTTGGGTTTATCCTTATGATTGTGAAGATGTTCTGACGCTTCTCAAGTCTGATCTCGGAGTAGGAAGGAATGTTCTGTATCTCATCGTCGACGAATTAGAAAATGATAAACATCTGCGTAAGTTTTTCGACCTACTTTAGTCTAGTTTAGCTTGAGATTTCACTATACGTTAATAACTCACGACCGTGAACTAATAAAGTAAGTTAAATAATCCTATTCTATCAATCTAGTAAAAATTGGCGCTAAAATTGTTAGCACCGCCGAATCCGGCACGATCAGGTTTGAGACAAATGGTGAAACTTTGGAGATAAGGTAGAATATGAAGATGGCGGAAGCACTGACATTCTCTAATCCAAGCGAGGGGTTAGCCTATCTAAAAATGCTTGTTAATGGTCGACCCGCCGATCCGTTTAACATGAAATTAATGCCTCGCGAAACCGGCAATCCTGCTGGAATTGAGGCCATCAAAGAATCTTTTTATCTCAAACATGGAAGCAACAGAGAAGAGGTCGAAGTGGTCATAATGACTAAGTATAAACTCAAATAATGGAACAATTTATTGGTGTAGCTAAAAGTGCAGCCGAAAGTCTTGGAAAAGACGTGTTTGAGAAGGTTTCGGAACACTCAATTAAATTTGATAAAGAGATTACTGAAACGCGTGTCTATTCTAAAGAAGAAGTCAGAGAGAGATGGCAAACTAGAGAGTGGAAAATTGGTGATACAATTATCCAAGCAATCGGTGTGAGTCACGTACCAGAGACATTTTTGGAATTTCGGCAGGAAATTGAGCAAGCAATTCAGGAAAGTGATGTGGTGGTGAATGAATTTGCACCAGAAGCTCTTGGATTCTACGACAAAACTTCAGCAGATCGTTTAAGGGGTATAGAATCAAAATTTCGCAAAGGCTACAATCTTGAACAGTTACGGCAAAAATTTAACGAGTATGAACGACAGTCCAATATGGGGATTTTCCAACATGAAATTGAACTATTGGCGGCAAAATATGACAAAGACATGGCTCTTGCCGATCTGGCTTGGTCCAAGGACCCTGAGGACTTGCTTCAGGGCGAGTATTTATATGACTATTGGGCAAAACAAGCCGCAGAAAACAAGGCATTGTTGAAAAAAGCTGGTCTATATACTAGTGCTGCTGTACTTGGGATTGTGGGTTTAGTGGATTTTGTTAATAAACCACAGAGTATGTCGAGAAGAAAATTTCTCAATCTTGGGTTGATGGCTGGTGCAGCTGCTATTGCCGGAGTAACACCAAAAATAACTGAAACTCTCCCTCAAAGTGCATTCGAAGAATCGATGAAGATAAAGGATGATCAGAATGAACTGGTACGTTTGCGCGACGCAAAACTTGCGGAAGCATTGCAGCAGCTATCAAAGGCTGGTTATAAAAAAATTGTGTTTATTTATGGAATGGGTCATTTGGAACCAGTGGAGAAATATCTAGGTACTCCTGAAAAGGGTGCAAGCGAACTTGCCGCAAGCAAGCATGTTATTGAGCGCAATAATCCAGACGCTTTCCGTTTGTATCGCCAATCGTATGGCAATAATCATTCCGAAAGATTTGTTGCTTCAGAAAAGAAGGTTTGGAAACGTATACCACTTGTAAAATAATTCAGCTGCCACTCATGGGGTTGGGCAGTAAAAAATCTCAACCTTAAATAACCCCGGCTTTTTTGAGGACACTGTGAGCGCCACGTTTGTTGATGGTCTTGATGGCTCTGGTTGAGAGAATGAGAGTGATCGTTTTCTTAAGTTCGGGCACATAAATGCGCTTCTTTTGAAGATTCGGGTATTTACGAATAGACCCTGTGGGGTTGAATTGAGTTGCGCGGGTGCGGTTAGAGTATCCTCCGCCCATCTTTGAACCTTTTTTATTTACAGGACAAATTCTTGGCATAATCCAGCCAATTTACATGATATAATGCGCAAATGCAAGTAGATTTTATCTTTCAGATCGCTGTTCTCGTGATGTCTGTGGTCATCCATGAAGTTTCGCATGGCTATGCCGCAAGTTTCCTAGGTGACCAGACGGCAAGGTATCAAGGTCGTCTGACACTTAATCCTTTCAAACACCTTGATTTCGTCGGTTCGTTTTTGGTGCCTCTTTTGCTTTACGTATCCAAAGTGGGCATCATTTTGGGCTGGGCGAAACCGGTACCCTATAATCCTTACAATCTCAAACCCGGAAGATGGTCGGAAGCGATTGTGGCCTCTGCCGGTCCGGCCTCCAATATTTTTCTGGCGCTTTTATTTGGTTTATTGTTACGCATTGGTATTGTAAGTGAAACTAATCCAGCTTTTATCGAAATCGTATCCCTGATAGTTTTCATTAATATTCTCCTCGCTATTTTCAATCTTGTGCCCATACCGCCCCTTGACGGCTCTAAGCTGATTTTTGCTTTCTTCCCGGATAAGTCGCGCCAAATCAGAGGATTTTTCGAAAGATACGGTTTAATCCTCGTTCTCTTTTTTATTTTCTTCCTATGGCAATTTATTTTTCCGGTCATTGTTCTGCTTTTCCAGCTGATTACCGGTATTAGCTTCTAGGTTTTAGCTTCTTGCTTCTAGCTTGCAATCAATCATACTTTTTAGTAAAGTTCAACCCTAAAGCTGACAGCTAGAACCTAGTAGCTAACAGCTTCCCAAATGTCCACAATTAACCAACTTATTAGACACAAAAGGAAAAAGATTGCTCGCAAAACCAAAGCGATTGCTTTGACGCGCGGTTTCAATACCATTAAGAATCGTCCGGTATTTTTTAACGCTCCCTTCAAGCGAGGAGTGGCTACTAAAGTCACAACCAAAACTCCCAAAAAACCGAACTCCGCCATCAGAAAAATTGCCAGAGTTCGCCTGACCAATGGCATGGAAGTGACCGCCTACATCCCCGGCATTGGCCACAATTTACAAGAACACTCCGTAGTTCTCCTGCGAGGCGGCCGTGTTAAGGATGTCGGTTTGCGCTATACGATTGTGCGCGGGGTGTTGGATGCTACGGGTGTTGAAAATAGAAAACAAGCCAGGAGTCAATATGGAGCCAAGAAACCAAAGGGGAAGTAAATAGTAGATAGAATGAGAAGAAAAATAAAAACTAAAGCTAAAATTCAGCCCGACTACGCCTATGATTCCGAGAAGGTGACGAAGTTTATCAATTACTGCATGGAACGTGGCAAGAAGGCGACTGCCAGAAAGATTGTTTACGAGTCCTTCAAGGATATCAAGGAAAAAACCAAGAATCCAAATCCTCTGGAAATTTTCGAATCCGCGCTTAAAAATACCGGTCCGACTATGGAAGTACGATCAAGGCGTGTCGGCGGAGCCAATTATCAAATTCCTCGTGAAGTACGTCCGGAACGCCGTCAATTTCTCTCAATGAAATGGATTATTGACGCTGCGCGCGCCAAGAAGGGCAAACCTATGCATGTAAAGCTCGCGGAAGAAATTATCGCCGCCTCCAATAACGAAGGTGACGCTGTTAAAAAACGTGAGAACACTCATAAAATGGCGGAAGCTAACAAAGCATTTGCTCATTTCGCCTGGTGATTTGCGAAGCAAATCACCCTGAGCTTGTCGAAGGGTAGAACTAAATAATTATGAACAGAGATTATCCGTTGGAACGAGTCAGGAACTTTGGAATCATTGCTCACATTGATGCCGGCAAGACCACTACTTCCGAGAGAGTGCTTTATTACACCGGCGCACAACATGACATAGGAGAAGTACATGAAGGTGATACCACCACCGACTGGATGGAGCAGGAACGCGAGCGTGGTATTACCATCACCGCCGCGGCCATTACTTGTTTTTGGAAGGGGACGCGTTTCAACATTATCGATACTCCGGGTCACATTGATTTTACGGTAGAAGTAAAGCGTTCTCTTCGGGTACTTGACGGCGCGGTGGTTGTTTTTGACGGTGTGGCCGGTGTGGAGCCGCAGTCTGAAACTAATTGGCGTTACGCCGAGGAAGCGCAAGTGCCTCGCATTTGCTTTGTCAATAAACTTGATCGTATCGGAGCTTCCTTTGAACGTTCATATAAATCCATTCTTGACCGGCTTTCTAAAAAAGCGGTTCGTATGCAGATTCCCGTCGGAGAAGAAGCCAAACACGAGGGTGTTATAGATTTACTCAGGATGAAAGCGTATTACTTTGAAGGTAACATGGGCAATTTAGTGATTGAAAAAGATATTCCGAGTGATCTTCACGCCGAGGCGGAAAAATACCGCGCCGAACTGGTAGAAAAAATTGCGGAAAGCGACGATACTCTAATCAATGATTATCTGGAAGGTAAAGACATTGCTCTCGATGCGTTGAAATCAGCGTTGCGCAAGGCAGTTATCGCCAATAAAATTTTTCCGGTTTTTGCCGGTTCGGCTCTGAAGAACAAGGGCGTCCAACTTGTGCTTGACGCAGTTGTGGATTTTTTGCCGTCACCTTTGGACATCCCGGCTATTAAAGGTATCGATCCTCGTACCGGGGAGGAAGTAGAGCGCCACGCTTCGGACACAGAACCCTTCTCGGCGCTTGCGTTTAAACTTCAATCCGATCCGTTTGTTGGACAATTAACGTTCTTTCGTGTTTACTCGGGTACGGTAGAGTCTGGTACTTATCTATACAATTCAACCACTGGTGAGAAGGAGCGCCTGGGTCGGATAGTTCGTCTACAGGCCAATCAAAGAGAAGAAGTAAAGAAAGTCTTCGCTGGAGAAATAGCCGCCGCTGTCGGTCTAAAGAATGCAAAAACTTCGCACACTTTCTGTGATGAAAACAATCCCATCATTCTCGATCGGATTACTTTCCCAGAGCCCGTTATTTCTTTGCGCATTGAGCCAAAAACTAAAGCCGACCAAGAAAAAATGGGCATGGCCCTCAAACGTCTCTCGGATGAAGACCCGACTTTCAAAATCAAATCAGACCAGGAAACGGGTGAGACGGTTATCATGGGTATGGGTGAACTTCATCTTGAAATTATCGTAGACCGTATGAAGCGCGAATTTTCCGTCGAAGCTAATGTCGGCAAACCGCAAGTAGCGTATAAAGAAACTATTACAAGCGAAGCGGAAGTAGAAAATAAATATATCAAACAAACCGGGGGCAAGGGTCAATACGGACATGTCAAGATTAAAATTAAGCCCTTGCCCAAATACGACCCGGAAGCGAAAGTGCCGAAAAACGCTCATCGCGAGCCGGGATTTGAGTTTATTGACGCTATTAAAGGCGGAGTCATCCCGCAAGAATTTATTCCAGCCGTAGAGAAGGGTATCAGGGAAGCGATGGATAGGGGAATTGTCGCCGGTTACAAGATGACGGATATTTCCGCCGAACTGAATTACGGTTCGTATCATGATGTGGACTCTTCGGAAATTGCTTATAAGATTGCCGCTTCGCAGGCATTTCAAGAGGCGGCAAGACGCGCCAAACCAGTCATTCTTGAACCTATTATGAAAGTGGAAGTAGTGATGCCGGAGAGATTCATGGGTGATATTACCGGCAATCTCTCGGGTAAACGCGGACAGATTGAAGCGATGGAAGACCGTGGTGAGCTCAAAGTGGTGCGGGCAAAAGTACCTCTCTCTGAAATGTTTGGTTACGTTACATCTTTGCGTTCTATGACCGAAGGTCGCGGTTCTTCCACTATGGAATTTGATCACTACGCTATCGTGCCCCAAAACGTTGCACTAGGGATTATTGAAGCCAGAACGGGAGGGAAGTAATTTAAAAAAATACTTGTAATTTTGTTTGTAATAGATATTGTATGAACTTATCCTCCAGTACATGACGCATGTGCTGGAGGATTTCCTATTCCAAAGTCATTTTTTTAAGTGTGTTACAATAGGTACAAACATTATGCAAATAAGTGAAGTTAAAGAAAAAATATCTCCAGTCTTACGCGAATATGGCGTCAAAAAGGCCTCTGTTTTTGGATCTGTTTCTCGTGGCGACGCTCGTCCTGATAGTGATGTGGATTTGCTTGTGGAACTAGGGTCTAGGCCGATGGGTATTTATAGGTACATGCAACTAAGAGAAGATTTAGCAAAAAAACTTGGAAAAGATGTGGACTTAGTATCAGAAGGTTACATAAATAAATTTCTAGAACCATATATTAGACCGGAATTAAAGACTATTTATGAAGAGTGAGAAATTTCACATAGACTTTATGCTTGATTCCATAAGGAAGATAGAGGATTCTGTTTCGGGCATTGATAAAGAACTTTTGTCTTATGATACTTTTATGCCATGATAATATATCAATATGATCGAAGAAGACTTAGCCACAATCAATAAAAAGAATGACCAATTTAGACGAATCTGCGGACTGTGCGGGAAGAAGGATAAAGGATTGACCAAGACGGAATGTTGTGAGCAATGGATATGTGATGATGAGGGAGAATACAAACTTTTTTCGTACGCTAGAAATTCATGCTCCAGAAATCATAGAAGATTCACACTTTGTGCATTTCATCATAATGAAGATCACAAAGGAGATTGGAAGATTTGCAAGAAATGCTTAAAAGGTCTTGCCAATGAACTTGAAATATATGTTTGGTACGGAACTAATGAATATAATTTCGAAAAATTGGAAAATCCTCCCAAATACGATCCCACCTATTGTGACTCATGTGGAAAAGTTATTCATCTTAGTCTTAGAGAGGGTGGTTACTCAACTTATATGGGGAAATATCACTGTCACATATGTTCGGCAACACAAAGGAACATGGAACAGATTAATAATGAAAAAAGGATTCCGAGGAAAAGCAAATCAGAGATTAATAAGCTAATGAAAAAGGTCATTGGAAGAAGGGAAGAATTAGAAAAAGAAATACCAGAACTATTAATAAAGTTGAAAAGCAAACACTCTTTTGATGATGTAAAAAAATTTATTTATAACGAGGAAGAAGCTGGGGGAATTCAAGATATTCTCGAAATGTTTACTGGTGGAGATTTCGAGTGTATAAACAATAAACAACTCCAAACTATCATGGATGCGTGGAATTATTTACCACACAAATCTCTGAATGACAAATGCCCACATGAAATGCTTATAGCATCTTAAAATATGTTGTAAAATAAGGATCTTTTGATGAAATAGTTTAATGTGCTTGACTTATAAAATTAGATATGGTATACTGTGAATGTGTGGTACGGAAGTCCCACACAAGTTCTTTAACAACTAAATAGAGAAGTTAGGATAACGCAGAATAATATTCGCGCAAGCGAAGACTGCAATGTTATTCCTCTTCTCCGACATTAAGAGTGTTAGAAATAATTTTGTTAGTGTCGGAAAGAGGGATCGTATTATGCGATTCCTAAGAAAAGAGTTTGCGGAATTACGGCAATCGCAAATTTCTAAGACTAATTCCTGTTGAAGGAACGGTTTTTCAGTAGCCGTCTCGTTGGTATCCGCACAGCGGAAATTCAAAACCGACGAGGGGAGAGAGGGATGAAAAAGTGTTTCGTGGTATTGTCGTGTTCCAATATGGAGGAGCACGATGGGAAATTCAAGGTTGTTCCACTGGAAGACGGACGTGTCCGTGACGGGGAACATGTGGTGGAGGTCGCCGACTTCCGCGCCGGTTCGTGCTGTCATGAGCCGCGGTTGGTGGAGGAGGAGGTGGAGGTGGAGGAGAAGCCGATTCCTCGCAGTGGAAATCGTTGGTAGGCCTGGTAGGCCTCCGACATATGTCGTAAAACTCGGAATCCTGCCGGGCGTTGGCAGAAGTCGCAAGACTTGAAACGGCGCAAGCGATTCGCAAGAATCGCGATTCAATCCGAGCTTTCACCAAAAAAAGAAAAAAAAGAAAGCAAGATGGAAATTGTTCTTTTGATTTATCTTCCCAGAAAATCTGGGCGGTGGAACACATCGATAGTCGCACGGTGCGCGTGTGATATGTAACGGGGCTCTGATTCGAAAGAATCTTAGTCCCTCTGTCTACTGCTTCGCTTTCCTACTTCGTTAAAACTACGAAGGACAAAGAAAGATACGCGGTACTGATGAGTCCCAATGAGGACGAAACAGGAACTTATACCTTTATTCCCGCTTGCTTGAGAATTTCATGGAGGGTTCCTTTCGGAATATCTTTGGTGTGATACGCAACCATAGTGCGGCGTTTTGTTTTTGGATTATAGAATACAAAATGGCTCCCGGTTGTGTGATCAAGAATAAAACCCTCTCGCTTGAGGATGGCAATAACTTTCTTCGGCGTCAGGTGCGGAATTCTAGGCATGAGAAAACGTACGTGCTCGCGTAGATTTTTGCAGATCTATCGAGGCAATGAAGCTTTCGTTATCAGATGGAATTGGTTCCTTGTGTTTCTGGAGACTTGCGAGGTATCCCTTGACAGCATCGCGCGCCATTTTCTTAGCTTCGGTAAGATTCCGTCCATAGGTAACACACCCAGAAAGCGCCGGTACAGTTACTGTGAATCCTCCTTCGGGTTCCGGACGTAAAATAAGATTGTAGCGAACAGTATTCATATGTCAGAATTATAAAGATTTTGTGGATGAAATGCAATGTAGCGCTTGCGCGTTGCGGGGCTTTTGTGTAGGATAGCCCTTACGCGTTATACGCCGTTTTGGCTTGATCTTTGAGATTTTCTCAATAAGAGATTAACTAAGCGGTTTGATATTCGCTTCACAACTTATCTTACTTATAAACTTATTTAACTTATCAAACTAATTATATGGCAGCAGAATTTGATCGTTCTAAACCGCACATCAACGTAGGCACCATTGGTCACGTTGACCACGGCAAGACAACTCTCACCGCCGCAATTTTGCATGTGCTTCATCGCGCAGGCAAGAAGGCGACGGTCAAAAATGTCGACCAAATCGACAACTCTCCAGAAGAAAAAGCCCGAGGTATCACTATCGCCCTTTCTCATTCTGAATACGAAACCGACGCGCGCCATTACGCGCACGTTGACGCGCCGGGACACGCGGACTATATCAAAAACATGATTACTGGTGCCGCTCAAATGGATGGCGCTATTCTTGTGGTTGCCGCTAACGACGGTGTGATGCCTCAGACTCGCGAACACATTCTTCTTGCTAAACAAGTCGGTGTGCCGAAGATCGTAGTTTTTCTTAACAAATGCGATATGGTTCCAGACAAGGAGCTTATTGATCTCGTTGAGGAAGAAGTCCGGGATCTTCTCAAGAAATATGAATTTGACGGCGCCAATGCTCCGGTGATTAAGGGTTCGGCTCTTAAGGCCCTCGAAGCATCCGGTATAGATGATGAATGGTCCAAGCAAATTCTGGCTCTGACAGACGCACTTGACACCTACTTCCCGATTCCGGTTCGCGAAACTGATAAACCGTTCCTCATGCCGATCGAAGATATTTTCT
>Ga0209542_10011559_pt1 | contig 15647 bp, 13 predicted proteins | sample RifCSPhighO2_01_FD_184028 | JGI IMG/M metagenome (GOLD analysis project Ga0209542, IMG submission 184028) | Soil microbial communities from Rifle, Colorado - Rifle CSP2_plank highO2_0.1 (SPAdes) (version 2) | ecosystem: Environmental > Terrestrial > Deep subsurface > Rock core/Sediment ... | reverse complement strand
CGGAATCTGGATGGGCCTGCTTATACAGCTGGGAAAATGGGAATACAACGGCGTCAAGAAAATAGAAGAGACCATAGAAGTGACGCCTGCATACTCCCAATACTACCATATAACCATCGCGCAAAAGGAGGAAATCGAAGGCAGGATAAAGGCAGGATTGCAATCCATATCCCAAGCAATAGCAGACCTTGAACTACTCAAGCACGATCAGAGAAAGTACACCGAGTTTCTGGACTATTTTGGCGTTAAATATAATCCGGATGCCGAAGAAGGCAAGCGGTGGTCAAACATTGTAGATAGCGAAGGAAAACAGGAGCGCGACGAGCATGCGCTCCGCGCCGTGTTCATAGACCAGGTGGATGCGCACACCGGCGACAGCATCGCCATGCGCAACATAGTCAGCAGGTGGCCCACCCTTATCACGGATTTCATGCGCATGGACGAGGAAACGGACGTTAACAAGCTGACTGAGGAATTGAACGTTTCCAAGGCCGAGGCCGTGGTCCTCTCGTCCAAAAATCGCCTCTACAACGAATGGAAGAAGCTCTTCGAGCCCGAGATCAAGTCCCGCTACCAGAAAATAACCGAACTTGTGCGAAGCAGGGAATACACCGTGGAAATGTACAGGGAATGGCTTGCGCCGAACATCCTAAGGCACAAGCTGCTTGCAGAGGGGCTTGAACCCAAGACCAGCGGGAGCACCTTTATGCACGAAACCTATCTTTTCAACCCTTCGCAGGCAATTTCCGTCAATACCGTAAAAGCGTGGGCATGGCGATTCTACACTGCCACGGAATTTGCCCGCATGGCCGGCTCCGAGGAGCAGGCGGTTGAGCAGTCGGATGGAACATTCAAGCCGGACGACGAATGGACAAGGAAGAATCTTATATTTGACAAAAATCATGGCCTCGTAGTGAAATATCCATGGATAGACAAGACATGGGTAGACGACACCGTAAAGGAAATACTTGGGAAAACCACATTTATAACTACAAGAAAGCTCTACTATTCGTTCTTTATTCTCACCATGGAAAAGATGAACCTGCGCCTCGCATCCGGCGACGAGATGGAGGATTCGGATTTCAAAATATACGGCATTTTCATGAGCCAGAACGTTCTGCTTGTGAAGCTTCTGGAATACATGGCGATAAAACAGCAGCTCGACTGGTACGTGGACGAACTGCTTGGCCTCAGGAAGTCCCGCCAGGAACGCGTGGAGGAGATGAAATATAACGAGAGAGAAAAAGAAGAACGAAAAAAGAAGGGCGCCAAAGGAGGCAAGAAGGAGGGCGAAGAGGAAGGGCACGGTAGCGGCTTTCGCGAAGGCATCCAAAAGATAAGGGATAACCTTGATAGGATAGGCCTAGATTTCGCGTTCATGAAGAACACGCCTTATGAAAAGGACTTCGACGAGAGGATAGGCAAGATACATCTAAGGGGCATGGCAAAGGAAAGGTACGCTCCGATAGTTAATTTTCTCAAGGACAAGATAGGAATAGGCAAGGGCGGCGAGGCGCCGGCACCGCCGCCTCCAAGGCCCCCGGCGCCCGCGCACGGCAGCGGACACTAGTATTATTTTATTTATAATAAGGCTATGATCAAATAACGAGGGAAAAAATGGCATACAAAGTTGGCATTTCTTCCGGCTGGTGGAATATCGGCAAGGACCCGAACCTGCTTGGACTTGGCAGCAAGGCCGGCTCTTTCGGCGCCACGCTTGGCATACAATTCAACCAAGTAGACCTCGATACGGTACTGGAATTCCTTGAGCCCGACATAAAAACCTACGTGGACCGCGTCAGGGAAAAGCTCAAGATGGAGCTCGGGCTCCACGGCGAAATCGGCGAAGTCGCCATGTTCGAGAGCGCGGAGCGCATACGCTGGGACCAGAGCCACGAAAGGCTTTGCATAACGATGAAAGGCGCATCCGACCTCAAGTTCATCTACGTGAATTTCCATTTGTCCAATAACACGTGGCTGTCGTTCCACGAAAGGGAATTGAGGCCGTTCGGATATACCTATCAAGTTGTCTCGCCGACAGGCCAGCCCTTCGCAGTGTGGGCGGACGAACTTATTAAACGTGGTGACAAGGGCGCTGAAATTCTGAAGAAATGGCTGAAAGAAAAACTTATAGGAAGCAGGGTCGAATACGAGCTTAAACAGACGCCCGAATACGCAAAGGAATTCAACCGGATATTCCAGGAAGAGTTAAAAAACGCGGAGAGCGCCATCAGGGAAAACCTGAAAAACGACGAGCGGTATAAGAGCCTGACCCCAGACCAGATCGAAAGGGAGGTTCAGAATAACATAAACATCGCAAGGCAGCAAATACACAACGCCGCCGAGAAAAGGATGCAAGAAGAGAAGCTCTTTGACGTTTGGAAAGTCGCCGAAATAGAAAAATACCAGATCGAGGCCGGCGAAATAGACGCCTACATCGCCACGGCAGTCTACATGATTGCCAACAAGGACCCGCTTTGGGTGAAGATAGTAGGGGAGGACTATTCACAGAAGCCCGATGACGCAGACAGGGCTTATGTAACAAAGCAGCGCGAATTCAATGCCGCCGTAGCCGCGTTTTATCTCTATTCGCACTTCACGATTAAGAAAAGCCCTGGAAGGGACGACTACAACAAACGTCACATGAACAGCATGAGCGTCGTGGAATTCTGCGAAAAGAACAAGATAAAGCTGCTTCTGGAGTGCCCGCAGTCCGGGCAGGGAACTGAAGGGATATCACGCCTTTATCATCCGCTTCATGCGTATCATCTCCTAAAGAAGATAGGCTCCTCGGCAGTGATGCAATGCATAGACTTCGAGCAGGAGATGGGGCAGAACATAGACCTGAACGTGGAATTGCCGACGCTTCCCCCAGATTTCGGCGCGCAGGTCTTTTTGCTCCACTTAGGCGACCCGATACCGTACTTCGGAACGGCGCATATTCCGATAGCCTTGGCCGACCGCGGCGCCGACACGCTTTACAAGTGGATTTACTGGTTCCGCCAGAAAGGCTTCAAAGACGGCTATATTATATTTGAACGTGGCAGCGGAAGGACTCCGGGCAACCAGCAGATGAGCAACATCTTCGAATACAGCGTTTACGTGATACGGCAGATAGTGAAGTATCTTGACAGGGACACGAAGCCCGATGCCCTGCCCCCGGAATTCTACGGGCTGTCGCTTGAAAACAAGGACATCTTTGCCCAGCAGCTCGTTGCGATGCGCGAACACGCATGGGACCCGCTGCAAGGCATGCTGAAGATACCTGAAGAAAAGCACACGTTCCTCGGCAAAGCCGCGGTTGACGCCGGCAAGGCCAAGGAATGGGAGCGCGGCAGGTACAGGTAACGGCATGCCTTGGCTTTGCGCATAAAATGATATTCACACTTATAACCGCAGCGCAAAGCGCTGCCGAGAACAAAGAAGTTAGCTAAGCATAATGCCTGAATGATAGGCATTTATAATCCCGCCTGTCAAGTAATAATATGGCAATCAAAAAAACGTCAAAGAAGGCAAAAATCGCGGCGCCGAAAGGAGCCGAGCCGCAGCCCGCGCAGGACAAGCAACTTGAAGAATTCAGGAAAAAACAGCTTGCAGTGGCCAACAAATACAAGGACGAGATTCTTGCAAGATACAAGGATTTTGTGAAGGCAGTCGTTCTATTCGGCTCTTTCACCCGCGCCGATTTTCATAAGAAAAGCGACATTGACATGCTGGTCATAATTGACGACACGCTCACGCGGTTCACTCCCGACATGAAGGCGAAGTTTGACGACGACCTTTATGCTATGGGCAAGAAGATATCCGAGGACATCGTGGTTCAGCCCGCATGGACGCTGACGGAATTCTGGGACATGGCAAGGATAGGCCATCCCCTGCTTTACACCATAGTCAGGGACGGCTGGGCCCTGTATGACACGGGCTTCTGGATACCGGTCAGGAAGCTTCTTGAATTCGGCAAAATCCCGACAACGCTTGAGGCCGTGGAAAAATTCATGGAATCCGCCCCCCAGAAGATAACGCGGGTGGAAACCGCAAAGCTTTACATGGTCGCCGAAGACCTCTATTACGCAATGCTCAATTCCTCGCAGGCAGTGCTGATGTACATGGGGCTCAACCCGCCGTCCCCAAAGCACACAACCGACAGCGTCAGGGAGCACCTCGTTGACACGAAGCTGCTTGAAGAGAATTATCTTAGGGACTTAGAAAGCGTCATAGAGTTCCGAAAGCGCGTAGAGCACAAGGAGATAAAGGACATAACCGGCGTGGAACTGGACAGCTTTGTCCAGAAATCCAAGAACTTCGTCACCCGCATGGAGCAGCTGCTCCTTCACCTGCAGAAGAACAGGAAGAAAGAGCTTCTGCAGCGCAATTACGAGGTCATGATCAAGGCCGCGGTTGCCGGCCTCAAGAAGATGGACAGGCTTCCGCCGGATCCGAAGGATCTGCCGGCTGCAATAAAAACCCATCTGATAGATGCAGGCAAGCTCGATCAGTTCTACGGAGAGGTATTGAACCGCGTGGTTTCCATGAGAAAGATGCTTGACGAGGACCGCACCACCGAGATTCCCCAGAGGGACCTTGAGCGGATGCGTGAATACGTAAGAAGGTTCGTAAAAGACATGTCCGCGATAGTTGAAGACAAAAAGAGGGTCAAGAAATGAGCGGTTTTGACTTCCATGTCCACGGCCTGTGGATTTTGGGGTCTTTCGCCATGATGGCAGGCGCGCTCATAGCCGGAAACATAGAGTGGGTCGAGGGCACAACTCCTGTAAGCTTCGGCGTGGCGATGATTCTCGCACTCGCGATGTTCCTGTCCGCGGGCGTGCTATGGATTTCGTCGGCCGCTAACGTCGAGCAGCGATGATTCAAATCACTCAAACTCATTTTTTAGTCTTCGCTTCCATATTTCATTATGCCAATTAAAGAAATAGCAAGCTGCGCTATAATAAAAAACAGCAGGCTTCTGGTACTTTGGAAGAAGAAGTATTCGCACTACAAGCTTCCCGGCGGAAAGCTTGAGGAAGGTGAAACCCATGAACAGGCCGCTGTCCGCGAAGCGAAGGAGGAAACGGGCTGCTCGGTGCGTATACTGAAATACACCGGCTATGACGACGTGAAGCTTTCTACCGCAGAGCTCAGGAGCCACGTCTTTGTCGCAGCCATTGAGACGGGCGCGCCAAAGCTGGCCGAGCCGGACATTTTCGGCGAAATAATCTGGATACCGCTTGATTCATTGGGCGAACGAAAGCTCGCGCCGCACCTGAGAAAGTTCTGCGACAGATATTTCCATAAATAATTGTCACAGCGTATTAGCGGCTTTGCAGTAAACTGCCCGCCACTATGGTGAAAATTGTGAAAAAGTGGCGGGCTTTGCCAAAACAGAAGGAAATGCCAAAGCGCTTGCGATTTTTGCGGGGCGGTTCCTTTTGTTTTCCTTCTTGTCGTAAGCACAGTTCAAACGTAGGTTATAAAAGTAACTGATGAATACGGCATGTTGCGACTCTCGTAAAGCCATAGGACAACCTGTTGTGGCCGATTTCGGACTTCACAGCCAAAGCACGCCATCGCAAAAACAGAATTATGCAGCTGCTTCTTCGGCCTGCAGCTGCTTCGCCTGCGCCGCAAGAAGTGCCTTGTGTTCCTCGCCTTCTATTATCTCCCTCTGGGCGAGCATTTCGCTTTTCCTTATTTCCACGTTGACAACGGGCGTCAGCTTCTTGCATTCCTGCCTCAGCATAGCCTGAAGTTCGCCTGAAAGCATCATGGCCACGAATTTTTCCGTGTCAGTCTCCTTTGCAACGGCATCCACAAGCTCTTTCATTCTGTTCCTTGTCGCGTTCTTTATTGAGGTGCCTGCCTTGGTTCTGATTATTATGACGCTCTTTACCCTTAATGCGCCGCCGTCCTTGGTCTGGACGTCCTGGATGGCCTCCACTTTCTTTGACCCGCGCTGCACCATCCTATAGAGGCGCTCCCTCATGCATTCGTGGCCGATAAACTTTGTCTTGGCCTTCTGCCCCTCGGTACCCTCTATCTGGAAAATCACCTTTACATAATATTTTCCGAAATCGTTGGAAAGCTCCGCGAAGCTGGCGCTCAGCGTCCTTCCTGTGAGAAACTTCGGGTCCACGGCAAGCGTCTCGCCGACTATCGTTTCCCCGAATGCTTTGGGAGTTACTATGTCATACCACTGTTTCTTTACCGCCATGTTAGCACCTTCCACTATTGACAGTAGTTTTTATAAAGGTTGTCTGGCCCTCTTTTACAGTGAAACCGATAAAGATTTGGTCAGTATTATGACTGGTTTCATATATAGTTCCCAAGGATGTAATTATATGATTATTTCGTTGGAGAACTATAAATGGTATTTTACGTTATAAGAACCGAAGAGGAAGTCAAAAACCTGAAAAATTGTTTTCCCGACGCCCTAATTATGACAGGTGAAGACGAAGGAACGCGGTTCTATTCTGTTGCCCTTGAGCGCGAGCAGGCAAAATACGCCCGGAGGCATGACATAAAGCTGCAGCCTATCACTGCGAACCCCCCGGGCCGAAAGAATAACCTATCGCAGAGAATGGAAACCGTATCTTCAACCTTGACGAAAGATTTAAGCCCCTGCCGCCTTATTTTATCATGGAGTATTCCAAACTCGCCGAGTGTTATGAGAAACTCGAGTCCACAGCAAAGAAGCTGCAGAAACGAGACATATTAAGCGAATTTTATTCCAAAACCCGCAAGGCCGAGCTTTACAACATCGTCCTGCTTTCTCTGGGCCAAGTATTCCCTTCCGGACAGGAGAACCTCGGCATCGCGTCGGAACTCATGAAAAAAATAATCACAGGCGTCGCCGGAGTTCCTAGCAAGAACTTTGACGCCGTTTTCAGGGAAACCGGCGATCTTGGCATCACGGCAGAACGACTCATTGAAAACAAAAAACAGAACACTCTCGCCGTCAGAAAGCTCACAGCCGGAAAAGTCTGTGAAAACATGAGAAAATTGCCGGCAATGGCGGGCAAAGGCTCTCGGGACAAAAAAATAGCCCTTGTCTTGGAGCTTCTTTCCGCGGCTTCTCCAAAAGAAGCCAAGTATATAGTCAGGACCGTGCTTGGAGAAATGCGGATGGGCGTGGCCGCTGCCACTGTAAGGAACGCCATAGCACAGGCGTTTTCCCGGGAGCCGGATGAGGTGGAGCGCCTATTTGACGTCACCGGCGACTTTGGCAGGGTCGCTGTCATGGCCGCCGAAGGCAGGACCGCGAAGATGGAAGTTTTCATGCCGGTGCGCATGATGCTTGCCGAGCGGGCTGCGGACCTCAAGACTGCCCTCGAAAAATTCCAAGCATCAGCGGTTGAAACCAAATACGACGGCTTCCGCGTGCAAATTCACAAGAAAAGCGGCGACGTGAAGATATTTTCCCGCAATCTGGACGAGGTTTCCCGCCAGTTTCCAGAAATCGTTTCGCGCTCAAAGGAATCCATAATGGCCAAGGAATGCGTAGTGGAAGGCGAAGTCGTGGCTATCGCCCCGAACGGGACGCCCCTGCCGTTCCAGATGCTTTCACGCAGGATACAAAGGAAGCATTCCATAAACGAAATGGTGAAGCGGATTCCAGTGCACGTCAGGCTCTTTGAGATGATATATCTGGACGGCGAGAGCCTTATGAAAGCCCCGCTGAAAAAGAGGTGGGATAAGCTGAAGGAAACCGTAAAGCCTGCAGCTGGTTTCGGTTTCGTTGATCACATAGAAATGGCAGACTATGCGCAAGCTGACGCCTTTTACAAGGCTGCCCTTGCAGCCGGACAGGAAGGTGTCATGGTAAAAAACCTTGACGCGCCGTATCAGCCCGGCAAGAGGGTCGGGTACTGGCTCAAGGTCAAGGATATAATGGAAACTCTGGATTGCGTAATCACAAAAGCGATAGCTGGCGAAGGCAAGCGCTCGGCATGGTTTGGCTCCTTTGTTCTTTCCGTCTGGGACGAAAAGAAGCAGAAGCTCCTTGAAATAGGAAAGATGGCATCCGGCACCACTGAAGAAGAACTGGAAAAGCTTACGCAGATGCTAAAGAAAGCGGTCATACGCGAGGAAGACCGCATCGCCACTGTCATGCCAAAAATAGTTCTGGAAGTCGCCTACGAGGAAATCCAGAAGTCACCGACCTACGAGAGCGGCATGGCGCTTCGGTTCCCGCGGCTGAAGCGCATCCGCTACGACAAGGGGCCGGCGGATGCCGATAACATAAAACGCGTGAGAAAACTTTTCAGGATGCAGGGAGCCGCGAATAAAGGATGAAAATTGGTCAAAAATCAGGGCAGGGAAATGCCGAACCGCCTTAGCGCTTCAACAAGCTGGTCTACTGAATTAGCTTTTGCAAAGTTCGTGCTCCGACTCTTATGGCTTCTTCCTTGTTTATGATAGGAATGAATAGTATGCCGTTCCGGACGAAGCGTTCTAAGGACTTCCTTACGTAATTGGCAAGTCCTGAATTCTTATAAAACAAAGGTTCTGTGCAATTGATATTGGCTATCGCACCGTGACGCTTTTGGCCAAGTTGCGCGGTTTGTCTATTGGCAGCCCCTTTATTTTTGCCAAATGATACGTGAGAAGCTGCCCTGCTATCGCCGCGGAAAGCGAGAACGTCATGGCATCCGTGCTCTCCAGTTTCACAGCATCACCCGAATCGTAGCTGTTGGCTGCGAATGCGATGACTCGCGCGCCGCGCGCCCTAACCTCCTCGGCGCTCGAAATTATATCCTTGTCGTTCTTTGGCATGAGGCATATGACCGGAGTGTCCTGCTCTATCAGCGCAAGGGTGCCGTGCTTCAGCTCCCCGGCCATCATGCCTTCGGCATGCACATACGCTATTTCTTTCAGCTTCAGCGCAATTTCCCTAGCCACGGGATAGGATATGCCTCTGCCAAGTATGTAAATATCCCTTTTGTCTTTCAATTCCGCGGCTATCTCTTTTATCTTTTCTTCCTGCAAAAACGCCTTTGCTATGCACCCGTCAAGAGATGCGAAATCCGCTTTGTATCCTGCCATTGAAGCGATGTATGCTATGGCTATGACCTGATTGACGAACGTTTTGGTGGCGGCGACGCAGACCTCCTGGCCAGCGGCTATGTTTAGGTGCACGGTGGACATCCTCTGCACCGTGGAATAAGGGACGTTCACGAGCGACGCTATCTTCACTCCCTTTGCCTTTATGCCCCGCATCGCTTCTATCACGTCCATCGTTTCCCCGGACTGCGAAACAGCCACGGCCAAGGTCTGTTCGTCAAGAATCATGAAACTCCTGAATTCCGATGCGACTATCGCGCGCGCCTCCGTGCCGGCCCTTGCAAGGAATTGCACCCCCATGAGAGCCGCATGGTAAGAGCTTCCAGACGCCACAAATATTACCCGCTTGGCGCTTTTCATCATCTCCACCATCTTTTCCACGACCGGCTTCTGCTCGGCCTGCAAAGAAAGAAGCAGCCTCGCCGCAGCGCGAGGTATCTCTTTTATCTCCTTTATCATGTAATGGGGATATTTGCCAAGCTCGTCGCCCTCCTTCCACGTGAATAACGTGATTTCTTTCACGATAGGAGTTGCGCTTTCGCCTATAGAATAGAATTTGAAGTCTTCTGGCGTTATTTCCGCGAATTCGTCTTCGTTGAAGAATATCGCCTTGTTCGTTTTGTTTGAAAACGCGTATATGTCGCTGGCCGCAATGTTGCCGCCTTCGGCGATGCCAAGAACAAGAGGCGAGCCGCGCTTGAAAGCGTATATTTTCTTGTCGCCCTTTCGTATCAATAACACCGCAAACTCGCCCTGAAAGCGCGAGAAGAACTCGGGCATAACTTTCTTCACGTCCTTGCCTTCAAAGAAATGCGCTATGGTTTCGCTGTCAGTCTGCGACCTGAACGTATGGCCCGCGGCCTCCATCTCATTGCGCAATTCCTTGTAATTGCTTATGATGCCATTGTGCACTATTGCCGTGTCGCCGGTGCAATCCAGATGCGGATGGGCATTCGTTTCCGTGATGCCTCCATGCGTAGCCCAGCGCGTATGGACTACAGCTGTGCTCGAAAGCGATGCAGGCATTGCATTGACCGCGATTTCCCCGACCCGCTTGATGCAGGCGCCAGAATTATCGGCATAACCGAAAGAATCATAGCCCCTGTATTCCAGCCTTTTCAACGCCTTCAGTATTTCCTTTGCCGTGAAAGGCTCCCTGAAGGCGAACCCCACTATACCGCACATCTATATCACTTTCCCCATCTTTGAAATATTCGGCTGCTTCTCTAGGTCGTTCTTTATTATCGCGCCTGCCGGAATGGCAATGCCATGCCATATCTTCTTGCCGGGCATGACAGACACCCGCACACCCGCCTTTACATCATCGCCTATTATAGCGCCCAACTTCTTTCTTCCCGTGTCGACTGCGTTGCCTTTGACCCATGAGCCTATGCTCTGCTCATTGAGCCTCAGATTCGCAGTGATGAAGCCCGCGCCAAGATTGCACCTTCTGCCTACGACGGAATCGCCGACATAAGAAAGATGGGGTATTTTGGTTCCTTCCATCACTACCGAGCCTTTGACTTCAACCGCGTTGCCTATATGGCAGCCGTTGCCTATTGACGAGTATTTTCTTATGTAAGCGTTCGGGCCTATCACGGCCCCCTCGCCTATCGCCACGGGCTCCTCTATCACCGAGCTGCTCCTTATCTCCGCGCCTGCCGCTATCATGCTCCCCCGCGCGTCAAGCACTGCCTGATTCGCGCCGAGAAGATCCCACGGATATGTCATCGTAATCCAGCTCGGCACTTCAATTACCTTTATCTTGGAGCGTTTTGTCATCTCGTTTATGGCATCGGTAAGTTCATACTCGCCCCTTGGGGAAAGAGGCGCGTCCAGATAATCAAATACATCTTTTGTGAAGCGGTATATTCCGGCATTGGCAAACCCTTCCCCGCCTTCGCCAAGTTTTTCGTTTATGCGCTTTAAGGCTCCGTCCAAAGATTCTACTCCGCCAAAATTCTTCACCGACTGCATGCGGAAGATTCCCATTGCATTCCCGCCACAGGATGCAAGTTTCTTCACGTCCCCTTCCGAGAACATGCAATCGCCGTTGATCAGAAGGAAATCGCCAGAAACATGCGCCTTGCACGCTTTCAGCGCATCTAAAGTGCCAAGCGGCTTGGCTTGTATTATTATCTCGGCGCCCTCGCTGCGGGCGAAAGACTGGACATCCTGCTGATCGGCCCTGCAAACTAAAGCCATAGTCCCTATCTCTTTCGCGGCTTCCATAGTCCATTGGATGAACGGCTTGTTTGCCACAGGCATCATGGCTTTTGACGCGCACTGCGTCAGAGGCATCATTCTTTCGCCTTTCCCGGCGGCAAGGAATATTATCTTCATCGTTTTACATGAACACGGGGCTTTTAAATACTTGTAGTAAAAAATTTATAATATCAGTAAAAAACAATTCATAGTGGTGCCATGTTTGTCATAAGGGATTCGGAGACCGGAAAAGAAGCCATAGCCGCCAAAGAAGTCCAGCAATTCCCGCAATCAAAGCTCGCAATAAGAATACTGCATCATCTCGCAAAGAAGCCTTCGTATCCGAAGGAAATGGCCCGCGCCCTGAAAGAGCAAGAACAGAAGATATACTATCATGTGCGAAAAATGGAGGAAATGAAGCTTATTCGCGCCGACAGGCAGGAAGCGATAGGAGGCGCAATGGCAAAAATATATTCCCTTACAAGGCCGGCCTTCGTCATCCGCTTTGCAGATTTTGTGCCTGCAGAAAGGGCGCCGTCATATTCCGCATTCCTTTCGCCGTTCATCAAAAATGGCGCTCTGAACGCGAAAATCGTGATAGGCTCCCCCGACCCGCACGGCCCGGAGAAGGCACGCTCGCGCGACGCTTATTACGCAGTGGATCTCGCGCTTTTCATGGGCTCCTACATAGCCAGCGCCTCGCCGTCAGTGGTGCTTGACACGGACATAGACACGGAAGAAACTAAAGGCAACCTCATAGTCGTCGGCGGCCCTGTCACAAATAAGATAACCAAACTCATGAACCCCTCCCTTCCCGTGCGTTTTGCCGGAAGCAACATTTATTCGTCTTCTACCGGAAAAACGTACAAGTCCGACGAAGCAGGCTTCATAATAAAAGCGAAGAATCCCCTCAACAAGGATGCCGGCATACTTCTGCTCGCCGGCCGGCGCCATTCCGGTACCAAGGCCGCGATACTCGCCCTTTTCCGCCATAAGCAGGAACTCGAAAAGAAAGGATACGCCATTGTTGAAGGCGTAGACGAGGACGGCGACGGTATTGTTGACGCCGTACGCATCCTTGAATAGAAGCCAAATAATCATTGTAAACTACCCGCCACTGAAGTGGCGGGCGTTACGGAATAGAGAATTTTATGAATCTTGCCGGGTAGGGTTGCTCCATACACCGTCTTTTCCCTGTGTTAGAACATTCTCTCGCAATTAGAAGCAGCACGAACCCGCTCTTGTCTCATCCACCCGCTGAAGCGGGTGGGTTTCGATATGCGGGTTCTAAAACTCGTCTTAATGCTCAATGGCCCTTATTTGGCAGCTTACCGGAAAAGAGTATCCGACAGAAGTAGCCAACTGCATTATTCGAGAGTCTTTGCCCGAAAATCAACAACGTGTAATATCTCCTAACTTTCTTGAAGTATATCCCACACGCCAAAATAGCTCAAATGCCTAGATTACCTTCTCGGAACGGCAGAGAAAGGGCAAGGCTATGCCTAAATAAAATAAGGGCGCATAATGCAAAATAAAGGCTACGGCCCGGGCGAAGCTAATTACTTCGGCTCTTCTTCCTTGGCCTTCTTTTCGACTTCTTCCTCTATGTTCAGGGCTTCTGCCATTTCCTTGTAGCGGTTTCTTATGGTGACTTCCGTGACGCCGACGACGTCAGCGACCTCGCGCTGGGTCTTTCGCTCGCCTTCAAGAACCGAGGCGATATATATAGCGGCGGCGGCGCAGCCCGTGGGGCCTTTGCCCGAAATGACGTCCTTGTCCTTGGCAGCTTTTAGTATTTTTATCGCGTGTATCTGCGTCCTGTCCGAAAGCTTGAGCATGGATGAGAACCTTGGTATGTAAGTGTCTGCCCGCGCAGGCAAAATTCTTATGTCAAGCTTCCTTGAGATATACCTGTACGTCCTTCCCAGCTCGCGCTTGCCTATTCCGGATGCCTGGGAAATCTCGGTCAGTGTCCTTGGCGTGTGATATTCTCTGGACAGCGAATAAACAAGAGCTGCGATTATGCTTTCAATAGATCTGCCCCTTACAAGACCCTTCTGGAGCGCCTTTTCGTAAAGCTTGGCGACTTCCTCGTGCAAGGTCTTGGGGAGTCCCAGATATGAAACCAGTCTCTGTAGCTCGCTCATGGCAAAGGACATATTCCTATCCTTGCTTGTAAGCAGCCTTTTCTGCCACTTCCTTATCCTGAAAAACTGGCCTCTTTTCTTGGCCGGCACCTTGAAGAGCTCTGTAGAGCCCTTCCCTATCTCGGTGGTAAGGCCTTTGTCGTGCCTCTTGTGCGTCAGCGGCGCGCCCGTCCTTGCGCGCTTGACCTTCTGCTCGTAGTCAAACGCACGCCATTCTTGGCCAACGTCTATTATATCGCCTTCTATCACAACTCCGCACTTAGCGCAGGTCTTCTCTGCACGATCGGGATCGCTATAGAACTTCGTTGAACCGCATTCTGGACACTTGCCGGCTGCCATCATCATCACCCTCTATGCCATGAAAAAGCTTATTTGTCACTTTTATGAAGTAACACGATATGAGCCCTCTAAACTTTAAATTCTAACAATAAAGTATTTAAAGATTTCGTTGTTTTGCTCTATCGCGAGGCTTTGCTTAACGAGTGGTTCCTCCTATAGGATGGCTCGTCATAATAGAATTGCCAATTTAATTAGGGCTTTGCTTAATCACTGATCCTCGCCCCAACGGGTAGTGTTTCCCTGAACTTACATCGCAACTGGTGGTCTTAACTGGCGTTTTAAACAAACCCTGTCGCGGCATTCTTCTAAAAGAATGCTGTTAAACTCCGCTAAACCCCTATAGCGTCATTGGATGCCCCTATAAAGGCCAGAATATGGCAGATAGCGTTGTTTTTGAGGCATACCGAAGGCTTTTATCCATCCGAACTTAAATAATGAATATGCTGCCCATACTCCCGTTTGAAAAGCTCGCCAAAAAGGCCGGCGCCAAGAGGATGGCCAAGGAAGCTGCAGCGGAATTGCGGGATCTAATTGAGGAATACGGCTCTTCCCTCGCGGCAAGCGCCGTGAAGCTCTGCGAGCATGCCGGCAGAAGAACGGTGAAAAGCGAGGATGTGGAATTTGCCTCCAGGTAGGCCCAACCTTCTGTACAGGTTCGTCGATAAGGTAACCGATATAGGCGAATACCTAACGTTCTATAGTCAGGTTCCTGTTTGCGTGCCTTTTGCCAATTTATCAAGAGGCATTGCCGGCAAACCCCCTTATGCGGCTGCCGAAATATCTAAAGATTACTGGTCGGAAAGGCCCAACGCAGGCGCCTCGCTTTCTATTTTTATGGCGGATAAAACGCACGGCATCCATTATGTAGGCAGATGCTTGAGGCATATCCTGACAATTGAAATTTAAGGGCTCGTTTACAATTCATGTGGATGATAATAGCTGTAATGCCGGCATATAACGAAGAAAAGACTATTTTTCAGTCGGTGCAGCGCACAAAGGCATTTGTTGACAAGGTTGTCATGGTAGATGACGCCTCTTCTGATGCTACGGCATCCCTAGCCCGCAAAGCAGGAGCCATTGTAGTAAGCCATGAACAAAATCGCGGCCTCGGTTCTGCCCTGAGAACGGGCTTTTCCAAGGCACTTTCCATGAAGGCGGACATCGTGGTAACCATAGACGCCGATGGCCAGCATGATCCGGAAGACATTCCAAAACTTTTGGAAAAAATAAGGCAGGGATACGGCTTTGTTCTCGGCCAACGAGACCTGTCTAAATATCCTTTTATTAAGAAATTTGGCAATCTCTTCCTTAATGCAGCTACAAACTTCATTTCAGGCACGTCGCTAAAGGACACGGAATCCGGATCTAGGGCTTTCACTGCAGACACATTGAAGAAACTCCACCTGATAGCGGAGCGTTACGAAATTGCCGTGGAAATAATATTCGAGGTCGGCAGGAACGGCATAAAGTGCGCGAACGTTCCTATATCTTCACCCATATACGTCAAGGGCGTTGGAGTAGGAGACGGCATAAAAAATTTCCTCTTTCTCATGAGAAGGCGGGAAAGAAGCCTGAAAGATTATTGGGCAGATTTCAAGTACGTCATGCGGAACGCTTTGAAGAGGCGCTGAGGCCTTCCGTGACGCGCCGAATGCCTTCGTCAAGCGTCACCTTCGGCGACCATCCTATGGACTTTATTTTGGTTATGTCGGCCTTGCTCCTCGTGATTTCCTCCTTGGCCAGCTCGAATTTTATGGATGCCCCGAATCCGCACGTCTTCTCTATCGCGGTCACGGCGTTCAGAAGTGAAGTCTCCGATCCCGTCCCGACGTTGTAAGTCCCTTCGTTATTCATGCCAAGCATCAGCGCATCCACGACATCGTCCACGTATACATA
>Ga0209542_10011558_pt1 | contig 15648 bp, 11 predicted proteins | sample RifCSPhighO2_01_FD_184028 | JGI IMG/M metagenome (GOLD analysis project Ga0209542, IMG submission 184028) | Soil microbial communities from Rifle, Colorado - Rifle CSP2_plank highO2_0.1 (SPAdes) (version 2) | ecosystem: Environmental > Terrestrial > Deep subsurface > Rock core/Sediment ... | reverse complement strand
TTTATCGCTTCACAAAATTGACCGACTGAGCTGGCAGTGCAGGTACGTGTCGAGCATAGCAATGCTGACTAGCTTCTTACTAAGCTAACTTTTCAATATCGCCCTACCACCACGTCCGTAGCAATTCCGTCACAACCACGTCAATAATTCGTGCCGTATCTTTTTCTCTATCCATTGTCATCACACGAAGTGTATATGGTCGCTGCATCAAAATATCCATCTGCCGCCGCAGCTCTTCAACTGATTCTTCAGACCGCCGCTGATGCAAAACCTCAGCATCATTATATAATAACACACTGAAAGTCGGCCGAGGGAAAAAGAACACAGCGACTTTTTTCATCCACATCGGCACATGCTTCATCAATAATATGTCTGTGCAATATCTGTCGGTGATGACAACTGTCTTTCGCAGCCGCCGAGGAAAAATAAAAAAAACATATCTCAACCAAAGGTCAAGCGCAAATACCGGCAACGCAAGAATATAGGGTATTTTTATTTTTTCTTTCTTCCCCGCTTGCTTCTGTATCTTTTCATTTTTTTGCTCATTCTTCTTATACCTATATCCCAAGCGTGAAATCGGCAGCAGATGCCCCCGCCCGCGTCCGGTATAAATGATTTCAGCTTTCCTTTTCGTATTTTTCAAACAATCACGAAGCGCATCAGCAAGTGACGTCTTGCCTGCACCATCAGGGCCAACGATGCTGATCAGCGGCGCGCTCGCAAGTGGCTTTTTCCATTTTACCCATCGAACGAAAAGTGCAGCAAACCCAAACAGCTGCTGCGGCTTTTTGACCAAAAAATAAGCTACAAGCGGATAAGTCTTTATCGTCGACAGCGTTCTTTTTTCAGCATGATCAATAATCTGCTGTGCAATCTTTGGAGAAAAGATAGAAGCAATTGCCTGTCTCACATATTCTTTATGCGCAGGCATCAGCTTGCCAATAATTCGTTGATATTTCTCCTTAAACATCCGCTTGCCAAGGATCGAGTGCGCAATCAGCATCATGCACGTGTCTTCATCGGACAAAGTGTAAAAAAAATCTTTCTTAACCTTATTTTCAAAAATATCTTCGCCCATGTATCTCATGTCGTTCCAATACACGCCGCCTACTTGCACATCAAAGCTGATTTTCTTGCCGTAACCCACAACGCGAAAAAAAGCGCGATGCTTTTTAGAAAAATGAGGCTTCCTTTCGGTAAATCCATGTTTTCGCAGAATACCAGCAAATTTCTCTATGTCTTTTTCTGCAACCGCTGTGTCAAGGCTTTCAGCCGCTGCATCATTCAGCAAAAACTCATAATTGCGCAGCAGGCAGTACTGCATCCCTTCCAAATCCACAAATATTTCTTTAGCATCAAATATATTCTCACTGTTCATGTCGTTTCAGCACAATCCGTGCATACCTTTTCATTTCTGGCACATCAACGATGCGCAGCACAATCAATAGTGGAATATAAACAACAACGCCTGCAATCCCTGCAACAATGATTTCAGCAATCGGCAGCAGCGTAATCGAATAGCGCACAGCTGCCGTCACTGCCACAGCCGCAAGCATCGGCACAATAGTCAGCAGCCATCGCCGATACGGTGCTTTTGTCTCAAGCACTTTTGTTGCATGATATGTCGACCATAACAGCGCAAGAAAAAAGCTTGCAGCAGTCGTCGTTGCAGTTCCATTGATGCCAAATCGCGGAACGATTAACAAGTCAAGCCCTGTGTTAAAAAACATGCTGAAGATTGTTATCTTCGTCACGATTTTCGGGTCGCCGATGCTCGCGATAATATTGTTGTTGATAGTTGCTCCGGTAAAAAACAGCACGCCCACGAGCAGTATTTTAAGTGCAATTGATCCTGCAGCATACTCTTGTCCAAACACCGTGCCGACAAATATGTCAGAAAATACGAACATAACCACGAGCACAGGAATAATTAGGACAAACATATAGCGATAGACTAATTGCACGCCATCGATCAGTTTCTTTCTGTCATTTCGTGCAGCAAGCTCCGCAGTGATTGGGAAAAGCGACAGTGATATGGATGTTCCAAAAAATAGCAGCAGCTGCGATGTTGGCAGCACAACGTGATAGATGCCGACTTCTTTTGTTGTTCGGTAAAGTGTCAAGACAAATGTATCTACATCGCTGATAAAATTGCTTGCAATCTGTGTCGCAAACATTGGTATGGAATAGACTACAATTTTTCGTGTAATTTCCCTGAACTGCACGATTTTATGCTTGAAAAAATTAAACTCTTTAAATAAAAATGGTGTATAAATGAGCAGCAGCACCGGTCCCATGAGTGCGTATGCAAGTGCAGGGCTCCATATGCCATAGCCGAGCCATATAAAGAGTACCATTAATCCAAGCGTAACAGCCACGCGCGCGAACTCACCAGCCGCAAAAAGAAACATGCTCTGAAAGCCATGAAATACCGCGCGTGTGACGCGAAAGAACAGGCTGAAAAAAATATACAGCGTTAAAAGTTTCAGCATAAGCGCTGCCTGTACATCTTTGAAATAATAGATTGCCAGATAATCTGCAATCAAAAAAATAATGATGCTGCCCACGATTGATCCAACGACTTGAAAAAGCACGACTGAAAAAATCGCAGTTTTTATTTCGTTAAATTTCTGCTGGACCTTAAATTCAGGGATATATTTTGCAAGTGATGGCGCAACACCTAAGTCCCGGAAAATCAAAAAAAATGTGATGACAGAAAACACCGCGTAAAACAGCCCATACTCTTCTGGGCGTAAGCTTCGTGCAAGAACAATGCGGGTAAAATAAGCGACCGCACTTGCAAGCACATGAAAGATGAGCAGCCAGCTTGTTCCTCGGACTGCGGTGCGGATGTAGCTCATTTTGGTAAACGGAGAGAGCACGTTTTTAAAGCTGGTGGTCAGCCATCGCAATGCTTTTAAAGCACATGCCTTCCGTGCCACTCGTGGTATTCTTATGGTGATAAAGCGAGCGCTTATAACGGGTATAACCGGCCAAGACGGGCCCTATTTGGCACAATTACTGCTCAACAAGGGGTATCGTGTATTTGGCACCTATAGGCGCGTCTCCACGCCGAACTTCTGGCGCCTGCAGCAGCTCGGCATCGTGAATCGTGTAACATTGATCCCTGCGGATTTGGGCGACATGGCATCACTGCTTGAAGCAGTTACTATTTCAAATCCTGATGAGATTTACAATCTTGCCGCGCAAAGTTTTGTCGGTAATTCTTTTGATCAGCCATTGCTAACCACTGATATTGACGCGAGCGGCGCAACACGCTTTCTTGAAATTATCCGCCATCTCAACAAAAAAATAAAATTTTATCAAGCGTCGACGAGCGAGCTGTTTGGCGCATCAATAGAAAACCCGCAGCACGAAAAAACCGATATGCTTCCGAATTCACCCTATGCAGCAGCAAAGCTCCATTCATTTCACATGGTGCGCATCTACCGTGAATCGTACGGGATGTTTGCGTGCAACGGAATACTTTTCAATCACGAAAGCCCGCTGCGTGGCCTTGAATTTGTCACCCGTAAAATTTCAAACTCCGTCGCGCGAATCAAGCTCGGGCTTCAGTCGGAGCTGCGTCTGGGCAACATCTACGCATACCGTGATTGGGGTTTTGCTCCTGACTATGTCTACGCGATGTGGCGCATGATGCAGCAGCCCAAAGCGGATGATTTTGTTATTGCAACTGGCGAATCACATTCAGTCGCTGAATTTGTCGAAGAGGCATTTTCCCACGTCGGTTTGGACTGGAAAAAGTATGTTGTGACGGACCAGCGCCTGCATCGCCCATTGGACGTTCATCAATTGTGCGGCAGCCCAAAGAAAGCAACAGCCGCATTTGGCTGGAAGCCCAAAGTTACATTCAAGCAGCTCGTGAAGATTATGGTTGACGCAGACTTCGACCGTTGGCAGCAATATATTGCAGGCAAATCATTTCCATGGGATGCGCCAAACTATTCGCATGAGATGGACATTCTCTCACGCAACGTCGTGCGTGACGCACAGAAAGAAGCTGCAAAAAAGCCAAAAAAAACAGTAACACAAAAAATACTGCAGGTTCTCAATGGAAACGCACGAGTATGAAAAGCTGTTTGAGCTGGAAGAAAAATACTGGTGGTTTGTCGGCCAGCGTTTTCTTGTGCAATCCATTCTCAATAAATACTATCCTGAAAAAAACATTGCGCTGCTTGACGTCGGCTGCGGCACAGGAAAAACGCTCGAGCTGCTCAAAACATATGGCACAGCGCAGGGCATCGATATCGCCCAGCAATCGATTGATTTCTGCAAGAAGCGTGGTTTTGACATAAAAAAATCAGATGTCATGGACATTCAATATGACAACAATTCATTCGATGTGGTTACCGCACTGGGCATTTTCTATCATAAGGCTGTTACAGACGATGTGCGTGGCTTTAAGGAAATTCACCGCATACTCAAGCCCGGCGGCCGCTTTATCATTTTTGACTGTGCAATGAAATGTTTGTTTGGCAAGCATGATATTGCTTTCCATGGCGCGCGTCGCTACTCAAAAGCAGAGCTCAAACAAAAGCTGCAAAGCGCTGGTTTTGTCGTCGAAAAAATATCATACGTGAACACGCTGTTGTTTCCTGTTGTCTACGTAAAACGAAAGCTCGACATGCTCACAAACGCGCCCGTTAAATCCGATTTGGAAACCAGCATCAATCCAGTCATCAACAATTTCCTCACAAAAATATATCTGTCAGAAATAAAATTACTCAAGCATGTTAATTATCCTTTTGGCGTGAATATCGTTGCAGTTGGAAGAAAGAATTTTATTTAACATACGCGACAAACCTTCCAACAGCTTCTTTCAGTGCTTTTTCTTCACTCTTTGATGCTGCGATTGCTTTCTTAAGCATATCATCTGCGGTTGCTTCCTTAAATATATCATCTCCGTGGAGTCTGCTTTTTGGAGGATATAACTTAGTCACCATATCCGCTGCATCAGCAACTGCATGTTTGAGGCCATCTCCTAGTTCCATAGTAACCCATGCTTCCTCCGGATTTTTTCTCACTGCCCTTTTTTCCGCGCTCACTCCTTCATTCGCTTTGACTTTGAGCTCGTATGTCACAGGATCGCCATCGTGTATGATATATACACAAACTCCCAGCTCTGTAATTCGTGGCGTTTTATCTGCCCTCTGAACAGTAACATGTTGTTCAATTTCCACTCGCGTATAATATCCAGCATTGAATTTTCTTGACGTTTTGCCCGTTACACTGTAACCATCAACAAGACGTTCTGCGGTGAACTCTGTCTCTCCCAATTTTAATGTGGGAAAATAAATGCCCGATAAAACCAGTTGCCCTGCATTGACACTTTTTTCTAAATCATCTATTTTTTTTGAATGAATCTTATACGCAAGCTGCCTCTGCTCAATACATAATGCTGGGTCTGTCACAACGACATCAATCGAGCCGAGGATGTCATCTTTTGTCACCGGAAGCGGAAACATGAGATCACCAATTGATACTCCGCTATACCATGCTTCAACTGCCCCCATCCGCTTTGCAATTGCCGCAGGGTCAATTTCGATGAGCTGAATTCGCTCCTGAAGAACCCCCGCCTGCTGAACATTGCTTGCTCGCCATCTAATCTTAAATTCCTCTTGTTTTGCTTTATCTCTCTCTGTATGATCTTGTGCAAGTTTTATTTCTTTTTTTACATCGTCTAGTTTTGCTTCCAGTTCGTCTTTCTTCTTCTTTTGTTCAGCAACATATGCATGTGCTTCAACAATCAAGCTATCATCCCATCCCTTCGGCAAGCACAGGAAATCAGTTCTTTCTATCTTTCCAGAATGCCTTTTTCCCAAAAAGTTAACAACATTTGCCATAGTTCACCTATAAACAATGATTCCATTCTGCCGTGCTGCAATTTTTCCAGCATCGTGTGCAAATGCCTCGCGTATCATCGCTCCAACATTTTTCACCGTCTGAACATAATCAACATCCTTCGTATCCCAGCCTTTGTCTGCGCTTGCGCCCTCTCGCAATTGTCTAACGAGAGCATCACTTTCCATTGAGGTCTCAAACGGCCGGACAAGCTTTGATTTGCAGTCATATGCTTTATCTCGCAATGCGATGTTCACAAATGACGCAGCAAAATAATTTTCTGTCGTTGCAATATATGCTCCACATCGAAAATCAGAAACTCGCGCTCCATTCGCATCGGGCACAACAATTGCGCCATAAACGATGGTCCATTGGCGAACATGAGCCTGAAACGTCGACGTGTGCGCAAAGCTCGTGATATGGAGGCTATTTCGACGATCATCAGTTTTGCCTTTGAAATGAAATTTCTCACGTTTTGCATAGGTTGAATCAACTACTCTTTCACAATTTCCAACTGACGCAGTACCCATCTCTCCCTGAAGCTGGTCAAACTGTATTTTTCGTGACGTGTTGCTCAACGAATTTCCAGCCAGCCGATACAGCTGCTCATGGCCGCCCTCGGTACGAAGTTCAAGGGGAACAAGTAATTCTTTATTTTCACGGGCAGCAACGACAGCGCCAACACCTCCGAATTGTCCATAAAATAAATGTGCCTGTGCAACTTCTATGCCATTAAGGCGGCCGCTCGTATTCCCTAAAGTTGCGATCACGGAAGCAACTTGCCTATCGTTAGCAGGTTGAGAGCAGCTGACAAATTTTGTGCCGGGCACTTGCTGAACAATCTCAACTCGCAATGCGTCGTCCAGTGTCTCCCTTCTTATCCACTTCGGCAGCCACATATTTTATCCTGCTCTTAACCCAAATACTTCGGCCGAGCATCTTCCATCTCTTTCGCCCGCGCCTGGGTAAAATACTCTTTCATCTGCTCGTACATTTTCTCAATCTCTTCCGTGACACTTGGCCGTACTTTCTGCAGTGCTTCATCAAAATGTTTTTTGTACACTTTTTTTGCTTCCATGTCTTTGCGCAAAGCAAAGATCGCAGCTTCTCTGCAGATCGCTTCGATGTCTGCTCCAACATAGCCTTGTGTTTTTTCTGAAAGCTCTTTCACATTGACATCGTCATCGAGCGGCATCTTCTTGAGGTGCACACCAAATATTTTTTGGCGTGTCGCTTCATCAGGTACAGGAACTAATATGATGCGGTCAAATCGCCCTGGCCGCAGCAGCGCAGTGTCAACAATGTCTGGCCTGTTTGTTGCTGCAATCACAACAACATCCTGCAGCTCCTGCAAGCCATCCATTTCTGTTAATATTTGGTTTACCACACGCTCTGTCACATGGCTATCTGATGTCGCTCCTCGCTTTGGTGCAATACTGTCAATTTCGTCGAAGAAAATTATTGTGGGCGCAGTTTGGCGTGCTTTCCTGAACACTTCGCGCATTGCTTTTTCGCTTTCGCCGACCCACTTGCTGAGCATGCTTGGCCCATTCACCAGAATAAAATTTGCTTCGCTTTCTTTTGCAATCGCCTTTGCCAGCAGTGTTTTTCCCGTGCCGGGCGGCCCATACATCAAAATGCCGCGCGGCGGCCGTATGCCTAAACGCTGGAACGCTTTGGGATGCTTGAGTGGCCATTCAACTGCTTCAATTAATTCATGCTTCACTGTGTCAAGACCGCCGATATCGTCCCACCTTACATTTGGAATTTCTATCAATACTTCACGCATTGCGCTTGGCCGAACCGTTTTCAATGCGTCCTTAAAATCCTTCATGCTGACTTTTAATTCTTCCAGCACTTCTTTTGAAACAGGCTCTTCTTCGTCTAATTTTAAATCAGGCAGCACGCGCCGCAGCACGACCATTGCCGCTTCTTTTGTAAGTGATGATAGATCAGCGCCGACAAAACCGTGGGTGACTGCCGCAACTTGCTCGAGATTAACACCTTTTGCCAGCGGCATATTCCTCGTGTGAATTTTTAAAATATCTAACCTGCCTTCTTTGCTCGGCACATCAATCTCTATTTCACGGTCAAATCGCCCTGGTCTTCTCAGTGCTGGATCAAGTGCATTCGGCCTGTTCGTCGCTCCAAGTACAATAACTTTTCCGCGGCTTTGCAACCCATCCATCAAGCTCAACAATTGCGCAACAACACGACGTTCAACTTCGCCTCGCGTCTCTTCACGCTTCGACGCAATCGCGTCAATCTCGTCTATGAAAATGATGCTCGGCGCATTCTTTTGTGCGTCCTCGAATTTCTTTCTAAGGTTTTCCTCAGACTGCCCATAATATTTGGAATTGTGCAGTAGTAACAAATTCTGCGTAACAAAACTATCTTTGTCAACCGTAAAATCATACAGCTCCATCTCACCCGCAGGCTGAATCTTTTCAATTTTCAGCCATCCGATGTCTTTTCTGTTCAGCAGATGAAGCTCCGAAAGCACAGCATCCTGTTCAAGCCCATGAGCTTGTGCAAGCGTGGCCATTTTGTTCAGCGCATATCGTGTAAAAATTCGCTTTCCATAAATATAATAGTCATTATTTCTGTAATCTTTGTACTTCATATTTTTTCGTATCCATGAAACAAGAAAATGCGGTGTTGGTATCTGCTCAAATTCTTTATGTTTCTCATTGTTTTCAATCATTCGTAACTTCTCTAACTTATCACACGAGCTGCCAACAGCCAAAAATTTCTGCCGCCCTTCATTTCCCCGCACGGTCAATTTATACATCATTCCTTTCGCTGTTTTGTGTTCGAGCAGCTTTGTTGAAATTCCAAGCCGCAATTGCATGAGGGATTGCAGCTGTTTGAGGAATTTTTCAGAAACACAATAAATGATGGGTGTCGGGTATTTCACTTTTTTCCCTGTTGTTGTCGTAAATGGTGTTATTGCAACGCATCCATCGCCGTCAAAGTATCCACGAACAAATGCCTGAATCTCCTCAATTGGCAGCGAATAAAAGTAAGGTAAAATTTTACTTTCTTTTTTTCCAGCATCAACACCTAATGAAACAATAAACTGCGCTAATAGTGCCGAATAAGCAGCCACACGACCATCTGCATACTCTTTTGTGCCCACGTCGAACAGTTTTTGTGCAAGCTCAATAAAACGATGCCGTAATTTCTCATCGTTGTTTGCAAATGTTATGCTCTCCATTCTTTTGTCGACGTGCCCATCAGACATGAGCAAGCCAATCAATTCCATAAGTTCGGGAGACGTTTGCTTTGGTAGTCTGATCCAATTGCTTCGTGATAGATTCCTGCTTTTCAGCGTAACGCGCCCATTCTTTTCAATCATGTTACGAACCAAGAATGAAATTCGATGGCTTTTTCCTTTCATATCAATTGACTTCACTTTCCCAACCAGCTCTCCTTCACGGAGCTCTTCAAGCCGCTTCCACACAAGCTCTCCGTCTCGATATACAAGGAACGGCTGATTTTTTGATACATGAATAGAATTTCCATCACTCAGCGCAACGTTGAATGCAGGTGCACGTAGTTTTGTTGCATGCGTTATTTTTCCCTTGACAATTTTTCCGTCGTGGTATGCATATGTCTTGACTGGTTTTTGAAGCTCAACAACCTCAAATGTTCCTTCATTCTTTATTTTTCCTTTCTCCCGTGCTTTTTCAAATATCTGTCGTGCCTGAACACAGCCTTTTGGATTTGTCAATATTTCTGTATCGCCATCAACACACATAATTTCCGGTCCATTGATCAAAATGAACGTGCTGTTTGTTTCGCTTGCAACCGCTTTTGCCAGCAGCGTCTTTCCTGTGCCGGGCGGCCCGTGCAATAACACTCCTTTGGGCGCTTCAATTCCAAGTCTGCCGAAGATCTCTGGATGTTTCAGCGGCAGCTCAACCATTTCCCGAATTTTTTTAATCTCCTCGCGCAAGCCGCCAATATCCTCATAGCTGACTTCAATGGTTGCTTCTTCTTTTATTTCAATAGCTTCAGGATTTAATTCGACTTCCGTCGCTTCAGTAATGATGACCGGCACTTTCTGCGGATTTGTTTGTGCAACCACAAATTTCAGATCGCTTGCAAATCCAAATCCCACGCTCAGCTCGTCAACAACATTAAACATATCCTCAAAGAATGGATTGCCGCTCATTGCGGTGCGTCGATTTCTCGTTCCCCCTAATGACACAATATCTCCTTTGACCGCAACCCTGCCCAATAAGCCTTGCTTGAACAGCATGGGGTTTGCTTTGACGATGATGCCTTTGCGTGCAGGCGCGATCGTTACTTTCTTTGCTTCTTTGACTTCAACTTTTCTCAGCATGACGACTTCGCCGATGCTTGCTTTTGCGTTTCTCCTGCTGATGCCGTCCATGCGTACGATTGTAAGCCCTAAATCGCCGGGGTAGCTTCGGTCTGCGATTGCAACCGTCTTTCGTTTGCCTTCGATTTCGATGATATCGCCTGGTGCAACAGCTATCTGCTTCATCAGCTGTGAATCGACGCGAACAATGCCTTTATTGACATCGTCCTGAACAGCTTCCGTTACCCTGAGTTTTAATTCCTTGACCTCGTCCATAGCATCGCCCACTCGTTGGTGTTATATATTCCTTACTCTCATTTTAGGAGATTAATAACTAAAAAGTAACAAAAATCAACTAAACACCTTATTTCGCCTTTGCCTTTGGTTGCTCAGTCTTTACTTCTTTTTTCTCAATGCGTGGCAGTGGCACTGGGCTTGGCAATCCCATATCCGTGCTGAGCTTGATTGCCTGGATGTTGCTTCGCATCAGTGCAGCGTTTAAGATTGGCTCTGCAAAGTCAGCAGGCAGTTTTTTGTTTGCTTCCCATTCTTTCTTCACTTTTTCAGTCTCTTCTTCTTCGCCGAGGAACAAGACATCGCCTTCAAAATCAATCGTGCCTAAATCAGGAGTGTATATGCAGTTAAAGACGAATGAAAACTTCAATCCTTGCTGGGTTGCCTTGCCAAGCGCGAAGTCATGCGGCTCAACGTTTTTGATAGAAATGTTATTGTTTATGCCTACTTTTTGTGCTGCGCTTTTCACATTGCGTGCCGCAGTTATTTTCGTTAAATGAACACCGACGATTGTCATTGGTTCCACCTCTACCTGCCACGCAGTACTGTTATTTATATATTATTCGGTGGTGGAAGTTATTTTATCAAGAACTTCTTGAGGCGTCGCTATCTTAATGTTTTCATACTGTTTAATTCTGAGCAAATGCTTATCTTGTGTAATAACATAATCACAATGCCCTTCATGTGCACAATGGAGAAATTTGTCATCATCCTCATCATCTGGAACAATTCTCTGAGTATCATGTGGTTCTATTGTTTCCATGCAGGAGATAAGCGTATGAAACGCTTCTAACCGAGCCTGTTGAAGCTCGTCTGTCTTAGCAATAATCTCGTCGCTCGTCACGATGTCAATATATTCTTTAACAATCTCAGGTGAGGCAACAGCAATTATTTTCTTTTGCATAACAAGATCAAGAATCTTGGATGATACGCCTCTCCAAAACATGCCACTCACAACAATGTTGGTATCTAAAGTAACTCTCATCTCTTTCGTAACTGGTGCACAAGTGCATTGACGTCAGACTCATATATCTTCTTTGGTGCATCCTTCAATGGTTTGGTTAATTCATCCCACGACAAGCCGCTGACTCGTCTGAGCAGCAACGCATCATCCTGAAGTACAAACAGTACTTTTTCTCCATCTTTCAGGTGCATCTTTTTCCGCATTTCTGAAGGTATCGCAACTTGTCCACGTGCACTCACTGTTCCAATCTCAATAAGCTCAGGCATATCTTACTTACAAGACAAATCTTGTATTTAATAGTTTCGATATGTAAACTAGAAATTATGCTGCTTGGCGGAGAGCTGCTCCTTCGTTGTGTCTAATTTGTGTAAAATTTTTCTTTATCTCATTTTCATTCATAGCAGTCAACGCAGCAATAAATCGTGTTTCTCTATTGGTCAGCTGCTGAGCCTCAGCTGCAATGCCGCTCAACATTTTTTCGTCTTCTACAATCAATTGAAGAACAGCTGCAAGATTCACGTTCATCGCATTTCGCGCAGCTTGTATTTTTGCCAGTGCATTTTTGTCCGTCATAATAATCGTAACAAACTTTGCGGTATAAAGTGAAACAGTTGTAATCGTATCACAAACATCCTGAACCATAATTATGATGTCTTTTCTTACAGCCTCCAATAGCTTATGCGTTTGCTCCATCTCTGTGATAAAACGCAGCAAGAGCATCATAAAATCAGGTCTAACACCCATAGCAAGTTGTGCAGCAATTCGGTCATTCCACTGTTTTGTACGCTCGATTTGATCTCTGAGGCGAGCTGCTGAACGCATCCCTAACCGCTCTGCAAATCGGGAATTCTGAAACCAGCGTGCAACAAACCATCTCGTCTGCTGCCGCTGCATATATGTTCGGGCAAGCTCAAGGCGAGCATATGATTTTTGGAGCTGCTTTGTCAATGAGCGCATAGCAATTGAAAATTCTTGTTCAAATCTTCTTTTGATATTCGGTCCAACATAAATAATGCCAGCAGGACCTTTATTCTCAATCTGCGCAAGTAAATTCTCCATTTTCACTAATCCAGCGTATTGTTCCCTCTCTAACGCTTGCAATTGGGCTCGTATTGTTTCAAGAAAGTCTTTTAATGAGGTTCTATAAAGCGCATAATCTTCAACAAATTGTTCTACCAATGCATCAAATTTCATTCGAAAAACTTCAGGATTTTTCAAATATTTGTTCTGGAGCTTTTCAACTTTCGCAGGCGTATAATCTTTTACCAATCGTTTTTTTACCTTCTTAAACTGGCGGTCAATTTGCTGCTCTTTACCAAAATCAGCAAGCACAAGTCCTGAAAGCGACACCAGCCTCTTTTTTACATCACTCGAAAGCATACTCCTGCCATTTCCCCAAACCATTTAAATTTAACGGTCGAAAGCCTTTTAAAGAACATCATCTTCCTAAACCACATGAAAAGAGGCATTGTATTATTATTGCTCATTTTAATCGCATCCTGTTCACTGCTTACCAAGCCAGCAGCAACTGACTCAAAAGAAGACATAAAAGAGCCTGCTTCCGACGGCAGCATCCAATGTGCCGCAGCCCGCCCGGAAGTCTGCACAACAGATTACGATCCAGTCTGCGGCAGCAACGGCCAGACATACAGCAATTCCTGCGCCGCATGTTCTGATACTGCAGTTCAATACTCCAATCCAGGTGTATGCCCAGGAACTGATACGGTCAAGTACGACGGCATGACAACGATTCAGGGATTGACGTAATCCCATCACATTTTTAAACAAGAATCTATTTTTCGTTCCAATGGATGACAAGCAGTTCAAATTGAAATTTAAGCGCGACGCACAAAAAGCGCCAGAAAAGCATTACCCCGTCAAGACATTAAAAGATCTCAATTTCGCAAGAAAACAATGTACAACTTGCAAAAACTTCTTCTGGACAACCGAAAAACGAAGCATCTGCGGTGACAGCTCCTGCGCTGGCGGCTTTCAATTCGTCAATAACAGCCCTGCAAAAAAGAGGCTTGACTACATTGAAACCTGGCAGCAGTTTGCCAAAATCCACAAGTCGCTCGGCTACACGCCAATCAACCGGTACCCTGTTGTTTCACGCTGGAATCCGACGACAGATTACACGATTGCAAGCATCGCAGCATTCCAGCCGTTTGTCGTCAGCGGTGAAATTGCGCCTCCAGCAAACCCTTTAGTTATTCCCCAATTCTGCGTCCGTTTTAACGACATTGACAACGTCGGGATAACTGGCGCTCATTATACAGGTTTTGTGATGATGGGCCAGCATGCGTTTGTCGCGCCCAAGGAATACAACGTCAACAAATATCTGAATGATCATCTCACCTGGCTCAACAAGGGCATGGGCTTGAGCAACAACAACATTACTATTCATGAAGATGCATGGGCAGGCGGCGGCAACTTTGGCCCCAGTGTTGAATTTTTCTCCGCAGGATTGGAACTCAGCAACCAAGTGTACATGCAGTACGAGCGCACGCCATCAGGAATAAAAGAGCTGGGCATTAAAGTGCTTGATATGGGCCAAGGCCATGAGCGCGTGCCCTGGTTTACCCAAGGCGAAACAACAAGTTACGAAACAACTTTTCCAACCGTGATGCAATTTCTCAGGAAAAAAACAGGCATCACTGTCGACAGCGATCTGATGAAACGTTTCCTGCCGTATGCTGCATGGCTCAACATTGATGAAATAGCAGACATTGACAAAGCCTGGCAAAAAGTTGCAGACAAAATCAACATACCAGTCAAAGAGCTCAAGCAAAACATCCAGCAGCAGGCAGCATTATACTCCATTGCCGAGCACACACGTGCGCTGCTATTCACCTTAAATGATGGCGCACTGCCAAGCAATGTCGGAGGCGGTTACAATTTGCGTGTCATTTATCGCCGTGCACAGGATTTCATTCAGCAATACAGATGGAACATCCACCTCCCTGAACTCTGTACACTGCATGCGCAATTCCTGAAGCCGTTATTCCCTGAGCTTCGCAGCCATCTTGATGACATTGCAAAGATTCTCGACGTCGAAAAAACCAAGTACGAAGCAACGCGGCAGAAAGCACACTCCATTATCAGCTCTATTGTCAAATCAAAAATCACTGACGAAACTCTCCTGAAGTTGTACGACAGCAATGGCATTTCTCCTGAGCTCGTGCGGGAAGAAGCAGAAAAATCTCATATAAAGATAAAAATTCCCGACAACTTTTATGCGCGCGTTGCAGCGCTGCACGAAAAGCAAAAGCAAGTGCATGAAACATCAAAAGAAACAATGCTCCCATTAGATTATGTTCCTGAAACAAAAGCTTTATACTTCGACGACTGGCAGCCGCCCGCACAGTTCACCGCCCGAGCCATAAAAATAATTGGCAGCGCAGTCATCCTCGACAAAACATGGTTCTACCCCACTTCGGGCGGCCAGCTTCACGACATCGGCAGCATCGGCTCATATGCAGTCACCGAGGTATTCAAACAAGGCTCAATCATTGTTCATCAGCTGCACAGCAAGCCCGGCTTTAAAGAGGACGATACGGTTATCTGCACAATCGACATCCAGCGAAGAAAACAGCTTGCGCAACACCATACATCAACACATATTATCAACGCAGCCGCACGAAAAGTTCTTGGCCATCATATCAACCAGGCAAGCGCGCGCAAGACCATGGAAAAAGGCAGCATTGACATCACTCATTTTGCTCGGTTGACAGAACAGGAGATTCTTTCGATTGAAAAAGAAGCGCAATCAATCATAAAGAAAGCAATCCCTGTAAAAAAATCGTTCATGCCGCGTGAAGAGGCAGAAAAGAAATTTACATCATCCATCTATCAAGGTGGTGTTGCACCCGGCAAATTGCTGCGCATTGTTGAAATAAAAGATACTGATGTTGAAGCCTGCGGCGGCACTCACTTGAATAATACAAAAGAAGCTGAGCTCATCCATATCATCAATTCAACCAAAGTTGCAGACGACGTTGTGCGCATCGAGTTTGTCGCTGGCAGCGCTGCTAGAGACTGGGAATCAACAATGAAACAGCGCAGTGATGAAATACAGTCTGTCGTCAGCGGGCTCGCAAAAGTAAAAATTACCCCGCACAGTATGCAGCAGGCAGCAGACATCTTCTCTGTCTCTATTGAACAGCTCAAGGATACGCTTGTAAAGTTCACTGCAAAAGTC
>Ga0209542_10011557_pt1 | contig 15648 bp, 13 predicted proteins | sample RifCSPhighO2_01_FD_184028 | JGI IMG/M metagenome (GOLD analysis project Ga0209542, IMG submission 184028) | Soil microbial communities from Rifle, Colorado - Rifle CSP2_plank highO2_0.1 (SPAdes) (version 2) | ecosystem: Environmental > Terrestrial > Deep subsurface > Rock core/Sediment ... | reverse complement strand
CACCGTTTTCCTTTGCTTTTTTCACTATTCCCTATACCCTACCATTATGTCCGGACACAATAAATGGTCGCAAATAAAACATCGCAAAGGAGCGGCGGATGCCGCTAAAAGCAACGTATGGGGTAAGCTTTCCAAACGAATTTCTGTTGAATCCAAGAAAGCGAACGGTGATATTAATGCGGCGCATCTGCGCGCTGTGATTGAGAAAGCGCGCGAATCAAACATGCCGAAAGAAAACATTGACCGCGCGGTCGCGAAAGGCATGTCCGCCGACGCTGGTGAGCTTGATACAGTTGTATATGAAACATACGGCCCCGGAGGAGTCGCGATTTTGATTGTTGCGCTTACAGACAGCCACAACCGGACAGCGCAAGAGATAAAACATCTGCTAGCAGAGCTAGGCCTTGCACTCGCCTCTCCCGGAAGCGCAATGTGGGCATTTGAAAAAACCGGCACGGAGTATGCCCCAAAAACGACAGTGAAACTTTCCGAAGACGACACAGAAAAACTCCATAAAATCCTCGGGATAATTGACGACCACGACGACGTGGAGGACGTGTACACAAACGCCGCGTAGCGGAGTTCGTGTAAGTTTTTAGTTTTAAGTTTTCAGAAAGTTATACATTTCTGGACGTTCCACTAAAAACTAAAAACTGTAAACTGAAAACTATGAAAGTGCTTGCCATTGACCCCGGATACGGAAGGTGCGGGGTGGCCGTGCTAGAGCGCAGTGGAGGCGAAAAAGAAACGCTCGTCTATTCCGGTTGCATAGAAACGTCAAAGGATGCCGACTTTACTGCGCGGCTTGGAGCTGTCGCGAACGAATGCACGCGGCTTGCGAAAAAATACAAGCCCGACGCGGTCGCGATGGAAAAATTGTATTTCAGCACGAATCAAAAGACGGCGATGCGTGTCGCGGAAGTGCGCGGCGCTCTCATCCAAGTCGCAACGAGCCTCGGCATACCTGTTTTTGAATATACTCCCGGAGAAATCAAGAGCGCCGCGGGAGGCCATGGAGGAGCTGGCAAAGAGCAGGTCGCCAAAATGCTCCACGCGCTCGTCAAAATTGAAAAAGAAATAAAATATGACGACGAGTATGACGCCATCGCTGTCGGCGTCACGCACCTCGCCCGCCACCGTATGTGACGAGAATTTCAAATGCTAAATTTTTAATCAATGCAGTGTCCTATTTTGTAATTAGAAATTTGAAATTGAACATTAACATCAGTGTCCCGCGAACATTCGCCCAATTTTATCTGGCACTGTGAACATTCCCACATTAAGTTCTGTCGCGCGCGCGAAAACTTCGCCGTCGCGCACGGAACCGGAAGTTGCATAAATCGCCCTCACTCCTCCCGCCGCCAATGCCTCTACGCCGTCCGGAAATGGGAAGTAGCTGTCCGACACAGCCACTGCGCCTTTCGTCTCGTGGCCGCTCCCATGGGCGAGGCGGAGGGCAAGCTTGGCGCTTCCCACGCGCTTCTGCTGGCCGACTGCATTCCCTATCAGGACGCCGCCGCGCACAAGAGAAACCGTGTTGCTCGTGCTCGCCGAACATACCGCGTACGCAAGCGAGAGGTCTGCGGTGATTTTCTGCAAATCTTTTTTAGAAAACGCAGGGCCGTGGTACTCAACCTTGGAGAACACGGGAACGTACTGCGGCGCCGTCTGTTCAAGCACATAGTCGCGTACTGATTTTATCTCCGGCAATGTGGAAATCTTCGCCGGAATTTTCCCAAGTGCCTTATTGGAGATGAAATGCGTACCCTTGCTTCTCGCACCGATTCTCTCCGTTACTCCTTTTCCAAACGACGGAGCCGCAATCGCGCTTAAAAACGGCATCTTGCCGCCGTTTGCCTTTGTAAGCGCTTCAACAATTTTTGCCGTGAAAGGAAACGTAACAATGAGAGAACCGCCGAAAGCCGCTTGCCGGTCGCCAAGCCACGTGTCGTGAGCGACCTGCTCTGGATTTTTCCCGAACGCGGCACCGCAAGGGCTTCCGTGTTTGACGATTGCCGCGACGCAAGGAAGCGAGGGAGCGACATTTTTTCTGTAGGCAGCGGCAAACCGTTCAACCACTTGAAGAAGCCTGCCGAGGTCGGTGATTGATATCCAGCTTGTCTCCGCGCCGACAAACGGCTTGCCGTCTCCCCGCTTGAACTTCGCGATAGCGAGAGCGTCTGTCGTCACCCTCGGCTTTGCAACGGCTTTTTGGTGGGGATTTTCTCCGTACTTAAGTTTTACTTTCATACAGGTTAGATGAGCGAATACCTGAAGATGCCATACAAAATCGCTGTTAGCAACACTCTGTTCATTGTACAATTCACCGAACATGCCCTCGAAACATTCTCCCTATAATAAAAAAGAGTACGCGAGCGCGCGGACGCGGAATGACATGCTTCATGTAATCAAGACATCCTTCTCGGTGGTTTTTCTTCTCGGCATGCTCGGCGCGGGAATGCTTGTCGCATGGGGGGCAGTTCTCGCGATTCCGTCACTGGATAATTTCCAGGATCGCAAAGTTGCCGAGTCCACAAAAATCTACGACCGTACGGGAAACGTCCTTCTCTATGACGTACACGGAACGATGCGCCGCACGGCAGTACCACTGGATGCGATATCGCCAAACATCAGGAACGCAACCGTCGCAGTTGAAGACACGGAGTTTTACCAGCACTTCGGCTTCCGCCCGCTTTCGTTTGCCCGTGCCGCGTTAGTTGATATCTTTTCGGGCAGTTTCGCGCAGGGCGGGTCCACCATCACCCAACAAGTCGTAAAAAATACACTCCTCACGCGAGACAAAACATTGATCCGCAAACTCAAGGAAATAATTCTTGCCATAAAGCTTGAGCGCATCTACACCAAAGACCAAATTCTCTCAACGTACCTGAACGAAACTTCGTACGGAGGCACCGTATACGGCGTGCAGGAAGCGAGCCAATATTTCTTCGGCATAGATGCCAAAGACATATCGCTCCCACAGGCGGCATACATGGCGGCGCTTCCGCAGGCGCCGACACGCTATTCACCTTACGGCAACCATCGCGACCAATTAGAGAAACGGAAAAATCTCGTGCTTTTAAAAATGAAAGAAAACGAATTTATCACCGATATTGAGTACGAAAACGCGCTCCACGAAAAGGTAGAGTTCAAAGATACTGCAGAGGCCGGGATTAAGGCGCCTCACTTTGTATTTTATGTGCGCGAATACCTAGAGGGAAAATACGGAGCGGATGCGGTGGAAAACGGCGGACTTCATGTCGTGACAACTCTTGATTATGATTTGCAAAAGAAGGCGGAGGATGTTTTGACAAATGCGGCCCTCCTAAATGAAAAGAACTTCAACGCCACTAACGCCGGACTCGTCGCAATAGAGCCTAAATCCGGACAGATTCTCACGATGGTCGGTTCGCGCGGTTATTTTGACAAAAACATAGACGGTATGGTGAACGTAACTCTGGCGAACCGCCAGCCGGGATCTTCTTTCAAACCGTTCGTATACGCGACAGCATTTGAAAAGGGTTATACGCCAGAAACGACAGTGTTCGATCTGCAGACCCAATTTTCAACGTTCTGCGCACCGTCGGACACCGCAAGCGACACGCCGCCCTGCTACTCGCCAGGCAACTATGACGAAAAGTTCAGAGGGCCGATAACATTGCGCAACGCGCTGGCGCAATCGGTGAACGTGCCATCCGTCAAAACCCTCTACCTCGCCGGAATCACTGACTCTTTGAAAACTGCGAAAGATATGGGTATAACCACGCTCGGAGACAAGGACCAGTACGGACTCACGTTGGTCCTGGGAGGCGGTGAGGTGAATCTTCTTGAAATGACAGGAGCCTATAGTGTTTTTGCGAACGATGGAGTGCGCAACCCGCCGACGCCGATACTTAAAGTGAAAGACAGAGCAGGGCATGTTCTTGAAAGCTACAAGGCAGATGGCACGCGCGTCATTGAAAGCCAAATCGCGCGGGAGATAAACGACATATTGTCCGACAATGTCGCGCGAACTCCAGAGTTCGGTGCGGATTCCCCTCTTTACTTCCCGGATGCAGACGTCGCAGACAAAACCGGCACCACGAATGATTCCCGGGATGCGTGGATAATCGGCTATACGCCTGGGATTGCCATGGGTGCGTGGGCCGGTAACAACGACAACAGCCCGATGGTAAAAAAAATCGCAGCATTTATCGTGGCTCCCTTGTGGCATGACGTTCTTGCTTACGCTCTTACTAAATACCAGTCTCCACCGTTCGCGCCTCCAGCTCCAGACATGGAACTCGACACTCTCCCAGCAGTCCTGCGCGGGAACTGGAATACAAACCCGTCGCAAGGAATCCACGACATTTTGTTCTGGGTGACTAAAGCTAATCCGCGTTCCGGCCCTCCCTCAAACCCCGCTTCTGACCCGCAGTTCGCACATTGGGAATATCCTGTCCAGTTATGGACTAGCAACAACCCACAAGGTCTAACCGCAGCGCAGACGCCCTCGGCCCCACCTGCCGCGCAAACAACGCCCCCGTTCGCTATCATCTCTCCCAGAAGTGGAGCAAGTGTTCCTGCGTTTGTTCCCCTGCATGTTTACGCGTACCATCCGCGCCCCGAGAGCGTCTCACGCGTTGCGTATTACCTAAATGGGCAATTTGTCGGGAGTTCGAGTGTAACGCCCTATGAAGTCTCCTTCATGCCGGCGGCGCACGGCCCTTCCGTATTGCGCGCCGTTGCCGAAAGTACTCTTGGGAATCAAGAACAGGCAGTTTCGTTTACCATTCAATAAGCTACTGCGTCGAAATTGTGCCGTCCACAGGTGTCTATCATTATCCGATAGACCTCAATTTCGACGCGATTTTACTTCTTGGAGAACCAAGAAAAAAATCACCTATTAAGCGGCATCACAAGGTAGGTGAATCCGGGGTCCGATACCCCGCGAATAACAAGGGGCCTGCCAGGGCCGGAAAATCCCAACGTGATGCTGTCGGAGTCTATCGCTGACACACAGTCTGAAAGGTAGCCTATATGAAAATTTATATCTACGTCTTCGCCAGACACCGCCGCATCAATCAAGTCTGATGTTTCGCCCACATCCGGGCTTTGCGCAGTGGCTGAAAAAATCTTCTTTTTTGGATATACGTGGAGCCCCACGTGCTGATCATTCCCGGAAAACACGCGCGCCTTGCGCAACATCTCTGCGAAATCACTTTTGAGAATTGTCGCTTCTGTGGTAAATGATTTTGGGATAATTTCCGTGTAGTTCGGAAAGGTCCCCTCAACAACCCGCGCAACAAAACGAGTGTTGTCTGTCACAACGACAAATTGCGAGTCTGATGCGCGTATCTTCACACTTTCACTGAAATTGTGCTCAAGTACATACACAAGCTCTGTGGCATGTTTGAGTGGGACAAGAAACTCCCCTTCGCCGGAAGACACTCCCCCTTTTATGACCCTTTCAGCTAGTCGAAAAGAGTCTGTAGCTGCGAAAACAATCCCATCTTTTTTTATTGATATATAAACACTTCCCAGTTCAGGCCGTATCATTGAATGAGAGGTGGAACACAAAACGGATTGAATTCCTTTTATCATTGTAAGTCTTAAAATTGAGATGTTCTTTTCCCCGTCATCATCCCAGGACAGTGTTGGAAATTCTTCATGCGGAACAGCCTTTATCAGTGCCCTAGTGCCGCGTGACTCCACTATCAAATTTTCCGAATCAGTTTTAAGAGACACCTTGTCGCTGTTTATTGATCGTATTGTCTGTGAAAATATTGATGCAGGAACAGCTACCTCTCCCTTTTCCTCAACATCAGCGCTTATTCCAATATCAACTCCAGACTCTAAATTTGTAGCGCGAACCGATATAGTATTTCCAACATCCAATAAAACACATGAAAGGATTGGTAGTGATTCCCTTTTACCAACAACACGCTCCGCTATAACAGCTGCGAAAAGAATTTTTTCTTTTGTAGTTGTTAGTTTCATATAAATTATTTATATATTAAATACTATTACTACTATTATGTATGTGCATTGTGTGTATAAGGTGTTTTTGTAATGAAATATCGGGACGTTTTCTGAGGTGGTATATGTTGAGTGTTTGTTGATAGGTTATAGTTGTTAGGTTTATTTTCTAAATATATTTATATATGAGTGTGTTACCAGATTTATATATACACGATATGAACACCTTATGAGTGAATTAGTGAACGTATGTGCTCCACCTCCTGCTCCAGAGAAATATTAGTTTTTAGTTCATGTTTTATTTTTTCGCACGAGTGGATGACCGTTGTGTGGTCGCGCCCGCCAAGCTTCTCGCCTATTGACGGGTAGGACACGTTAAATTCTTCGCGGAGCACGTACATAATGATCTGGCGAGGCTTAACAACCTCTTTCTTGCGAGTTTTTTCATAAATACTTTTCTCGGGGATCTCGTAATACAGGGATATTCTGCGGACGACTTCTTCTATTGAAATTCCTCTGTTGGGTTTTATGTTGTGCTTTACTAGCGCTCTTACATCCGCATGAGACACCGCTTTCCCCTTCAGCTGGGATTTACAGACTATCATGTTAAGGACGCCCTCAAGTTCCCTGATATTGCCGCGCACGCTCTCTGCGATGTACTGGATAATGTCGTCCGGGATATTAAACCCATGTTGCTCGATTTTGGCCTTTATTATAGCCGTTCTTGATTCAATGTCCGGCTCTGGTATTTCAGCTATCATTCCGGCAGAAAAACGTCCCCTCAGCCTATCCTCAAACCCCGGAAGAAAATTCGGGTGCTTGTCGGACGAAAAAACTATTTGTTTGTTGTTATCGTGAAGGGCGTTGAATAAATGAAAAAGCTCCTCCTGTGTTTTTTCTGTGTTCGCGATGAATTGAACGTCATCCATTATCAAAACGTCGTACTGCCGGTACTGGTCTTTGAAGCTATTCGCGCGTCCGGCGCGCACAGCATTTATGTAATCAACCGCGAATCGCTCGGATGTAACGTAGAGTACCTTTTTATTGGCGTGCGCTTTTTTGAAATAGTTGCCCACCGCTTGTATGAGGTGAGTTTTTCCGTGCCCCGTAGAGCCATAGATAAAAAGAGGGTTGTATATTTGCCCAGGTCTTTCAATAATCGCTTTTGCGGCCGCGTGCGCGAGCTGGTTGAATGGGCCAACAACGAAAGTCTCAAACGTATAACGCGGGTTGAGATTATCGCGCTTATCTATGTATAGGGACTGGAGGTCAAGCGAAGCGTTTTCAGGCAAAGAAGTCTTCCCCGATTTTCTCTCTGCTGTGGGCTGGGTTGCGGAGCGGTGCACCGTGTACTCAACTGTACGTACCGTGCTGTCCAAGCTGCGGATCGCTTTCAATATGAGCTTGTGGTGCTTTTCCACCAGCCATTCTTTGACGATCTTGCTCGGGACGGCGACGTGCACAGTACTTCCGTCCCTGTTTCCGATGTCCGTGTTCCTAAACCACGTGCGGAAACTGGCTTCAGAGGTCCCCAACTCGATTTGGACCAGGGCATTTTGCCAAAGCTCTCTGTTCGACATTGCAGCAGGCTGTATAGAGGAGGGAGGTTGCATAGAGCGGTCATTATACGCGCCACTCTCTCCGTGCATAGTCCCGCAGATTTCACGCGTGGTGTTCACAAGGTGTGGACAGTATGGGGATAGCAAATAACCAATAGCCAGTAGCTTGTAGCCACACAGAAACTCGGAATTTTCTGGATACCGACTACGGGCGACAGGCTTTTGGCTCTCTGCAATCAGCTGATATGTAGAAATTCGTACCTCACAGTTGATTTATTCTTCATGGACAGGTACAGTGGATGTATATGAAACGTACATACCAGCCGAAAAAGCGGAAAAGGGCAAAAACACACGGATTTCGCAAACGATCTGCCACGACAAGCGGCCGCGCGCTTTTGAAACGCCGGCGTAGAAAGGGTCGCTCGCGTCTTGTCCCGTGAGCGTTGCCGTCGCGTAACAAAAGACAGTACGCGACGCGATTTTGCAAAATCGGATGCCCCGCAAAAATTCAGTGACGCACGCGGATTTCGTCCGCGCGGACATGGCAAAGTTTCGTCGTGAGCGCGGGTCCCTCTTTATTCTCTCTTTCGGAACTCTGCCGGGCCAAAAACAGGGAGACCTAAAAACCACATGCGTTGTTTCCAAGAAAACCGCGCTGCGTGCTGTAGTGAGAAATTTGATAAAGCGGCGGTGGCGTAATGCGATGCGCCAGTGCCTTTCATTCGCTCCGGCACCCTCCACTCTAATTTTTTATGCTATGCGTCCTGCGAGCAGCGCGTCGTACGAAGACATAAAGAAAGACGTCGCTGCGCTTGTTTCCCGCGCGAGCATGAAGTTTCCCGCTTCATAATCCGCAGGATTATTCCGTGAGATATGGGCACCCTCCAGTGTTTCAATAGATTTTATTATCCAACGCGGGTATACCCCGTGAGATAATGATTTGTGTACATACACGTCCACACGGTATCTGTCACCCACTCTGATATTTTGATTTAATCTGGCGTTGATTATCTCATGGGGTATACTACCGCAATGATTTCATCAGCGTTTAATGCAACCGTATACGACCCGCTCTACAACGGGCTCGTTTCTATCGTGGGAATGCTTCCGTCGCATGACGTCGGTATCGCAGTCATAATCCTTACCATCATCGTGCGCGTCGTTCTGTACCCCCTTTCCAAGAAAGCGATTCTGACGCAACAGAAGATGAAAAAAATTGCGCCCGAGATGGAGCTTCTTAAAGAAAAATACAAAAACGACCGTGAACAGCAAGGAAAGGCAATGTTCGCCCTCTACAAGAAGAACGACGTTCATCCGTTCGCAAGTTTTGGACTGATTCTAATTCAGCTTCCTATTCTTTTTGCGCTCTACTGGGTATTCGCATTTGGCGGGCTTCCCGAAATAGAAATCGCCCGCCTCTACTCTTTCGTCTCAGAGCCCGCGGGAGCTAACATGGAATTTATCGGTCTCATAGACATGGCCGGCAAAAGTTTGGTTCTCGCTGTTCTTGCCGCAGCGACGCAAATTATTTACACGCGCCTTTCAATGGGAGCGAGAAAAAAAACCGCGCCTTCAGAATCAGCGGCGTCCTTTGGCCAGGGGTCCTTCGGTAAAGACATGGCGAAGAGTTTTGATATTCAAATGCGATACGTGTTGCCGGTGTTCATCGGCGTCGTTGCCTACACAGTGCCTTCCGCCGCGGCGCTCTACTGGGTGACGAGTAATACCGCAATGATTTCGCAGGAATTGTTGATGGGCAGGAGATTCCGCGAGTAGCGCGTCCGAACAGAGTTCCAATGTTAAGGTGTCACCTTGACATTGGATGGCGGGGGAACACCGGTTTGGTTTTTCGGCGGGTTCGCGTTTCCCAAAGAAATATCGTATAGTGCCTCGATGGAAGCCACTGTCGAGCGCATACTTACTGAATTACTGGAGGCCATCGGAGTGCCACATTCCGGGGTTTTGAAAACGCAGATAGCGGGGCAGACGATATTTGCGATACAAATGCAGGACGCGCGCCAACTCATCGGAATGCACGGGGATACGGTCCACGCCATTGACCATCTCGTGAAGAAAATCGCAGAAAGTCGCTCCTCTGCAGCGTCACGTGCCGCACAAGCGTCAAGCGGAGAGGCGGGAGCGGTTGAGTATCTTCAGTTTCTGGTGGATGTCAACGACTATCGCGCGAAGCAGATTAAAGAATTGGAAACCAAAGCGATTATGATGGCCGAGCGCGCTCGCTCATTTCAATACGATGTGGAACTCACCCCTATGAATGCGTACGAACGCCTGATAGTGCACACGGTACTTTCCGACTCTCCGAACGTAAAAACAGAATCTTCCGGGGAAGGAAGAAATCGCAGAGTCGTCATCAAGTACGACTCTTCAAGAATTTAATTAAGACACTACCACTATCTTTTGTACATAGAGAAATGTTCGCCTGAAATACCGGGAACCACGACGACCAATTTAGCACCAGCGCTGCGCAGCTGCGCAGCCCTTCCCTGTGTCGCGACCTCATATTGAGCGGAGATTCCAGATTTATTTGCTGCTTCGTAGATCCTATTTATTACCGTGATACTTCCCTGACTTCCCGCGATGCTTAAGTCAACGCATGTCCCATCTCGGTGGCATGAATTCGCGTGACTTCTCGTTGGTGGCCACGATTCGCTCACAGTCCATGTAATGCCACTACCGAGCTCTTCCTTGAATTTTTGAAGCCTTGAACCCATATCGCTGTTAACTTGGCATTGTTGCACGGTGTTGAGACAGCCGCCGCTTCCCCCCGCGGGTCCCGGTATCTTGTGCGGTATTCCGAGGCTGCTAAGAGTTACGCAGTTTGCACACACCCCCGCAGAAGGTGGGCTTGGCGGCCCCGTTATCTCCGAAGGCTTAATTGGTGTAATTTCCGGATTCAGATTAAGAAGGTTCGGATTTATTTGAGCGAGGATAATGTATATGGAAAGAAGAAGAAAAAGTCCGAGGAACACATCGCGGAATATCCCCTTCGCAGTCTCCTTGCTGGTCCACACGTCGCTTGCCATGTACATATAGCCGGCATACAAAAGACGCAAGACTGCCAAAATGGCCCCCACAGTAATCGCAAGTTTGAAAAGGGTGTTGAGGTATGTAACCAGATTTTGGTCCGTTTTGAAAAGCTCGGATAACTTGCCAGACTCGCCGTAATCCTTTTGCGCGAGCGGCACGAACGCGGCGTACAAAACGCTATGCGAACGCATCTTCAGTTGTTGCAGAATTTTTTTCACCGTTTTCATAGTTGCGATGTATTTACCGAACTTTTACTCTCGTTCGTGTTGACTTGCAACAGCCACAACGATTTGTCCTGTGCATCCATGAAGGCTATCATCGTGCCGTCGCTATCAATCATCGGGTTTTCCACATCAAATGTCTGGTTCGTATCGCCAGACTGGAGCACAGGAGTAACTTCTCCCGTGCTTGCGTCGATGCGCCACCACGAATCCGAAGTGTGAACCGTTCCCATATACCAGTCAGAGAGGAAGTTCTTCGTGGGGAAAAAATCCGGTACAGCACAGTACGCGATGAGTGGTCCAGAATCTGTCTTCGCCTGTTTCACCGATGGTGGAATCGGGCGCGGTGCCCACACGCATTTATCGGCGACAGTTTTTATGGGGAGACTTAATACCCCGGTGTCCTTCTTAAGGCTGGCGAATAACGAAACATCGCCTCCGCCTGATTGGCTGAAAAGAACAGCGTCGGAAGATGAGCGTGGCAGAAACGTCAACCCGAGGATATCTCGCACTCGCGGAACAAGAACACCCCTTTGTATTTCAAAGGCATAACCTGCCGTATCATCCGCGGGTAAAGATGAAAGGAACACCCCTCCATCCGAGAGAGAGAAAAGTTTCCACCCCGACAGCGGAGAGGAAAAAAGAGTTTTTTGCTTGGCGCCATCCCATGACGAAAGAACCACATCTACTCCCTCGCTCACATTCGGTACGAGAAGAATAAACTCGTTCGTCCCCGGGTACGGCACGATGGCGCGGATATTGCGGTCCAAGTAATTGCCGGAAAGAGTCGCTGTGCCAGCCGAGGCGGATGAACTTCTTGTAGGTGATTCAGAAGCGTCTTGTTTGGGGGCCTCGCCTGCAAAACTTAAAATATTCCCTGCGTCATCTAATGATCGGAGAACTACAGCGCCGAGAGAAGTAAACATTGCTTCGTATACTCGCGGTAGGAGTTTGTTTGTGAACCGGGTGAGCGAGCCAGTCGAAGGGTCGGCTTTCAATATGTATCCTGTCCCGCGTTCGGCAAAGTATAGTTGTGATGGTGACGTGGTCGCGATGGAAATGGCATTGCCTTGAGTCGCGACAAATCCCATTCCCGCAACGGGAGTTTTCGTAATATGCCAGAGCCGAGGCACCTTTCCCGTTTCTCCAGTTGAGGGCACCGCACCTGAATCAGACGCAATGTTGTTGTACGTGCTTCCAGTGTCGGCCCCGAATGAAGGCGGAGCAGAATTCAGTCCTCGTCCGGTGTCGGTCTCAGTAATCGCCTGCCCCTTCTTGTTCAGAAAGAAATACCATCCAGCGAGGCCGGCCACGAGGATGATTATCGCGGCGGTTACCGCATACCGGAGAATTTTAGTTGTTGAAGTCATGTTTCTTTTCGCACTATTGTTTTCCGGCGTTGAACGGGTCTGTGCCAACCGTGCCGCTTCCTCCATTCGGGAACGAAATCTGCCATGCGCCTTCTGCTTTCATGTTCCAATTGCGCGCGCGCGTGAGCGAGAGGGCAAGACGCGCGCTCCCGCTTGACCCCTCGGCATTTATAGTAACCGCACTCGGCCGGATGTAATCTGCCGGAACGCGCCCCCCGTTTACCGTCCAATCGTACGTGAGTTGCGAGTCGTCCGGACTCACGGCTTGTGCGAAATACGGAACGGCGGCGAATGTCACCTCCGCGTCTTTTACGGTTGTCGTCTCTCCAAGCGCCTTGCTGTACAAAACTCCGAACAAAGGATGGTCTTCATAGAGCAGAAGCATGGGTTCAACAGACGGTATGTTCACGCTCGCCTTCCCCGCGAGCGTTCCGTCCGCGGAAACCGCTTCCACCTCAATTACGTCCGTGCCAAAAAGCGCGGGAGCCGGAAATGTCGCGAATGAACGGCCTCTTCCCGATGCGGTTTGAATGACCGACCTGTTGCGCCGCCAGGTGTATGTGATACCGCTCTCTGGCACAAGCGCGCCGTCCGCAAGTTTTAGGACTGCTATAGCCTGCGCGCGGATTTTTGTTCCCGCGCTGGGTAATGCGCGACCTCTGTAGAAAGGAGGAGTGTAGGAGTCCGACTCCCACACGAGGGCTACCTCTGTCGGCCGGATAAAAGCTTCTCCCGTGGCTACTGTACCGTTCTCGGCTTGTGCAATGACGACGATATCAACTTCTGTTCCCAGGGGTCCCGCAGAAACATCCGTTTCTGTAATCCCCGGACCCTGCGCGATAACTTTTTTATCCGCGTACCACGTCACGTCGCTTCTTCCCAGGTTTATAATGGAGCTTGCGGCGGAGAGGTGGACGTATCCACCAGGCACGGGACTTTCAGGTGTCATTGAAATGGTAATCCTGCCGTCATTGTTCGGAGAAAAAAATTGCGCATGCACCGAAGCCACTGGGAAGAATAAAAGAATGACCAGAAAAGTAATTTTGTTTCTTGCTGGCATACGCCAATTATATCTCGGCAGGTTCTCGCCACTCTTTACGTATCGTGGAAACGACTGTGATTGTCCACCATGGAACGTCATTAACAATGGGGATTGCTTCTGCACCGATTGTGGCAAGAAATTTAAACACGCGTTTCGGGTCCATCATACTTACACCACAGTGTGAAAAACATACTCCGAAAAAGAAAGCGGCAGGAATGTCTACAAGAATACCCAGAGCCCCAAAACCCAGGAGAAAATCAGCCCCGTCTACCAAAACAGCCACAGTGGTCAATATAAATGCGGTCGCTTTTCCTATTCGTTCAGTATTCATCAGGGTGTTCCTCCGCTAGGCGCGGTGTTTTGAGCTGAAACAATGGGTGCGGGTTCTTGTGAAGTTGCCGCTTCGGCTTCCGTACTGCTTGCATCGGCAAGGTCTTGCTTTGCCTTTCGTATAGCGAGAATTTGTGACGGGTCGGAAGTTATTATCTGGTCTTCCGTGTACGACGCGATAACTTTGATTGCGACATGCTTCAATCCGGCGAAGAAAATTCCTTCGCCCACATCCGATTCCAGCAAAAGATATTTTTCTTCGTCTGATAATTTGAAAGTTTGCTGTACCAAATCCACTGATGTTGGCGATTGTCGAAGAAGCAACTGGATTGAGGAGTTCGTTATCATCGGTATTCCATACGGAGAGTTGAGGAAGTCGGAAACGTCCTGCGTTATAGTGGAAATACCGAGGAAATATTTTCGTCCGCGCTTTGCGATGGAGAAGAGGAACGATGCGGTATCCGCAGAGCGCATCATCCACCACGCCTCATCAATGACGAGCAGTCGCTTGCGCAATTCTTTTCGGACCACGTTCCAGATGTGGTGGGTGATGATGTACATCGCTATCGGCTTCAGGTCGTCCTCCATATCGCGGACGGAAAAGACAACGAGCTTTTTGTTCATGTCAACGTTCGTCGGCCTGTTCATGAAGCCGGCCCACGTGCCTCTGGTGTACTTAGAAAGTCTCTGAACCAGCGACTCGCTTCCTTCCATACCGGAGAGCACGAGCTCAAAATCCGAGAGAAGCGGCGGCTCTATCGCCGCAAAATTTGCGTCTGACGTGATGTCCTTGAGCGCGTACGTCTCCGTTATCGCTCTGTCCACAATGGCGTCTTCTTCCGGCGAGAGACCTCCGAGCATGATACGAAACAGGCCGACTAAGGTGATGATGTTAGAGCGTAAAATGTCTGCCGGATTTTCGTCCTCCCGAGGAACGGCGAGGTCAAAGGGATTGATGTGGTGTTCCGACGAAAGAGAGATGTTGAAATACCGGCCCCCGACAGTTGACGCAAGATATTCGTATTCGCGTTCTGGGTCTATGACGATAATTTCCGTGCCGAACATGAGCGAGCGCAAGATTTCCAGTTTTGTGCAATAGCTCTTCCCGGCACCGCTTTTAGCGAACGTAACCGAGTTGTAATTTTCCAGAGAAAAACGGTCAAAAAGAATGAGAGAGGAATTGTGGCGGTTTATTCCGTACAAGATTCCGCGGTTTGACGTGAGGTCAAACGAGATGAAGGGAAAGATTGAGGAGAGTGGAGCGGAATTCAGTTTCACGTGCACATCCAGCTCGTCGTTGCCGAGCGGCAGCACGCTTCGGAATCCTTGTTCTTGCTGAAAGAGCGCGGGGCGGATATAAACGAGGCGCGATTCTAGGACGGAGCGTATCTCGGACTCAATCTTATCTATCGCTTCGCGCGTATTGCCATACACTGTCAAATACAAACCGACCTCAAAGATTCGCTCCTGCGCCTGCTGGAGTGAATCGCGGAGACTCTCAAGGTCGGAGTACGCGGTATCCAGCATCGGGTCGCGTACCATGCCCTTCTGTTCGCGCGTTGATATCTGGCTTTGCACCTCGGCTACCTTCTTCTGGAATTTTCGGAGCATTTCGCTCGTGTCCATCGGATGGATGAATATGGAAATGTCCAGAACTTTGTCCATGTTGATGATGGGAGCGAACCACCCCGTGGTGAGAAAGCGCGGATACGAAATGACAAAAAAGGTGCGCGCGATTCGCTCTCCCAAATCCAGCTCGCGCGAGCTAATCTTCAATGCGTGAGGAGCTATCACGTCCTGCAAATCCAAGACGCCCGCCGAGTAGATTTCCTCGGGAAGTATTGGTAGCGCGGAAGTCTCCACACCCGTTTTTTTGCTTTTAAATAAATCCAGGAGAGCCATAGACTATATAGTAAGCACGAAATCCGAAATCCGAAATCCGAAAGTGAAGCCCCCCCTTTTTTCTCTGTGTTTCATATTTATTATTTTTTTCGGATTTCGTGCTTCGTGCTTCGAATTTACTTCTCAAGTACCATCGGCTTTCCCTCTTCGCCGGGGTTGAATAGTTTGTACAGCAGTTCTATCGTCTCCTCTGTGCCAAGCTGTACCGTGCGTACTCC
>Ga0209542_10011556_pt1 | contig 15649 bp, 12 predicted proteins | sample RifCSPhighO2_01_FD_184028 | JGI IMG/M metagenome (GOLD analysis project Ga0209542, IMG submission 184028) | Soil microbial communities from Rifle, Colorado - Rifle CSP2_plank highO2_0.1 (SPAdes) (version 2) | ecosystem: Environmental > Terrestrial > Deep subsurface > Rock core/Sediment ... | reverse complement strand
TCACCCCTGAGAACGAAATCGAATGGGTCATGCAATTTCTCCAGGAGAAAACAGTCCCTGTTCAAAAAGCGCAGAACCGATCATTCACCGTACTTAAAACAGCCCCCCTCCCAGATGAAGAACAGGTCAAAATAACGTCGTCCATGCCCCTGGACCTGAAACCAAAAGATTAATAAACATAATCTCTTCTGAGAGGCGTATGGTAAAGCACGTGCCCAAAGTGCATCACGAGCCGATATTACCCGTTGTCATGGCATGCCTCGTTATTGTTTCTTTAGTCTGGATTCTCGCGAGCGCGCTCTACTCAGAACAGCTCAAGACAGGGTATGCGATTGCCCAAACAGCAACGGAAGACGCGGTGTGTATTAGCCAGGGGCGCCAGGGTGCTTTTTATGCTGTTTCAAGCCAAGAGTCATGTTGCTATCTCATTGAAAATGCGAAAGAATGCAGAGAAGCGTTCGATGGCGAATATGCATATTATAAAAACCGCGAAGGCGAGTATCAGGATATTTTCCGCTATAAGTATATCTGTGGCACCCGCTCGGGAAGAGGCGTTGCGTTTTCTGATGATGTGAAAGTTATGTGCGGACTTGATATCTAAGAAATCCTGTCAATCCTTGTTGCGATGAGTTGATCCTCATATTCTTCGGCTTCAACGACAATCACATCGCCCTTCCCAATGCTTATTTCACCATCCTTGAAAATCCGTATTTTTTCCGTTTTTGGATAAAGAAGTGTTACAGTGTAACTTGTGTTTGACTCCCGCACTTCTTGAACAAGCCCTTGCATTTTCACAACGCCCTGCTCTTCATCATAATCCGTTGAAAATTCCGTCTGAAACGCATAAGAAATAAGCAAAAGCACAATGCCCATTAATGCAGTGATTAATGAAATGATCGTGAGCGTGCTGTCTTTCATTGAAAATATTAAATCTCAAGCCTTCTTATTTGTTTCGTAGAAAAATTCGGAAAATTTTCGTTTGCTTTTCGCAATAATTTCAATACCAAAACTTTTTCGGCCAGTCCTTGGCGCCGGTCCAACCCTGAAAAGGGTTGATCGTTTGATACAAAAACCGGAGGTTTTTGATCGTGAACTCACGTTCACTGTTCCGGTGGGATCTTGCTGCGCAAGACCCCACGATATCGAGGGCTTGAAAACGCAGTTTTCAACGTTTGATCCCTGATCAAACCCAGACAAACCACGTTTGTTGCTGCCTCAGACGCCAGCGGGCTTCCGCCGGGGGGTTGTCCCTTACGGGGTGGACGCCGAGGCTCAGCCGAGCGCGTCTAGGAAAAACATCAGTTTTTCCGTGGATCCGACGACGAGCGTAGCGAGTCGAGGCCGCCATGATTGGCTGGCTTTTCGAATAACATTGATACAATCTTCTTAGCGAAAGGTATATAAAAAGACAGTCAAACGCATATTTATTGGGCTCGTGGTCTAGCGGTTGTATGCGCAGGCATACCGCATATGACAACACCCTTACAAGCTTCGCGCTTTGAAAGGTGTAGGTCGCCGGTTCGAAAGGGCTGAACCCCAGGTTGGATTTAGCGTCGAAAGCCCGGCCGGGCCCATACCACTTATGGAGGATTCATGACATTCGTCGCAAGCATTAAAGCAGTAATCGTGTGGTCTACTTTGATTACTCATATCCTCCTCGCAGGGCTCCTACTGCTTTGGATTGTTTCGCTTTGGAAGCCTCGATTGAAACGTGCAAAGAAGCAGGTATTCGCATGGATCTATACACATGCCCTATGGATCGGATTGTTTTTTGTGACTGCTGCAACCGCCGGAAGCTTGTTCTACTCAGAAATCGCAAAGTACACTCCCTGTGATCTCTGCTGGTGGCAGCGCATCTTCATGTATCCTCAAGTTCTCATCTTTGGGCTTGCTCTAAAAAAGAAACTTAATGTTTGGCCGATCGTTCGATGGATGAGTATTATTGGCGGTCTGATCGCCCTTGTACACTATGCGACGCAATGGCAGTCGAACGCGACGTCGTGCATCGCGGGAGATCCGGCGTGTTTGGCGAAGTATGTGTTTCAGTTCGGGTATATCACGATACCGTTGATGGCGTTGACGGTGTTTGGGATCGTACTCTATCTTTCGTTTCGGCGCTCGGCTCAGAGGAAGATCTCATAATTGTGAACCGGGCTTAATAGAAGCTAAGGATTATACCCTCGGAGCAGAGTCAGGATCATAAAATTGATCCGGGGCATTGTTGGAGACTACCGTTGTTATCACGGGAGTTGCATTGAGTGAAACGGGTGCGTTTTTCGGCTCGACTTTTCCGGCCCTAACTTTTTCATAATGGAGTTTCTCTGCGTGCAGTCTCCTTCGTGTAAATCCCATCCACCGTTTAACTTCTGCGGCGTTAGGTACGTCGGCAACATACTCTAGTGAAGGTAACATTCTGACATGCTCCTCATAAAGCTTTAATGGATCAAGATTATGTTCCATAAAATATTGAATAACCCTATTAACATTTTGCAGTAATTGATTTAGGAACACCCGGTCATGATAGCTATGATCCGAATAAGGATTCTGGGGGTTCTTTTCCTGATGCGGCAAATTATTATCTAGGTGAGTATGCAAGTGTATAAGATTATGGAAGGCCGCATATGCGCAAAGTTGAATTTCGTCAGCTATCCATCGATCCGTAAAATCAAACCTTTCTCTTTTTATATTCCCTTTTTCATCAATAGGGATTCTCATGGACCTAACAAAATCTTGATTTGTTGAACGTGCTAGATTTATTGTAAAGCGGGGTTTTTCCTTCCTCTTCGCTGCAACATAGCCCCATCCGTTATCAGGATTCGAGATTTCCCAGTCATCCTCGAATATAATTCCGTACGGAGTTACGCCTAACGCCCGCGCAACATGCTCCTCCAATGAGTGAACCGCTCGCAGATAACTCACATACGCTTGTCCGGCACCGACTGAATCTGTAAGTTTCTCCAGCTTTTGCAGAGAGAGTCCGCGACATGCGTCCACTTCTCTCTCGCCATAACCAAGGAGGTCAAAAAGACTCGTTGTTGTATACCAGTGATATGTTCTCGTTGCAACATGCGCTGTCCTTCTATAGACTGATGCGCCGGCATGAAACGGAGACAATAAAAGCGGCTTGAGTATGCGTGTTTTCTTACATTTGTCTTTTGCAGCAGTGTTCAAGCCTTGCACTTCTATTCTTTCATCCAGATGTCTTTCCTGTCGCTTGAGTTCCCTCGTGACTTTTCTATCTTCCCTCAATCTTTCAACTCTCGTTTCCAAATCCTGCCAGTATCCCGGATATCTCTTTGGATGCAGCGCTTGGCCTAAGGGAATAATTCTTTCATGATAAATATCACATGCAGCGTGGTACAAACCGATTCCTGCTTGCACTCCCCTTCGCAGACCAAGACGTCCTAAAGAATACGTTCCTTGGCCCATCGCAATACCAATTTTACCAATAGCCAATCCGAGATAATATACGGGGAGCACTACAGCATATCCTGCGCCTATGGCGCAATTTCCGGCAATTCCGGGAACGTACGTCATTGCATGGGGGATCTTTTTAATGTCTGTAAGCATTATTGTGTAAACATTTTGGGCATATGGAACTGGATTTAGTCTTTGCAAGACTCCAGGAATGGCCTTTCTTAATCTTCTTGAAGTATTAATGACCGCTTGTGACCCTCTAGTTCCAGATAATGCGCTATCCTTCTTACCTGTGGCATCTGAATAGAGCGCGTGCACAAATCCCACGGGGGTAAGCATATAAAGAAATACTGCAGTGCGCTTGCCAAATGTTATTATGTGATCAATCCGATCCTCCAGGACTTTTACATTATAATCCTCTCTAACTTTATGCCTTATTCCCTCAAGTTTATCAGTAATTGTTCCGATTAAGGGGTTAGATTTGACGACATAATCATCATGCTGGAGCTGGCGCCTTTCTCTTCCTGCAACCATTGCTTTTCCTCTTAAATACAGATCAATGAATGCGTCAATTGATAGCTTAACGCGATCCTGCAAAAGCTTGTCTGGCGGGCAGGAACTTTTCCACCATCGTCTTTGTCTTTGCCGCTCGAGAGGCCTACCCGTCCACAATTCTTGAAAGAGTTCTCTCATGGTAGGTATATGCTCCACCTCTTGCTGAATAGTGTGGGGAGAACGATAGTGTGTTGCTTCGATGATTTCCTTTTGCAGAATCCTCTTAAAGAATTGATTTTCTTCCATTCCTGAGAGATATTTCCGAGCAATTTTTCCCCTTTGCTTTAGTCTTTTCCTCTCCCTTTTTTCTTCCACATTAACATAGAGTCCGGCGGAATGCGCGAGAGCAGCAAGTCCTCTGCTCACGTTATACCTGCGTCTCTCGCCTCGGGAACGGTGATCTTCCAAATTGCGTTCCGATGGATTTTCTTCATCCCTGACGGGCATATCATCCTCGTCCGTAGCATAAGGCCTTCTTTTAAACCGGATATCTCTCACAAGTTCACTAAGGCTATGCGCAAGAGTTGAAAGCGTCTGCGGCAGGGCACGAACTCCTTTGTAGGATGCATACGCAACCCCTAAAGCGCCGGCTAGCGCTACTGCTGCACCAAGACTATATGCCGCATATCGCCAAGGCGTCCATCCAAAGTATTGAAGCCATTCCCAGGCATATAATGATGCATGGTATCCTCCATATGCAACTCCTGCCACTGTAAGCACTGCTCCGGCTGCAATCCCTCCATATTTTGCGGCCTTTATGGCAATTGATCCTGAATTGATTGCCATTGAGTGGAGCAAATCTTTAGCAAATATTGGCAGATTTTTTCTCCACTCCGGCATTCTTTTTATACAATGCTCAACTAAACCTTCAAGCTGTCCCGGCATTGTTGTGAAGGGGTACAGTGCTGCTGTCCCTATCCGTCTGCCAATCGCTATTGCTGCCCGTTTTGATTCTTTGGTAGCCCATCGCGCGCCAATGTCTAAGCCTTTCGCTCCTGTTTCGATGCCATAGACGAGTACATCTGCAGCTCTCGCAGTGTAATTCAGCGCCTTGATCCTCCAATGATATCTGTTGCGTTCTCTGCCCTCAATAACTGCTCGGTAATTCACATCAAAAAGATTTGCTATACTCGAAAGCAGATGGCCTTCAGGATGATAAAGGATGTCATCATCACTGAGAACCACATCAATAAACAAGTTTTCAAATGATTCATACATGCCTTGAAGTACGGCTACCCTATGATCCCCAATGATGTTATTCCTGCCCTTTGTTAGCGTTGCGTGCTGGGGGTATTCTACCCAGAAATCCATCCCCATTCGAAGGAGGTCTGAGAGTAATCTTGCGTGCATGCTCCTCTCATCGAATTTTGCATTTTCATAATGAACGAACAAGCCACGCTGCGTAAAAATAATTTTGTCAAGCTGCTTATCTCTAAGAGCAAAGCGATCGTCGTTTCGCAGTTGTCGAACTACCCTCTTTGAAACCCCCATCGTGAGTGGTGCCACACGTCCGTCAATAGTAACTGTTGCGGGGTTAGCAGTATCATAGAATACCCGCATGCTGTTGATGATTTCAGAATCCAAAAAGATTGTTCCGGCATCATCTGAGAGCATACCAAGATACTGAAACAAGTGTTTCCGCACGCCCTCACGGGAGATAACCCCCTTTTGAATAAATGCGTCTACCTGTGTTCCTCCCCGATGCGAATGCCTTGCAAAGCCATTCTGTGAGCTTGGCAGAACTGTAGTTAACCATTTGTCACCCTGTTGATACACGAGTGCCTGTGCTGCTGCTCCTAAACTCCATGGTTTTGACACAACCCTCACGAGATGCGCAACATCAACAATGCTATACCAACCGATACCATGCTCTCCAATTTTTGTTGGATCCCCTTCCTTCGCACTATTATAGGGCACAAGAAGGTTTCTAATTAAACCTCGCAGATTCATTCCGCAGCCGTAATCGCGTACTCTCAGCACATCCCAGCCCTTGCCATAATGGTCGCTTTCACCTTCTATGAATTCAAATTCAACCGCCCGCATTCTCTCCTGTTGTGAGTACGCGTCCACAGCGTTCTGGCCGAGTTCTCTTACCGTCGCGTATTTGTCACCAAATTGCGCCGTAATTGTCTTGTTGACGATTTCAGGATACAATCTTTGGTTCCTTCCCGTGATTAATCCCCTAGTTTCCTCAATTTGAGTCTGAGCGAGCTCCACCCCTCCATTTCCCCGAGCAAGACGATCCAAAAACGCGTCAAAATCCCCGATCATCTGCATCATGACGAGATCCGCTAATTCAAGAGTAAATACTTGTCCTTCGCGCTGCATTTCCTCAATCTTTTCTTCTAGCAGCTTCATGTCTTCACCGCAGGACGTCGGGGTGTAAGATACTTGAATTCCGTCCTGATTCTTTCTTCAACGCCATCAGCTTTCTTTATGGTTAATGCTCTCTGCACATCCAACAGCTGATAATATTGGCAGACAAGTCCATAGACTTTTCTGGCGTCCAGCGGTCCCTGAACATAAGGGTGCCGGGTATTCACGCTAAGGTCTGTAGATACTCCCGTCGCTCTGCTCATGAGCGCAGCATCTCCTGGGGGATCAACAGTTACAAGATGCACTGCCCCAAATGTCCGCTGACCGGATACTAGAGAAGCCATATGACGTAAGTTTGGATATGGGTTTCCCTCCGCATTTGCGAATTGAAAGAATGAATCCGCCGTAAATTTTTCCTGATGCACAATCACCGCTCTCAATAATGCCTCAGAGTTTTCATAGAACTCTTGCCAGTATGGAACCGCATGAGGATCAACCACAAATGCGGAATTCATTGCATTGCCAAGAAATGGCGCTAGGAGGTGATGATCTGCCCCAAAAACAACATACTTCTTTCCGGGCAGTAATATCGCGCTAATCTCTCCAATGTTTGGCAATGAGCTTAATGTACCTCTATTAAATGCAGCCAGAAGTTCGGGGATAAACGTTGCCATGGCCCGAATAAATTCAGGAGTGTGCTCCTGACTTTTGAGATACTCCCCAAGGGCGAGCATTGCGCCTTCAACTCCGCGTTCATAATTCGCATCGATTTTAAATTCGTCCCTTCCTTCAGGAACCTGCACCGCGGGCGGGAATGAGATAACCACCCCCCTATGCCTGCTATGGAAGCTTTTCACCCTCACTCCTTGAGATGTGAGTGTTATTGTGTCGCTGTCATGAACCACCCGTATCCCCACCGGTTGGTATACTGACTTTCCTCCAATCTCCATGGGTACGGATGATGAATACCATTGCCCTTGAAGCTTGTTTAATTCAGTCTGATTCACAATAATTCTTGCCACATAGCTGGGCATCGTCTCTAAATGTTCCTTTAGGTAATTGAATACCTCCTGCTTATCCGGCATACTGCGAACGATACGCACTTTTGTTCCAGGCTTCCTTGGCCTTTTGCGCCTGAGCTTCATCCGAAGCGTTCCGATAGTTTTCCCTGTTGCATAGAATTTGAGCCGATACCTTTCCTGCGCAGTACTCGTATCAACAATGATGTGTGATATCCCCGGATGTTCGAAGCAGTAATTGAATGCTGATAAAAATCCTACACCAAATTTTCCGATCTGTTCAAGGCCGGTTTTTTCTGTGCTGAAGGGTATAATCAATAATTCAAGAATATCCCTCAGGCCCATGCCAATTCCATTGTCGCTCGTAGCATAGCTTGTATGCCCGATATTGACATGGATCTGGTAGTCCGTAGCCTGGCTTGGTCTGGCATCGATAGAATTCAAAATAATCTCCAATAAGGGTCTTCTTTTGTCATCGAATTGCTTTATCGCCTCTTCACGCAATATTTTTTCCAGGTACCGAGGATCTGTCGTCTTGCGACCAATTTCCTCCACTTTTCCACCTTTACGAATAACCTCAACAGCTTTTTCTAAAGAATCTTTTCGCAATCCCATGGATATCCAATCCACTACAGGTAGATCATAGCACCTCATCATACCACCCGCCCATAGAGCTCTCGAGTGAATGCGATGGTCATGTCTTGGAATTCTTGCACATCTTTAATGCACTGCACGGGGAGCCCTCTTTCCTCAACACCCAACGAGAATTCTGAATGGTCTCCTATTTGAAACAGGTAAAAGCCAATGCCCCGGTTAGCTATCATCGCATCTACTTGTCTGAGAAGATCTTGCGTATTTGCGGGATCATTGAAACCCGTGTCGCTTAGCATGAAGCAGATGAATTCATCTCTCCTGTTTAGGCGCAGATTCCGCAACGCATTCGGGTCTAGATATGTGCCAAGACATTGATAATCAAACAATGTTCTCTTGACTCGTTCGATATCGTGATAGCTTTGCCATCCAGACTCGACGGTTGCGCCAGCAAAATTGATCATGTTAAAGTTAAGCAAGGGGGCTAACGCTTCTTCTTCCAGATACCGCATGAGGGAATAAAACGTCAGTGCGGCGATATGATATTCACCGGTCCCTTCCCACGGATCAAAATTCATGGACGAGCTGCTATCAACGATAAAACTCAAATCCGGAATGCCTCCGGGAGTATCCTCATCTTTAATTGGGAGCGTGAATCCGGGAACTTTTCGATATAATTGTACGCCTCTTGGACCAATGCGGGTTGAGCTCCAGTCAACAGTCCTTGGATTAAAATCACTCAATGGCATTTCTTCGCTGCCAATAAGCAACTCCATCTTAGGGAGCTCTCTATCGGGACTCTCCGCAATCAACCGTACATGTCCAGCACGCTCTCTGTACAGCTGATCAAGACGATGATACTGAAATAAATAAGGACTCGAATAAGGGGTATGAGAGAATATCACGTCCCTAAACAGCCATTTAAAGAATCCTCCAGGGGGTACAGATCCGGGAGTTTCCTCCTGTTCCCTGCGGAACTTATTGACAAAAGAGCCATTTCCGCCGTTAGTATCTTCTTTATCCCCCGCGCCCTTATCCTCCTCTTTTCCTCCGCCGCCAGAACCATCCTTTTTGTCATCTTGATCTCCTTGTCCGCCACCCTTTTTTTCTTCGTTGTTCCCTCCTCCTTGCGGCTGCTGCTGTTGTGGCTCACCCTGCGGATTTTGCTGCTGTTTCGGCTGTTGCCCGCCTTGTTGACCTTGCTGCTGCCCATTCTTTTTTTGCGGTTGTTGATTGCCTTGTGTACGCTGCGGATTTGAAAATGAGTTTTGATATTGTTCATGAGGTTTCCTATAAAATTCATACATGATCGTGGTGTAATCATATGCCATCCTATACCATTGCGAATGATCCTGAATGCGCTCTAGTACTGCTGCTATGTGTTCTGGATCCGGGTTTCCTCTAAGCATCGTTTCAGTAGTTTTTTCATCTCCTGTAAAGATGTCAAGGAGCTTATGGATTACATGATTGTACTTAAAGAAGAATCTTGGTCTGTGCCGTAATATTTTTTGCTGTATCGCTTCAGGGGTCTGACACAGGATATGATTAGACCTTTCAAAAAGAAACATGTCTTTTGGACGGGGAAATCTCACGAATCTTGATACTGCCTTTCGCATCATTCGCTGTAATTGTTCGTTATACTTTGCACTAATATGATAAAATCTCGCGAGACCCTCCCGGTATTGTTCTTTTTCTGAATCCGTGTGAGAGTTCACGGTGTTTAATACTGTATCAGAAAACAGGTTATGCATCTGAAGGCATAATGCCTTTATTGTTTCCTCCCGATATTCTCTACCCTCCAATGCATCATATGCTCCCCTCACGATGTTTTCAAAATTTTCCTGCGTTCTTGGACAAATCCTATGATGACCATACTCATGTACAACAATGGCATACGTGATCAATTTGAGGACGCCTTCATTCCATTCGTCTCCCTTAGCTAACCTCTCAATTAATCCTGCCTCAACTTCTTCTCCAATGAAATAATGGATACTCCGATCCTGCAGGTTTATGAACGCCATGAACGGCGCGGGCTGTGCCTGCACTTTAACTTCAATATCCTTGAACGATTGCCACCCTTTTCTATCAAGAATAGCCCAGCATTCCTCCCGTATGCGTTCTTCAAGGCTCATTGCACGCGCACCTGCCCTAAAAATTTCTCGTCAACATTTATTTGCGCGAGATTAAAGAGAGCTTCAATCCTCTTGAGTTCCGCCAGAGGCAGCCCTTCCATATGCGCTACAGAAATACTGTACTTCCAATGAACTAGTTCTCCTTTTGTAACAACGCAACGTTCCAACATGAGATCCTTATTTGGACTCCCTGCAATATATCGATTATGCTCAATTATGATACAGTCAGCGTTTCTGAATAGGTCTCGGGTTGTCTCATCCATATGATCCCACATTACAACACGCTGCCTGTACGCTGTGCCAAAAACGGATTTCCAGGGTTCATGAAAAATTCTGTCCCAAAGCGACGTATGTGGCCCCTCCGTGGCTATTCTTTTTAGAAAAAGACTTCCCTCTCCCCTAACAAACTGCATTCCAAGATTGCCGACATGTGCATAGTTTCGTCGTAATGAGTTTTGTACGCTCTGCGCTAATCCATAATTCAATGAGTTTAATGGCAGCCCATCATATATCCCCGTAAATGCTCCTTCCAGAAGTTCCAGTAGGGTGTCGGCGAGGGCAACAGTTCCATGGATCTCCAGCCCGGCTAAATCCGGCCGCCATCCAGGAGCTGCCACTTTTAACAAGAGCTGTCCTTCGGCTGTTGCAGGATACGAAAAACACACTAATCCAGGATTATTTCCCGAACTTAGAAACCGATCATGATATGTATTAAGAGCATGAAATATGGCCCCTCTAATTCCCCTCTCCAGATCTGATTTAGTTGTATCAGTGTAGAAGAGTTCCCCTAATCTCGTTAAATCACTTTGTTCCATCCTGATCACTTAAGGAATTGATCAACAGACTCTGGCGTAGCACCCAGACTCTGCGCGTGCAAATACGGTCCAATAGCTCTTCCCATCCACGGATTTTCATCCTCACAGTATCCTAAAAGCCGGCTCATCCTGTCTGGGGCGCACGTCCCGGATACAATCTCGGGAAGGTTATCGAGTTCAGGCCTGGAGAGCCCTTCCATAAACTTTACCTTCGCGCGAGCAATAAAATTTGTTATCGCCGCAAACCGATTACCCTGGTAATGTTTAGTAACAAATGCCGGTGCAATCCCGATTTTGGAAAATCCTACAAATCCAACGGCTGCCTCAACATCCTCAATCTCGACTTCCAAATGGCTAAGATATTTTCCGACGGCATGCCTAGCAAGGTCGGCTCCGGTTACCTGAGTATTTGTATACTCCTGAAGCGCTTTAGCCATTTCATCAATAGAGTTAAAAGAATACGAATACCCCTCAGTTTGAGATTGAGCGTATCCCGCCATCATCTCAGCGAATTTAACCGCACGGAGTGCAGCAAACCCTTTTGCAACCTGAAGCAGTCTTTTAGACACTCCCGGGGTGGTTCCTCTTACATATGGGCATAGGTCATTTTCAAACGTGCGGAGGAATGGACAACCTATTCTAAGATCTGGATCTCTAATCTGGCCGATTCTAGCCTCCGACGCGCAAATGCTTGTGCTAATCGCTCCTCGGACGGTCTCAACACTTGACTTGTCCCCAGTTAATGAGTTTCTACAAAAATCAAAAGCTTCGAGATACGCGATAAAGAGTTCTGCAGCTTCATGCACCCGTATAGCAGGAAGCGCGTTATAAACCATCAATACGTGCTCGAGATGACTTTGACCATTTTCCGGTGCCTGCATATCCCCATTTTTTTGGATCATAAGACGGTCCAGGGGAGTTGCTGGAAAAATGTCCATGGGAATCTCGATCACGGTTCGTCTTCTCATGGCTTTGTCAAGATCAAATGTTCCATGGTATTCTGCGCCTTCGTTTATTGCAGCTACCTGGAATTGGTAGTGCCCACCATTCTCGGCAAGCTTAATTCCGAGCTGGGCTCGTGCTCCGTTTGGCAAACTCACGTCCTTATCAAGGATGTGCAATAAGATATTAGCAAGTCGCGCATGCGTTCTGTTTATCTCATCAAGGATAAAGCCAGGCAGCGTGTAAAATTTATTCAAGCGATAGAGCTCTTGTGATGTTTGGCCTTCGCCAATTGCGTCGAATTGCACATCAGAATAAGCTTCTTTTCCAAAATCAGTATTCACATCTACCCTGTGCCACCCTTCATCTTCCCGCCCGAAAAGACCGGACATAATGAGCTTGGCGAGCGTTGTTTTCCCGACGTCTGTTCCGCCAGTCATGAGCACAGAGCTTTGCGTAATCGCTGCAATCGTAAAGAGATCTTTAATGTCATAAAAAATATCAAATGAATACTTGCGTTTGCTCGGCAACACAAATGAAGCGCGTTCCTCAGCGATGGGCCGCGTATGAAAATACGAGCTTGAGTGCTCATGCACCCCTGTATTAAGCCCATGCAGGACTCTTGTTATTGAAGTGTCAATTGTCATTTTTTGCCCTCCTTAGAATTAATAAAATATGTTAGAGCATATTCGACAAAATGGCTGCGATTACGAAACGACCCTGATCCTAAGAGAGTGTTGAGCTGCTCCAGTGTCGCTTCGTCAACACTGACGCTGATCTTCCTTTTCATACTCAGTCGCAAGTCTTGCTACCTTTAAAAACCTGACTGTTTTAATCTCTCTACAATGGTAACAGAAAAGCGCAGTGAAAATGCTGTGTTTCACGTGATAGAATCACATTAACCACATATTTATTGCCACTATTAAGTAGTCATAATAGTAATGTTTTTAAATACACATATACTTACATCCTTAGAAGATATGGGAATCTCAAACATTGTGGGGGGGCTTGCACTGGCTGGCATCGCCTTGGCAGCAACAGGGTGTGAGGACAATGCAACAGTCGTTATGGACAGGGTTACGTATGAGGGCCCGGTTACACTACGTATGGTTCATAATGTGAAAGAGGGTCTTCCCGACACGTATCTTGTGCAATTTCTTAATGCGAGCAATGAAGTAGTAGCATTAATTCCAATAAATACGCTCGATGGAGAAATCAGCATACGCCATCCCGACGGATTCGTATATCAAAACGGTGCAAACCCCGGGCTTGTGTCTCCTGAAGTCACGGCAAGACCCGCATCGGAATAATTTTTTATGCAATGTTTAACGTTAATGCGCCTTCCTGCCTTACCTCTTAATTCCATTTTGAATCTCCATCTTCTACCTTTTTAAACACGCGTGCACTTTGCCCTGGCATGAAATTGCAGGCGTTGCTCACGACGGCGGTTTTAGCAGTTGGGTGCGCGTCGCAGCATAGGAATTCTGCGGATACATCACCTGCAATTGAGCAAGAAATTCATGCTACTCCGCTGGCTGATCTTTTGGAAAACGAAGAGATACCTGGGGTCTATAGAGTTTCAAGGACAGGAATCTATCCTGCGGATCGCGTGATGGTTCACATACTGGCCGTTCACCCATTCGCGGGCATGACAGACGAACAAGTGGATGATTTGAATCAGGTTACTGACAATATTACGCAGATCATACAATATTTGCATGATCATGCAGGAGTTGATGAAGTCTTTGTTGAGGGTGTTACCGTAGCGGATGAAAATAGATGGAGTCGGCTTCAAGATGATCCTGGATTCCGAGAGAGTTATATGTTCACTGCAGCTTTGAGCATGAATGAGGAGACAACACAATACTTTAACATATCTATAAATCGGATTCTGAGCTTTGGACTCGATGGAGATGTTCGCATACGTGCAGCTGAGGATTTGGCTTTGAATTTCCACGCGAGCAGAATCGTATCACGACTGGATCAAGGGGCTTCAGTAGCTCCTGGTGTTATCAGAGAGAGCTGGTTCGCGGATCGTGAGCATTTCTTAATGGAACACCTTGCTGAATGCGGAGAGAGGAACGCAGTAGTGGTCTATGGGCAGCGACATGACTTCAGAGATGATGTATCCAGAAGAAACGAAGAAGGCCAGCCGAATGTTACACTCTATCAGGTATTACCCACGGCTGTGCTGAATCTCTTCGATAGGTAACAACAAACTTTATAAATGTAGTTTGAAACCGCATGATTCTCGCGACAGTAGTATAATGGTTAGTATAGGGCCTTGCCAAGGCTCTGATCCGGGTTCGAACCCCGGCTGTCGCATACGATGAGCACACCACGCTACGCACCTGGACAGGAACGAGCACCGGTAAATCCCCCATTGGATGTTCCAAAGGAACCACGCTATATTGAGGGATACTGGGAGCAGAGTATTCCATTTGAATCGAGGCAGCAGATCCAGTGCATGGATATTACGGATCTTGTGCGCAGCTTGGTCAGGAAGCTTCCCGTCTCTGAAGGCACTGTTGACATATGGAACCTTCACACAACATCAGGTCTTCTTGTGAATGAATACGAGCCGTATCTTATGCAAGATTTTCTGCAGCGGATTGCAGATCAGTTTCCAAAGGAGGATACCTTTTTGCACAATAATCAACCGTTGAGTGGATGCACACGAGGGAACGCGGATGCTCACTTGAGAACCATCGCTTCATGCACACAACATGTTTCGGTTCCGATTATTCAGGGGGGGCTGGGACTGGGCCCGTACCAAAGCATTATCTTCGCAGAATTTGACGGTCCGCGACTACGCACACTCTACATGCGCACGCACCGTGCAAAACCTTAAAAACCCCCGCGCTTCCGAACAGGGTCATGCGCTCAATAAAGGGGATGGAGCCACTCATTGCGACATTCATCCTGTTATTTATCTGCCTCGCGCTCGCAGCAGGACTCATGTTTTTTCTCAAGGACTATGAGCATAAGCTTGCGTATCAGGTCGATGAGTATGGTGGAAGGCTAAGGTGCAGCGCAGATGTTGACGTGGAAATCATCACAGCATGCCTTGAGGATCAGCGCATCGTGCTCGCGATACAAAACCAGCGCGGGACAGCGCTGCGGAATGATAACTTCTTCGTGCGCGTATATCAGGAACAGGAAATCGTATTGCAGCCTGTTGCTCTTTCAAATCTCGGTTCAGGAGAAATCAAGAATGTGCAGGCGCGGTACGACGCAGTAAAGGGTGTAGTTTCCGGAGTCTCCCTCATTCCCGTGCTGGAGACGCAGCGCAGCGAGATTCTGTGCATGGACAATGAGAAGATTGTTGCTCCACAGCCCTGTTCACAGTAATCTTTATATAGTACTAATATAAACTAATTCTATAATAATATAGTTATAATAAAGGTTTATTTAGTACTAATATGGTAAAGGTCGTCGTGAACAACGGGCAGTATAAGATCACGATACCGAAGGAACTCGCCCTTGAGCGAGGGTGGACGGCGAAAACACGCCTGAAATTCGTCGAGGATGCGGACGGCAACATCCTTATCAAAGAGGTTAAGATTGGCAAACCCAAGTAAACTTCCGTGCTTGTTCATAGTCTGGATGCTATTGCAAGCGCTCTTTTTGTACGCTGAGCCATCTCTTCCGTCTGCAGGCTATGCCACTGAACTCACGTCCACGGGATTGTTTGGAAAGATCGCCACAATTGACATGGAATCGTCTCGTGAGGTTACCCAACGGCTCCTTGTCCCGGGAGAAGTTCTGATCCTTTCATCCTCGACCGCATCACCCGGAGGATCACTGTTGTTGACTACAAATCCCGATTCCAATTACGGCATTAATCAGTTCATAGACATTT
>Ga0209542_10011553_pt1 | contig 15652 bp, 9 predicted proteins | sample RifCSPhighO2_01_FD_184028 | JGI IMG/M metagenome (GOLD analysis project Ga0209542, IMG submission 184028) | Soil microbial communities from Rifle, Colorado - Rifle CSP2_plank highO2_0.1 (SPAdes) (version 2) | ecosystem: Environmental > Terrestrial > Deep subsurface > Rock core/Sediment ... | reverse complement strand
CGTGTGAATGAACCTGGCACTAATTTTACTAATACGACATCATCATGTTCAAGCTTAGGATCAGGCAATTGGTACTGTTCCAATTCAGTTAGCGGTTTCGGCAGTTTAGGCGGTGACGGCAAGAACTTCCTGTTCTACTTTGACGGAAAGAACACCTCTGGCTCTTCGAACTCAAGCGAAAACTATTTCGTCACAATAGACAGATCCCCTCCTCAGATATCCCCAACGTCTTTTGCAAGCAACTCATATATTTCAGGGAACTTCAACATCGGTTTTACTATTGTAGATTCCTATTCAGGTGTCAATTCAAATTCAGCTAGATTCTTTTATGGAAACACGACATTCAACTCAACTTCCCAATCCTTTTCGACAACTAGCCCGTACACTATTTATTTTGACACTAGAAACTTCGCCAATAATTCTACATATTTTGTCTACGTCAACGTCTCTGACAATACTGGGAACGTTAACACGACTAAGTTTACGGTTTATGTAGATAACGAACTTCCCACCATTTCCATCATCCTTCCAGTCACAAATTCTACTATGAGAGGAATTAACTATTTCCAATTCACTGCCACAGATCTTTATTCTGGTCTGAATTTTAATAGCGCAAACTACACTCTAGATTCAATTCTTTTCAGCATTCCATGCACAGGCAGCAATTTCAGTGCGACATGCACTTCCGGGCTAATCAACACTTCCAACTTCGCAGACGGTTTGAAAACCATAAATTTCAGCATATCAGATATTGCCAGCAATCAAAAATCAAACTCTACAAATTTTTATATAGACAACAACCCTCCGACGATCTCTATAAACTATCCGGCATCCGGAGCAGTCGTTGGCGGATCTGTGCCCATAGTCGCGACCATAACAGATTTGAGTAGCGGTGTGAGCCTCGCTCAATTCAGATGGGAGAATTCATCTACCGGAAACTGGGTGAATTTGACATGTTCCGGAACTAACTGCACAGGAACTCTCGACGCTTCTTCCTTAATCGATGGAAACTACACCTTGAAGGTTAATGCAACAGACAACGGGGGACTATATTCACTCCAGACTATTACTTTTGCAGTGGACAACACAAGACCCAATATAGTAATCGTAAAACCCGATGTCAATCAGAAAATTTCAGGAAACTTTTTGGCGAACATAACAACCACAGACAATGTCGGTCTTCCTGGTAACGCAACTTATTCAGCAGGAAATTCTTCTGGCTCCTTGACTTGTGTGCAGCAATCAAACATACAAACATTCTCTTGTTTCGGAACAGTAAACTCCAGTATCTTCGCTGACGGGCCTGCATCATTGATTTTCACCACAAAAGATTTGGCTGGAAACTCTTTTTCAGCATCTGTCAACGTGTCGTTCGACAGTCTCCCCCCTATAATTGAAAGTTTAACAGTCGTACCTTCTATATCAAAAACTCCGACAAAGGTTAAGATAACAGGAGTTTTCACTGACTTAGGAAGCGGAGTCCTATCAGCTTCAGGTAAAGTAAATCTTCCAGATGGCAAAACATTCTCGATTGCATTCAGTCATGAAGGAGGTTCATGGCAAGCTGAATACACCGCTACTGATTTCGGAAAATACACGATTGATGTGACCTTGATTGATGTAAATGCACATAGTGGAACTTATTCAAAAGCAGCTTCATTCTTCATCGGAGTTTCTAAATGTGGAGATGGGATATGCGATCCTTCAGAGAACTACTGTACCTGCTCTCAGGATTGTTCGGCACCTGTCTGTAAAGATTATCAGGTTGTCAATTGTAGAACCGGAGTACCCATCTGCGGCAATCAGACGGGCTGCGGGAACGGAGTCTGCGAATCTGGTGAATCTTGCTCCTCGTGCGAATTGGATTGCGGAAAATGTTCAGGAAACCAGACAGGAAGTTTGTCAGAAATTCTAGGAAACAATATGGTAATTATCATCGCTGTGATAGGTGTTGGTGTAGCAGGTCTCCTTGCATACATGTTCTGGCCTAAGGGTCCAAAACCTGTCTATCCTGGCTTCAAACCTAAGAATGCTCCAGAATCAGTCTAAATTATTTTAGTATTTAGGAAAATAGAAACTGTAATTATGATTAGTACAATAAAAATTATAACCAAAATCAACTGCCAGATTGAAAAATGATTTCCTACTACAGCCAATTTATTCTACCTGCTTTATATTTAGCAGTCTTGCCGTTTATTACTTCCCTTATCGATTTCACCGTCTGTTTCGGTGTCTTATGTGTTGTCTCTATTTCATAAACTCTCTTTTTGATTTCCATAGCTTCTTCCGTTATCAGGTTTATCATCTCAGCTTCTAAATTTTCCTTGATTTTTGTCGACCATGAATATTTCCTTTTCAATCTTTTTTCTAAAATTTTTGGATTACACCTTAGAACAATGAGAATATCTGACGGAAAAAGGTGCGAATACAAGCTCTCTGTCACGACATTGTCATATTTTCTCGATTCTTTATTGAATTCTTTCTTCAGTCTTTTCATATCGACTACGTGGGTTCTTCTTTCCTTGTCGTAAAACAGGAAAAGCTTCTTCCTCTTTGCCAAGTTGTCTAATTTTATAAACTTCCATTTCAGCTCTTTTGCCAAAAGTTTGGAAACTACAGTCTTCCCAGTTCCCGCTACTCCTGTGATGCTTACAATCATGAATTTATATTAATCTTAATAGCTTAATTTGAGTAGGTAATCTTATGGACCATTCTCTGTTCGCCGAGAAGTACAGACCGAAGAAATTCTCTGATATTATCAACCAGAAACATGCTGTCGAAAGATTGAAGTCCTTCGTCAAAGAGAAGAACATCCCGCATCTATTGTTTTCAGGTCCAGCCGGTTGCGGAAAGACAACTGCAGCTCTTACAATCGCTCAGGAACTTTTCGGAACTTCTTGGAAGCAGAACACTTTAGAGACTAATGCCAGCGATGAAAGAGGCATAGACACTATCAGGCACAAGGTCAAGGATTTTGCGCGAACAAAATCTTTTGGTGAGATTCCTTACAAGATTGTAATTTTGGACGAAGCCGACGCTTTGACTTCTGAAGCGCAGCAGGCTTTGAGGAGGACGATGGAAACTTTCACCAATACTGCTAGATTCATTCTAATCTGCAACTGGTCCTCTAAAATCATCGAGCCAATACAAAGCAGGGTGGCTGTTTTCAGGTTCAAGCCACTGGTAGACACGGACATAAAAAAATATGTTGAAAGAATTGTCGACGGCGAGAAATTGAAAATTACAGAGGATGCAATCTCCGCGATCGTCTATATCTCCGAAGGCGATTTAAGAAAAGTCGCAAACATTCTTCAGGCATCTGCAACTCTCGGAGAAAAGATAACAGAAGAAATTGTTTACAATGTCACTTCTCAAGCAAAGCCAGACGACGTCAAAGACATGCTAGAGTTGGCGATTTCTGGTAAATTTGTAGAGGCAAGGCAAAAGTTGCAGGAAATGATTTTGAGACAAGGCCTGAGCGGAATCGACGTAATTAAAGAAATTCATAAACAAATTTTTTATCTGGATACTTTAAATGACGAACAAAAGATTAACCTAATCGAAAAAACCGGCGAGTATGAATTCAGATTGAGCGAGGGAAGCAATGATTTGATTCAGCTTGAAGCATTGCTCGCCCAATTTATCGTCGCAATTAAGAAATAATACATGTGGAGCATAATAATAAACGAGGAAAAGTGGCTTCAAATCATATCATTCTTGTTGCAATAATTCTCACTACTTTTGTCGCTACTGGTATTTTTGCTCAGTTTTATCCTGATTTTCAGGACAAATTGGGTAGGCCTCTTGTAGGATGCCCTGGTGGATGCGAACGTGACGACTATGGATCCACAACGAGCACTTCAACAACGACACTTCCTTCACAAGGCATGATATTATTACCAAAACCCGACTTTAACAACACATTTTATTTACTTTTTAACTCCAATGCAGCACAGGCAAACAACTTCCAAACATCCAGCAAGCAAGAATGGCTGACTGAATCGAGTTTATTGATAAGTAAAATCGGTCCTCAAAGACTTTATGCAAAAGTCGGTTGGGCACAAATTATGGACCCTGGGAGAATAGATCCTGTTGAACAGTTAGAATGGGCTCACGAGGCGAATGTTACTCTCAATTGGCATTTTGGCGTAAATGGTAGAAGTTCTTGCAACAATGGCTTTCAGGACGAATGGCTCGGAGGAATACAATACAGTGACAGAAGAAACAATCAGTGGTTCAACGACGGCAGAACAATAGGAAATAAGGTAGAGCAGGATAAACTATACGGACCAGGTGCGACTTGTTATCAATGGATGACTTATTCTAGGTACGCCACAGAAGTGCGGGCGTTCTTGGAAAAATTCGCAAGATACTATGGAGGAAGATCCGCTGAGGCATATAGAAAATATCCAGAAAACTTCGGAGGCGTAAATGGGCCTATCGAGCTAGACTATTATTATTTATTTGAGAACTTCAGATACGACAGTCAGCTTCATTGGTCTGATTATTCTCCATTTGCCATTGCAGAATTTAGAGATTGGACAAGTCACACTGGTATGTACGCCAATAATGGGAAGTACGCAGGACAAGGTGTTGAACTTTCAAGAATAGACAGTAATGACTTCTCAGACGACCCCACACCAAGCGATAATGGAGGGACTGGTGTCAGTTTCAATCAATATTTTGGAACTTCCTTCACTACGTGGAAATTGAAGTACTGGGATTTGGACGATTATCCAAATAAAATACCTGTTGAATGCAATGTTCCAATTGATTCGTTGAATGCGTTAGGTTATCCGGTTGGCTATTGGAATTTTGACGAAGGTTCTGGCACAATCGCTTCAGAAGGTTGTGGAAATATTAGAACTGGAACTGTTTATGGCGCTACATGGACCGATGGGAAATACGGCAAAACTTTGAACTTCGATGGTCAGAACGATTATGTTGAAGTAAATAGTATCGCAGGTCTTCCTACTGGAACCTCAGCCTTTACTCTTTCTGTATGGATAAATCCGAAAAGTATGACGGACAATTATATCATAAGTTACGGTAACACAGTAAACAATGGGCTGAATTCTCTAGGATTATCATCCACTTCGGTTTGTCATTATTTCTGGGGCAATGATCAGTGTGTAGAAGTAGGGAACATAACAAACAGATGGACTCACGTGGCTGTAACATATGATTCAACAAACATCAGAATTTATGTAAACGGAACTCTCGTATTGACACAAGCCCCAAGTGCAACACCAAATGTGCAATCAAGTAATTTGGAAATAGGTATAAGATTGTCAGATAAATTGGCTGCATTCAATGGCTCAATTGACGAAGTGAGAATTTACGATTATGCCTTAAGCAGTGATCATATATCAACACTATTCAATACCAAAATTGTTAAAGCCATGCCGAATTCTGGCGACGGCTATATTGAAGGTGGATTTGATGCTCCCAGAATGCAATCTTCTGGAGACAAATTATGGAATTTATGGAATAATAATGATGTCAATAACAAAGGCTTCATACAGCTGATGATTAATCATTTAATTCAGGACCAAGCAAAATGGCTGAACAAAGAAGGAGTTCCTATGAATTTCATCTATTCCCATCAGGCTTCTATAGAAACACATCCCCCCTTACATGATCGCTATCTCACAGCAGGTTCCCCTACCTGGACCGGTTATATCGAAGGTGGGGGGATAGGTCTTAGTGTATATTTTGATAACACAATTGCCAATAATGCAAAGCAATTAACTAATGACATAGGGTTATTTGAAATTTATACACAAGGCACTGATACAACCAATGCTAACAGTCTTGTGTACAAATATAGAATCCATATCGTATCTCCTGATTGGTGGGAAAAAGTGAAAGGTTTTCCCAATGAGAATATATACAAAGATTTCTTCAACAGTCTTCCTGAGCAACCTTATAACAATACGCAAATAGTGGATTACTCACCTCCTCAAGTAACGGGTGTGAGTGCATCACTCTCGTCTGGCAAAGTTAAAATAAACTGGAGTAATTTGATATGGCCCGATGAAAAATATGAATGGTCTGTATGGAGAGATTTCGATCATTTTGAAATTTTCAGAGATTCAACCTCAGATTTTATCCCATCCTCTTCCAACCGAATAGGAACATCGAATACTTACTCATATGAAGATCTTAATCCAGCATCAGGAAAACCATTTTATAAACTGATAGCTGTCAGTAAAGCGTCAAAATATGGTCTGCCTTCGGAATATGCATCCATACCAACCACAACATCATCTTCAACTTCTACAACTACTGATACACCTTCGCATGGGTTGTCTGTTACTTCAAATTTCTTGGGCACTGTTTTGTCAAATCCAAATTATGACTACGCACCAACTATAATGAAAGACGGAACAGTCTACAAAATGTGGTGGTGCGGCACATGGTCGGGTCAGAGTGGTGATAGAATACTCTATGCGAATTCTAGCGACGGAATTCAATGGAGTACTCCGCAAATGGTTTTGGCTCCTTATTCAGGCCCGGGCTGGCCTGATGCAACTGTTGAAGGCTATCACAACTGCGATCCGAGCGTTGTGAAGGTAAATGGTATTTACTATATGTATTATGACTCAGATTACAAAGTGAACTCCACGCTTCGACTTACGAGAATATTTCTTGCAACTTCTAGCGATGGCATCTCTTGGACAAAATATCCTTCCAACACAAATCCAAAAGTAATACTCCAGCCAGGAAGCAACAACACGAGCTATGGAATTGGGCAACCGAGCGTTATTTACAAAGATGGGAAATTCCTGCTTTACTATACAGACACATCTCGTTCCTCATCATACAGCACTGCTCCGGTTTTTCGCGCTTCCTCGAGTAATGGAATTAATTTTGCTGATGATCAAAGTCAGCCAGTATTTCCATATCCTGCAGTCGATGTTAAGTTCATTTCCGCGATATCAAAATATGCGATTCTTTATGGTGACGGTGCTACAAAAATTTGGATTAGCTTTAGTGATGATGGTGTAAACTGGAATTGGAATAATAACTTTCAAATACAAACTGCAAAAAATTGTAATCATAACAATGGATTCCTTGGATTGCCTGATGGCAGCATGGATTTGGAAACGATTGCATATTATGGCGCCGGAACTGGTTGCAGCGACCCTTCAACTTGGAATATTGATGCGACAAATATAACTTTAATACAAAATTCTGGCGGTTTTCCTGTAGGTGCAACACCGTTATTAGGATTTTTCTCTGGCAGTGTTGATAATGATCTTGTCGCGTTTTCTAATGGTATTTGGTATATCAAGTATGCAACAACCAACTGGACAACTATCAACAAACAATATTCGTGGGGAACAAGCGGAGACATTCCCCTGATTGGCGATGTGGACGGCGATGGAAAGTCTGATTTGATCATTTATCGCTCATCTTCAAACGCTTGGTTTATTCTGAAATCTTCGCAAAACTATGACACAACTAAATCGCTTACGGCCAGCTTCGGACAAAGTGGAACACCTCTTGTCGGAGATATTGATGGAGATGGCAAAGCCGACCTTTCTATTTTTAATTCCGGAACTTGGTCTGTAGCTCTTTCAAGCCAAAACTATAGTCCAAATCAGATTGCAACATATTCTTGGGGATGCGGAACCGCATGCAGTACGGCTGGAGACAAACCATTTTTGGCAGATTTCGATGGTGATGGAAAATCTGATTTGACCACATGGAGAGATGATTTTGGTTTTGGAGTTTTATCTTCTATCGGGAATTATGATTATAAAAGTTTTTCTAATAGAGTCTTTGGTGTTGGTGCTGCTACACTTGGCGATATACCGCTTACATACGATTTAGATTACGATGGCAAAGCAGATTATGTTATATGGAGAGGAAACTATGGAAGATGGTTTTATTATCCAAGCACTTTGAATTATTGGGCTGGAGGTTATCAAGAGGTCTGGGGCATGAGCGGAGATATTCCTTTGATAGGACGCTTTCAAGGCAAGACGGGTGTTGTTACTTTTCGTCCGGCATCAGGTGCTTTCTTCGTTCATAACATAAGTTTTATCTCGCCAAATTTCAGTCCAGTCGATAATTCAGGAAAACTTTTTGTCAACCCACCAACAAATTATTTGCCTGGACAGCATGCAACCGTTTATTATTATATCAAAAACACCGGAATGGCAACTCGAAGCTATGCGATTCAAATTCCCGCAGCTGGGCAATTGGTAGGGATAGTTCAAATTCCGCCAAATAGTCAATGGCCAACTCAAAACACTGGAGCATGTCCAGACATTTTTCACGATGGAATTGCAAGAGATTGCTGGCAATTTTATGTTCCTAATACTCCAATTACTCTAATGCAACAGATCAACAACCTGAATACAAATAACATAGATTCCAGTTTCACATTCAATGTCGCTCCGACTATGTCATGTTCATCTGGTTCAATTCCAACTGCACAGTCAAATGCAGATTGCAACAGCTGGCAGACATTCCAAAATCTAGGCGGCTCAACTCCTTCTTTCTCTGCAATTCAATCAATTAATAATACTTTAATAATTGCTGTAAGAGGTAATGACAACAAAACTTACGTGAAAGAATGGAATATTTCAAATAATTCATTGCTCAAAGACTGGTATGTAGTGAACAATGGAAAAACTTTGGTTGCTCCAAAGCTTATTTCAAATTCTTCTGGCGTTTATATATACGTCCAAGGACTTGATGGAAATATCTATTATTCGATTTACAAAACTCCTGGGATTTGGAATGCGTGGACAAATACTGGAATATGTAACAGCAATTTCGGAACTTCAGGACCTTCTTCAATTCAGGCAGATGATGGAAATGTTTACGGTGTCAGTGGAAATAATCCGATTTATTTGGACAAATGTAATTTAAGTACTACTCCGATTATCGGAACTTGGTACACGGCCTTTTACAGCGCATACAACACTTCATGTACATCAAATACTTGTAATGTCTCTAGCACTTCGTGCCAGTTGCCATCTTGTTGTCAACTACCTAATTGTAACAATCATTGGAATAATGAAGTAGCTCTACGTCCAGTTCTCGGAAACTACACCAGCGGAGATATTAACATATTAAAAATTTACTTCAAGCAACTGAAAGATTTAGGAATAAGTTTCATCATTCTTGATGACACAAACGGAATTGGAAATGATTATGGAAGGATTGAGAAAAACATCAAATCGATAATTGATTACGCAGACTCATTGCCAGCAGACCAGCAAATAAAAATAGCCGTTTCTATCGGAGGAATCGACGGAAATACAGGGGGTACTTCAGTCATCACAAGAGATTCAACTTATATCTATAACAATTATGCTAATCATCCAAGCTATTTCAGATGGAATGGAAAACCTCTATTGATTGCCTATTCGGATTACAGATGGGTCGGAACTTGGAATGACAGTAGATTTACTGTAAGATGGGCTACAAGTCCGGCAAGTGATGGAACTAGTAAACTTCCTAGTAATCAGGGGATGTGGGGATGGCTGTTCGAAAACACGACAATTCCAGCACCAATAAGCAAAGAAGTTATTGGCGTAGTTCCCGGATGGCAGCGAATAGATACTGCATGGTCAGTTCCTAGAGACAATGGAAATCGTTACATGAAAGGATGGCTGCGTGCAATAGAAAACAATCCGCAAGTTATTCTTGTAACAAGCTGGGATGACTGGTCTGAGCAGACTGGAATTGCTGATGCATATGATTGGAAAGATTACTACGGTGCTTCGACTCCTGACTGGTACAGACAAATAACAGATGCTTATATTAAATTTATCAATTCAGACTTGCAAACAGGAACATATTATCGAGATGTCAACAGACCTGAAGTTTATCTTTTTGATGGAAGCAAATTAATCTACCAAAACGCATATCCGCATCTTAAACCTGTTATACTCACCCCCAATGATTATCTCTACAATAATATTTCTTCAACTACTACATCTACCTCTTCAACATCCAGTTCTTCGACTACCACATCTTCTGCTACTACAACGACTACATCAACAACCACGACTACTCAGCCTCCAACCAATTGTTTCTCCACTTTCTGGAACACATCGATTAGTAATGGAAGCTATTGTTGTAAGAATATTGCATCAACAAATATCAGCCAATTATGTCCTGGAGATTATCCTTGTTATCTCTCTTGCCCAATAGACGCTTTAAACGGATGGCAATGTGTCAACGGTAATTTTGTAGATATGAATCCTTCGTCTGACTGTCCTTATGTTGGTGCAACAGAGACTCAAAGCATCAATTGTATGACTTCGCAACAGTGCCCTGGAACTTTAACTCAGCAGAGAACATGTTCATCAGGTTGTTCATTCTCTCAGTGGCATAATACATCTGAATGTCTAGATATTCCAAACGACAACTGTCCAACTACTACAACAACGTCATCTACCACTATTACAACTGTTCCTCCAGAAGAATTCTCTGCAAATCTTTTTGAAAACAAGACAATTTCAGGCGGCTACAACATTTCAATTGATTATACAAAAACATTCACAAGTGATATCAACATTTATTTCATCGTCTTTAACAATACAGGAGGAGTATCTAACTACACTTACAAGACTGCAAATCTTCAATCTGGGAAAATTCATTCAGAAATTCTCTGCATCAATCTAAATCCAGGTACTTACAGGGTGGCATGGATAGCATTTCTTTCCTCTGACACCAATTTGACAAATCCGATTGCTTGGTCAAAGTCAAATGAAATTAAGTTAATAAGGTGCTGAAATTGAGATTACCATTGAGGAATGTCAATGAAAAATGAAATTTTCGTTTTGATTTTTTTCTTTCTCGCTTTCTTTATATTCACTGAACTTTCTTTCGCAGAAGTTTCAATAGTTTGCTCCAATTGCGTACCAAATGACTGCCAGTGTGTTAGTAACTGCAGCAATGGAACCTTGTATGTTTATTCCGCTTCCACCTGTTCTGGCATCTTCACATACAGCTATGTTTTCACCAATGGTGTAATCAATTGGCAACCGTCTGCTGGAACTTATTCTCTAAAAGTTCTCTGCGATGATGGCAATCAGTCTTCTTGTTCTATTTTGCTTGTAATTGAACCACCCATTACAACTACCACAACCATGACAACTGGCGGAGGAGGTGGAGGTGGCGGTGGTGCAGGTGGGTGTGTGAATGAAGGTTCTTATTGCTTTTATTCTTCACAATGCTGCTCGAATCTAAGTTGCATCAATAACAAATGCTCTAAAAATATTTCATCAACTACAACCACTTCATCGACTGCCTTAACCTCAACTCCCACCGAATCTGTTACTGAAAGCAATCCTACAACCACAACTACTACCTACTTGCCATCGTTTCCGACTCTACTTCCGACTGTAATCCCATCCTCACAAATTTTACTCATAGTTATTTTTGCTGCGATTATTCTCGCTGTAATTTCATACTATCTATTGAAACAAAGGAATAAACAAAAAGAATATGACAAGGTGAAAGAGAAATGGACCAAAGAACCACCTCCATCAGAGCAAGAGACTTAAACGTTTAAGATTCAGAAATTATATTGGTTCTATGCCTTTCTCATTCAAATACAAACCCAAGACTCTGAAAGAATATGTCGGCCAGAAGAAAGCTGTAGAGCAATTCTTGAATTGGATAAAAGAATGGAGGCGTGAATCCAAAGCTTTGTTACTTTACGGACCTCCAGGCGTCGGGAAGACTGCATTGATCGAAGCATATTGCTCTGAAAACAAGATTGACTTAATCGAGATGAACGCATCCGATTTCAGATCCGCTTCCCAGATAAAGGGAGTGATAGGAAAGTCTATGCAGCAGCAGAGTCTGACAAGGAGAGGTAAAATATTCCTTTTGGACGAAGTAGATGGTCTTGCAGGCAGGCAGGATTACGGAGGAGTGGGAGAAATAATAAAAATAATAAAAACTTCATCCCATCCTGTAGTTTTGACTGTAAACGACCCATGGAATTCCAAGTTGCGATATCTGAAAATGAGTTGCATTTCCATTCCGTTTTCGAAATTGACAGTTTGGGACATAGACAAGAAGCTTGAGGATATTTCCAAAAAAGAAAACATCAAAGCAGACAAAACAATATTCAGACTTATTTCCAAGAAAAGCGACGGTGATTTGAGATCTGCACTCAATGATTTGGAAACTCTCTCACGTGGGAAGAAAGAAATAACATCTGATGACATAGAGGAATTGGGACATCGGGAACGCGAATCGAATATCTTCGAAGTTGTCAGGAACATTTTCAAGACGCAATCACTTTTAGCATCCAAACTTTCTATTAATTCAATCGACAAAGATCCTGCTGAAATTTTCTGGTGGATTGAAAACAACATAACTAACGAGTATGAGAACCCTGAAGAAATCGCAAAAGCCTTCGACGCTTTGAGCATCGCAGACATATTCAAAGGACGAATCTCATCAAGGCAGAACTGGAGTTTTCTGGCCTATATGATAGACATGATGACAAGCGGGGTTACTGCTTCTAAAAAACAGACATACAAGAAATTCACCAGATACCAGTATCCTCAGAACATAATGATCCTTGGGAGCACAAAGGAAAGAAGGGGATTTTCGAAAGAGCTTCTCAAAAAACTTTCGTTGAATCTTCATTGCTCTACAGATAAAGTAAGACAGGAATACCTACCCTATTTGAAAATCATGATTAAAAATAAAGGGTGGAGGGAAGAATTAATAAAAGCTTTTAAATTAACTCCTGATGATTTGTCTATTCTGAAGTGATTACTTCGATGCTAGGAAATTGCTTATCAGATATGCCTGAGTGCTCCTCAAGCTCATGTTGATTGTAGTTGACATGACATTTGGATTACATGGAAGAAGGACCGTATATGAAAATGTCAGTGCAATCTTCTTTGCCGCCACATAATCTCTGACGAACTTCGAGTACTCGTCTAAATTGTAGTTAAGCTCTTCGCAACTTTTGCTTATCTTCACCACTTGAATGGCTTTTTCTTTAATGTTATTGAATATGAAAGGATCCTCGAGCAGCGCCACAGAAGAAGTGTCGATGATAGTCGGCGGCTCTATCCATCTCCCGACAGAATATAAGATTCCTACGATAACAAACCCACTAAGAATGTAGAACTGTGCTTTTCTAGATTTTAACAAACTGCGCATGCGGGACTTCATTAATGAGAATAATGTTTTGCTTGTCTATAAATCCATTTTTTTCTGCCAGGTCGACAATCTTCTTTCCCATGAGGTTTCCGATGGTAGCTTTCTTGAGAAGCTTCAGAGTGAACTCCTCGTCAATCAATTTCTCTCCGTAGAAGTACTTGCTTATCTTCACAGGAACGTCATCCATCATAAGTTCCTTGTCTATGAGTTCCTCGTCGCAAACTGCTATGACAATCTCATATTTCGCAGGGAAAACTTTGGCCCAAAACATTTTCTCACTAGATTGACCTTATCGGATGCTTGGCGCCGCACGCTTCGCATTCAGCTATTGTCACTCTATCTCTCTTGATTAGTTTTGTGTCGGGTTCGCCACATGTTTTACAGTAGACAAACTCCTTAACATATTCTTCTAATTTTCTCTGGATGATTTCCTTGGAAAGTTTTCCTTGAAAGGAAAGAGCATTCCCTTGCAAACTTCTTGGAGCGGCAGTCTCTCGTGACAAATATTTCGAAACGTGGATAGGATCCCTTCTAAGTTTGGACGCAATCTCTCCGAAATTTTTGACAATCGTCTTCTGTCCAGAAATTTCCACGACTACTTCAGGCACGATAAACCTGTTCTTCGATTCACTTCTCTTCGGCAATTTCTCGAAGGCATTCTTCAAAAGTTCTTCGTATTCCATCCAAGTCCTCCTTAAATGATTGATTATTTATTAGTTATATTTAAAAAGTTAAATTATTCTAATAACACCAGGAGAAGGTTCATAAATTATGCCAGCACTTAAAAGTTCATCCAGTACACCTTCCAATACATTCTCAGACAGGCTTGTCAATTGAAAGAGCTTCCTCACTTCGACGCCTTCACCCTCGTCCAAACTATTAATAACTTCTAATATTTGAGGTTTATAATCGACCTGCTTTTCGACATTCAGGTTATCCAGAATCACATTCAAAGTTTCTTCGTCATATCTGAATTTGTCCTGTACTGCATTCAGAAGTTCTTCTCTCGACATCTTTTCGAACATGGTCCTTATCTCATCAACAGTTTTCTTCTTTTCAATTAGTTCATTCAACAACTCCAATTTTCTTAATGTTTCCTCATTAGGATTTTCTATTTTTCTAATGGATTCTATACCTACATAAATTTCCCCATTGTACTCCCTCACTTTTCCAATCGCAAGGACCAACTCTCCAATTTCATGTTTAATCAGTTTCTCCACATCTTCCTTGAAAGCCCTGACTTGAACAGTTTCACTGCCATCATCCAATGTCATCGTCGAATAGTTCTGGTCATCGTTAACAAAAGAATTTACAACGCTTCCAATTAAATTCACTCTTGAAACTTTTTCACCTAGCGGAGTAATAACGTACCCAGACCTCATCTCCTCCTTGCTTCCAGGAAAAAATCTTCCATTTACCACGTCGAAAATTCTTAATTTTTTTGCTGCAAGTCTTCTATTCTCCATGTTCACATCTTCTGATAAATTCCAGGAGAAGGTTCAAACAGGGTCCCGTTTCTCTTGAGCTCACTGAGCATTTTTTCAATATCGAATTCTTTGATTCCCTGAGCTTTAGCGGTTTTCAGAATCTCCTCCTTCGGCACGTTCTTTCCTACAGTTGAAATTAATTCTTCGATGATGTCCAACATGGTTCTGATTTTTCCCCTTTCTGAAGAACTTGTTCGCCCTTCCACTCTGTCAATGTCTATCTTCCCAGTTTCGACATCAAATCCAAAGTCTCTCAACGAAGATTTCATCAAATTAATCGCTCTAATCGCATCCTCTCTTGTTACAGTATCTTTCAACTGGATTTTCGCAGATGCTTCTGCCATTCTTATCAACGCCTCATACTGTCTGAGAGTTATAGGGACAGGCGCTTCTTCGTGAGTCACTTTTTCCCTGAGACCTACGAAGAAACTCTTGAGTTCATTTCCAGCCTCTCTGGTCAATTTCGGGTGTGCATTTTTTCTGGCATAGGCGACATATTTTTTCAAAAAATCATCTTCAATAGGCGCAAGTACAGTATCCTCGTCGAAGTGCCTAGTTTTCAATATGTGTTCTGCCACCAACTCATCCACCTGCGGATTTGGAATATCCCTGAGAGCGAACTTCAAGTCGAACCTTGAGAGCAAAGTTTCAGGAACTTCAATCTGCTCTTTTATCGGAACATAAGGATCAAACCTTCCGAGTTTTGGATTTCCACCTGCAAGTACAGATGTTCTTGCCGGCAGAGTGGCAACTATGTTAGCCTTCGCAATGCTGATACTTTGCTGTTCCATCCCCTCGTGAAGAGCGACCTGATCTGACTTGTCAACTTTTTCAAACTCATCTATTGCGAGCAAGCTCCTGTTGCACATGACTAGAGCTCCAGCTTCAAGAACCCACCCGCCAAGAAATTCTTCATCTCTCACAACAGTCGCAGTCAATCCTGCAGCTGTCACTCCTTTTCCAGATACATACCTTCCCCTCGGAATTAAACCTGAAACAGTTTTCAT
>Ga0209542_10011551_pt1 | contig 15652 bp, 20 predicted proteins | sample RifCSPhighO2_01_FD_184028 | JGI IMG/M metagenome (GOLD analysis project Ga0209542, IMG submission 184028) | Soil microbial communities from Rifle, Colorado - Rifle CSP2_plank highO2_0.1 (SPAdes) (version 2) | ecosystem: Environmental > Terrestrial > Deep subsurface > Rock core/Sediment ... | reverse complement strand
TATTATCGATACCAAAAAAGCTACTAAATTACCAATTATCGCGACAGGTGGTATTAGATCAGGTGAAGATGTAGTTAAGGCTTTGGTTCTGGGGGCCAATATCGGATCAGCCGCTCTCCCCTCTTTAAAAACTGCTAATTTGGGCGAAGTCGCTAGTCTAGAATATCTAATTAAAATAGTGAAAGAAATTGGAGACGTCATGTTTTTAGTTGGAGCTAAAAATGTTAAGCAGTTACCCAGAGTTAGATATAAATTAACTGGAAGATTAAAAGAACTATCTTAAATGAACGGAGAATTTGGGGAGCCACCTCAGAGCAGCTTCAGCTTTTTCGGCAATACCATGCCACCATTGAGGATTATTTCTGCGGTCAAGAATGGTGTTAACTCTTTCGTCAACTTGCTCTGGTGATAAACAACTAGGTAATAGTTTCTCACCAAAAAATCCCTGATGATCTACCCACGGGGAATCAACACTGTCCCCTCGCATTCTTTGGGCTACTCGCACATGATCTGCATGCATTAATCCTTGAGCTTGTTCATAATAACCTGGTTTTTCTGCTTTAACTTTGGTCAAAGCTGCATGCATTTGGGGATCAGTATCAATTCTAGCTTCATTTTGAGGTATGCCAGCTAAGAAATAGCCAATGGTCTGAGCATTTGCACCTTCCTCAGAATTGCCTCTAGGATCGGCTGCAAATACCCCCATAGTCAATTCTCCACCGGTATTGGCACAAGGAGCGGTATTAATTTGGGTTAGAAAAGGAATGGGCAAAAGTAATAGTAAGGGTAAACAGCCCCATCTGTAATCAACCTTTCTAACCTGGCTAGGTATTGTTAAAATCAAACTATGGCGTCCTAACGTCTCGCCGTTAAGCCAATTCCTGAGAGCATTATCAGCTAACAAAGAATTATTGTCATTAAAATAGGCATCCAAATTTCTCTGAGCCTCAGCTACACCATTATCATCATCCCAATAATGTCTGCTTTGAGTCCACAGCACAGCTCTTTCACGACGGTACTGATTTACCCTCGCTCTAGTTTCGTCATTAGTAATGTTTGTAGTAGAGATTTCCTCATCTAGCATACGGATCAATCCCTCAATTCGAACACCATTCCTAATAGCTACTCTTTCCTGATCTTTACCAGCTGGAGCAGTATATCTTTGGGTAGTAACGTCTAGGCGAATTGGACGGCTACCACCATAAATCTGATCGAACCGACCTCGCTGGTAGTTTCCTCTATCTGTAATATGTCCAGAAGTCACAGCTACATCATCAGCTTCTATTTGCTCGATTCTCTCGATGTAATTGGCTAAATTTAAATTCTTTCTACTAAAAGACGCAATCTGGCCGTGTATTAGGGTGCCGAAGTCTCTCGCCAGTTGTAGCTCTTCTGGGGTAATAACCTCACCGGAATTGCTCTTGGTAACGATGGTGCTTAAATTCTGGAATTCACCATTTATATACCTTGTCAGTAAAACTCGTCTTTGAGCCATGAACCGTGCCATAACGTTGTTGTAGACTGTTATAGTTTCCAGTCGGGTGGGACGATTGACCAATATCTGACGCTCTTCAGCAAGTGGAAGCCGACCAAAAACTTGTTCAGGTAGTCTATCTGGTGATGTCATAGTCAATAAGGTTACACTATGAGATCTTGAATGTCAACAATTCTTCTATTTCTTTAACTTTTTGCTGCAGGAGAGGCAGAGGGTGGCTGTTGGCATAGCCTCTAAGCGAGCTGGTTCAATTGGTTTGCCACAATTTTCACACTTACCGTATTTTCCAGACCTTAAATTCTCCAAAGCATTTTTGGTTCTCATTAATACCAGCTGGAGGTTATCTTTAACTGCTACTGCTCTGCCGTGAACGTCAGCCAACCACGAATCATTACCTGGTTCTGAGCTTTCTGCCAGTCCATCAGCCTTAACTGGATCGTCCTTATCAATCGCTTTGATCTCTTCTTCGATCTCCTTTTCTTGCCTTTGTAAAATACTTTTTATTTTGTCAAAAGTTTTTTGGGGTAGGTTTAACACCAAGCCTCCTTAATGCAAGTCTTAACTTGCTCCTTCCATTATACCAGCTTCTTTTCATATCTTCTAGTGTAACCCGATCGTCCCTCAAAGCTGTAAGTTCTCTTACAGAAATGGTTTTTAGCTCATGTAGAGTCTTTTTAAAACTCTTTTTCGAAGCCTTAAAATAGATAAAAATCCCTAATATTAAGGTACTAAATGCCAGGATATGGCTATCGAAACTACTAACCCTAAGAAGATCAGTAATTGATTTAGTTAGCCCAATTGAGATCAAACCAATACTTAGAATTTTGCCTGGAAAATGAAATCTTAATGATTTTGGCCAGAGTTTAAGTAAGATTACCAAAAAGATCACCGCTTCAAAAAGCTGAATTGGGAACCTCTTGCCAACTGCTCCAACCATATTAACTCCTAGAAAGTTGCTCGGCATCCCAATTCCGCAGCCTCCCAGAAAACAGCCAACATCCCCTAGAATCAATCCTCCTAAAAGCCCAATCGCCGCTAAATCTGCTATCTGAAGAAAATCTAGTTTAAATCTTTTGGTAAAAAACAGTAGCGTTAGCCAACCCCCAAGTAACCCTCCCCAAAAAGATAGCCCAGGATAGCTGGTAATTAGAAGGATTCGAGACAAGCTCGGGGCAAAATAGTCAAAATTGAGGCTAACAAAAAAAATTCTGGCTCCAATTAGTGATCCAAAGAAAGTTAGCAAAACAAGATCGAGAATTTTTTCTTCATTTAAATCCCAAGCCCGCGCTAGTCTCCAAACTAAGAATGTTGCCAATAGAAAGGCCAGCGCCAGAAATAGTCCAAATGAAGAGACTGGAATCTTGCCAATTGAAAAAAGAATCGGAAACATACCTAAAAGGTTAGCACATTTGAAATCGCGCTGCAAATTTGTTTTCCTTGACAAGAAGTAGTACACTAGTTATTTAGCTAACTAGTTTACTAGCTAACTAGCGAGTTAGGAAAATTTCTAATTCGCTAGTTCGCCAAATCGCTAGTCCGCTTCTTTATGACAGCTACCGCACATGCATTGGTTGGAGGCGCTATCGCCGCCTCTGTACCTGATCCAGTTTTGGGACTTTCATTAGCCTTTGCCTCTCACCCTTTACTCGACATGATCCCCCATTGGGACTTAGGTTTGGGCTGGAGGCTTAAAAATAAATTTACCCTCTTTTTAGAATCCTCTTTCGATCTTTTGCTAGGCATTGGCCTAGCATTTCTGTTGTTTGGCGGGGCAGTTAATCCAGTATACTTTTTGGCTTGTATCTTTGCTTCCGAGATTTGGGATATCTTAATGATGCCCTATCTACTCTTTAACTGGAAATTTTTCCCATTTTCCACAGTCTATAAATTTCAACATGGAATTCAAAAAAATATCCGCTTACCTTGGGGAATCCTAACTCAAGCTGCCACAGTCTATGCCACAGTTCTCATCCTCCGCTTCGCCCACTTTGCCCTCGCTACTTAATCATCAATCTCTTCATGGGTCGCATGAGTGATGATTATTTCAGCCAATAAATCACGGTGGATACCAAGTCGCTTCGCTTTGCTTTCAAGTCTTTTAAATGTCCACTCATCTCCATCAATCACACTCTTAACCAGTAAAGCCATACTAATACCCACACCATCCTGTATTGAATGACCTGACTCATTTGTAGATAATATCATCACTTCACCTTCGGTGGATGTAACATAACTGAGAATTACTCTATCACCTTGAATAACTTTTTTAAAATGTTCAGTAACATCAAAAGCTCTTTCCGTATAAAGAGACCCCGTATCATCATATAGTCCTGTCCGTTCGCCAATCAAATCCGGCCGTTCAATAGTCATGTTTTATTTAACTCTTTCAACATATTCGCCGTTTCGGGTATCAATCTTGACTTTTTCGCCGACTTTCATAAACATTGGGACTTTAACAACTAGTCCATTGTCCAAAGTGGCTTCTTTATAAACATTAGAAACAGTATTACCCTTTTCTCCTGGTCCAGTTTCAGAGATCTCGTAGGATAAACTTAAAGGTAATTCCATGCCAAGTGGCTCATCATCGCCAATAATTAGATTAATTTCTAAGCCATCTTTAAGGAATTTAGCTGATTCTCCTCCGACGGACAAAGGCAAAGCAAACTGCTCAAAGCTAACAGGATCCATGAAGTTTAAATTTTCACCGTCACCGTATAAAAACTGAGCTTTTTTCTTTTGAACGTTAGCCTCTTCAACCCGAGCTCCGGTAATAAAGGATTTTTCAGTAGTAGCTCCAGTCTTTAGGTTGCGGACTTTTAAACGGATAGTCCCAGATCCCCTACCAGATTTATTGTGTTCATAAGTCAGAACCTGCAATAGCTGCCCATCATCTTTAAAAACAGCTCCATTTCTAAGTTCAGTTACATTTAAGGCCATATGCGTAAATTGTACCTAAAAATGATAAGATTATCAAGTAAACGTTAGCTGGTTATATGTGAAGCATCCAAAACATCTAGAGTGTTAGTATCCTGATAAAAGATTGCTTTTTCTTGTCGTGCTGCAATTTCTGTACCAACAAAATCAATACGATTTCTTAATACAACTCCTGGTCTTCCGTGAAGGAAGACAAGAGCAACTAACGCACCTGCAGAACCAAAAGTAACTTCAGGAGAACCACTCATACCTCCTAGAGTAAAAGTTAACACTAACCCCATTGCTTCTAAGCGATTTATTCTTTGGTTTATACTAAGGATTTTCCTATTTCTATTTAACTCCTTCAAAAGATTTGTCGGCTCCAAATCCGTAACTTGCTTTTCCCATTTTGATTGATCCAATTGGTATAAGTCTTTAATATTTCCAACAACTTCTTTTAATCCCATCGCTTATAACATTCTAATACCCATTTCTTTAAAAAACAATCCTCCATGTTTACCTGGATTCCTGCCTACACAGGAATGACGAGATGGCTTTGCTGTCTCTTTTTAGCCAGTCGGCATTTGAATAGATTTGCTCCAGAACCTGCTTAATAGCCCTGTTAGCTTCTGGAGCTGGGTTTTTCTTAAAGAACTTTTCCAGCTCAACTGCTTTTTCCTTAGTAGTAAAAACAGCGGCTGACTGGATTAATCTGGGTATTAAGAAATGTCCTCCGGAGTATCTTTCTTTTAAGACCTTCCAGTTCTTTTGGACAAACCCCCAAGTCAGATCCTTACCATTAGGATTTCTCCAAACTGAACCTAAAACAAAGATGGCATCTTGGGAACGAACATCTTTAGAGAGAGCAAATTCCAAAGTTTTCCCCAGTAAAGTTTTGCTTTTAAATAAAGACAGCGCTCGAGCTATTCGATCTCTTTCTTGCTGCAAGGTCTCCTTTTTATAGAGAGCTAAGAGCTGTGCATATTCCTTTTCTCCCCCATTTTCAGCCACCAGATTATAGACTACTCCCCGAAGATCAGGGTCTATTTTGCCACTGTTGAACATGTCTTGGGCTTTTTTAATGGTCTCTGGATCACCGTAGCTACCAAAGCTATATAGGGCTAAAGCCCTGAGCAAACTATCTGTATGCCCTTCGCCGTCTTTCTTTTCCCAACCAACCTTCCCTGTAATCTCTACAAAAATAGAGCGGGCATTTTTTTCAAAATCATTGTAGAAAGGCTCATCACTGATTAAATTAGCTACCTTATTAAGTTTTCCTGCTAACTCTGACCAAACGGTATAATTGCTCTCGGATTTGTAATTCAAAGCAAGTTTAAGTGCTTCATCAGTGCTGTTAAATCCAGCTTCAGATAGATCAAATGCATCCCTAATTAAACCAAACCGGTCAAGCACTCCAAGCTCCCCCTGACTTAAAGCTTGCCCCAGTTTTAACAGCAGCTCTTTTGAATAATCCACCCTAAGTAAACTCACCTCCCCAGCATTCAATTTAAGCCATCCCCCACTGGCTGGAATTGTCATGGATTTTTTATCCATCAAAAATTCTGACCCATCAACTCCTAACCCGTCACCCATGACTTTCAAGGGTATGCTCCACAAAGTCTTATCTTTAGCCTTGCTAGCGGAAATTGGGCTAGAAAAAAATCGTTCTTGGGTAATTTCCAACTTCCCCCTTCCCCCTTTCCGCTTTACCCTTACCAATGGGTACCCTGGCATACTGGTCCAATTGTGCATGATTATGGCAACATTTTGACCACTGACCTCCCCTAAAGCGTTCCACAAATCCTCAGTTCTAGCATTTGCGTATTGGTGTCTTTTTAAATAATGCCGCAGACCATCCCGAAAAACTTTTGGCCCTAAATACTCTGTCAACATTCGAATAATGCTGGACCCCTTGGAATAACTAACCGCGTCAAAAATCTCTGAGATCTCCGAAGGATGAACCACTTCAATCTCAACCGGATGAGTATTAGCTAGTCCATCTAACTCCAAAGCGCGGCCATGATCTTCAGTTAAAAACTGAGACCACATCTGCCACTCTGGGAAGATATGGTCAACCGCTAAATATTCAATATAACTAGCAAAGCCTTCATTTAGCCACAAATGAGTCCACCATTCCATAGTTACCAGATTTCCAAACCATTGGTGGGCTAGCTCATGGGCAATTACTACGACTACTCTTTGACGATTAGCGCTTGAAGATTTTTCTGGGTCAATCAAAAGTGCCGTTTCACGATAAGTCACCGCCCCCCAATTTTCCATCGCGCCGGCACTAAAATCTGGGATAGCAATTAAATCTAAAACAGGCAGCGGATATTTTATCCCAAAATAGTTCTCATAAAAATCCAAACATTTTATGGCTACTTCCAACGCAAATTCTGCTTGCTTGAGTTTACCAGGAGTAGTAAAAATCCGCACCAACACACCATTTTTGATGTTAGCTTCTATATATTCCAGGTCTCCGATAATAAAGGCCAAGAGATAAGTAGACATTTTTGGCGTTGGCGCAAATTTAACTACTTTAAACCCGCCTTCGTGCTGCGAAACTATCTCTGGCAAGGTATTAGAGATCGCCTCCATCTCTGAGGGTACAATCAGAGAAATATCAAAAATACATTTCTGAGAGGGTTCATCAAAACAAGGAAAGGCTCTCCGGGCATCCGTACTCTCAAACTGGGTAGTAGCCAAAAACTTCTCTACTCCATCAATTTCAAACTTACTTCTATAAAAACCCTTGAGGTTATCTGCTAAAATGCCTTTAAACTTAAGCCTTAACTGAGCTTTTCCAACTGGCAGCTTTTTTTGGAATCCCAGGGTAACTGTTTCCTCTTTTTCTTGGTAACTAACCTCACCAGCTTCTGAAAATTTCCCTGAAGTTATTTCAGCTTCTTCAATCTCCAGCCCAACTGAATGCAGAGTAATTTCTTTCACTGGTTTATCAATCTGCATCGCAATAGTCTCTTCGCCCAAGAAGGTAAACCCCGAAAAATCCGGCCGAAGCATCAGCTCATAACGAACTGGACTAACAAATTTTGATAACTTAACATTAGGCTTGATCACAGTAGTAGTATTTATACCCCAATTAGGTTTATAATTCAACCATGACCGAACCTGATAGGAGTATTGACCAAGAGATTAATCCAGAATGGGCTGAAAAAATTAGATCTAATTTGGAAGACGCTTTAACCGAAGAGATGTATCCTTTCTTCGATAAATTGGTCAATATCTCTCCTAACGATTTGACTTACGAGGAAGATTCTCGAACTTTTGAGGAAGCGACTCCGCGTGAACGAGAATTTTTAGTACGCGCTCTATTTGAAACAATTGGATTTGAGCCAAGTCATTCTGACCTTAAAAGGACTTACCAGGTTCAAACTCCTGATCCCTCAGTCTGGCATGGCGTGGCAGAAGTTAAAGTTTTCCAAACTGCCCGACAAGCTGAAGATCAATACCTACATGAAATACATTTTCCCGATGGCAGAATTGAATATGCAGTTGCTCCCTTCGACAAAAATATTTAATCTTTAATTCCATTCCACCCACCATCTAAATCATATACAGGAATATAAAGATGATCCAGACCTACTAAACTCCTACTTATTCCCTTGGGTACTTGGTCTTCTTTGAGTTTACCTAGTGACGGATCTATATCTAAGCACAGATGGAACTGCTTATAAGCATTGTTCGGATAAATTCTAAGTGGCTCATGAATCCTCGAAAGCGATTCTACTCCAACATTAACCACACACTCTTCAATACCGATCAACTTACCTCGAACAGAGTAAGGATGATATTCCGCTGTGACCATCACCAGCTGATCTGCATAAGGAATTGCTAAATCATTAGAATAGGGCCGAATGGTTCGTCCTAAAAGAGGTGCAAAAATTAATTCAATGCGTTCTTTCGTCTGCCTCACCTCTTCCAAAATTTCGTCTCGTCTTCCTAAAACAAATCCAATATCACCAATGGTACATTCATCCGCAATATCATATTTATGCTCTAATCTGGAAATATGTAACACTCCAGCCTGCTTTTCAAGCCTTCTTAAATCATGATCATAATGCGTTTCAACTTTTAAGGCTTTCACTGTTTGTTCAATAGCAAAACTATATAGCTTAGGTTGTGGAGCTAGTTGTTCAGCTACCAACCGATGATACTCACATTGTTGATTCAACTCTTGGTGGTATTGTGCTGAATTAAATTGCTCGCCGGGTTTTATCATACCATCACCTCTAATTTCAATTGTTCTGACCTTTTCAACCTCCTTAGCTTTATCGATATCCCCTTGTTGATAAAGAACCACTAACTCATTAACTGCTTCTTGAAATTTATCATGTTCCAACATATCTGTATTTATACAAGATCAAACTAGATTTGTCCACACCTGAATAAACTATTGCTATACCTATTGCCCTTATTATCTCCGATCGAAGGTTTTGGAGGCAATACCCACATCATCTGTGACTAAAACCATTGCCCAATCCTCTATCCCCAATTCCTTAATGAATTTTCTAATTGGTTCGGCAATATCCTTTTTAGAAACCCAGGTACTTTTTTGCCAACTAACTAATCCCCATTGTTTTAATCTTTCTCTAAAAGCATCCCTGACTTTACGGTGTTTTTCAGGAACATCAAAGATTACCACCCGGAATTTACCATCCCAATGATCTGCCTTAAGCGCCTCAAGAATCTCCAATTCTTCTTTTCCACCCGAAGTTAACCGAAGAAGAATTTTGCCTTCATGTTTGGATTTCTCAACCAATCCATCCCTAGTCAGACGGTGAACCGCATGGTATAGCGAATACTTTCGAATATTGGGAAAGGTATAAATGCTGCGATGTCTATTTTCAGAGATGTCATAAATTGTAATACCTACATCTGCAGCTTTCTCTAGTGTCTTCAGCAATAAAAGCTTGGTATCAGTTGGTCTACTCATTGCCTCTATTATCTACAATCGAAAGATATAGAGTCAATAGGCTCAAATTAAAATAAAGTTTGTTACATTTGAATCTTGGAATTGGTATAATACCCTAACATGCCGAGGTGGCGGTTTGGCCAGGTGGTGGAATGGTAGACACGAAGGTCTCAAAAACCTTTGAATGAAAGTTCATGAGGGTTCGACTCCCTCCCTGGCCACAAAAGAGAGTTCGTTCATAACGAAGTTATGCTTCGGCGAAGCGAAACCTTTTCCCCGACACAAACTAAAGTATTCATATTACCCCCTGACTAAATATCTTGACACTGCATATAAGCCATACTGTAAGATACAAGTAATGCAACTTTTAAAAAATAGGGCTGTTCGTTTCCTTGTAATCTTAATTACTTTTTGTTTGATACCACTGGGAGCATTCTTCTTGTTTTTGAGTCTCTATTTAGGTAGTGAGGGTGGAATATTCCATCGTTCAAGTACAATAGAGGCATTTTCTATTGTAATGCTTGTTTCAGGATTTGTCCTTTTGACTTCCTTAGTTAGAACCAGAAAGAAACTTTAAGTCTTCACATTGTTTGGCTGAAATCCGTGGCAACGCTCAAAGGATGGCCAAAATGGGCGAAAATGTGCATCCCCTTAGTTAAGGGCTCTTTTGGATTTAAAGAAGAAGTAGCCGACGGCACCGAAAGTGACCAGAGGTGACAGCCAATGTGGGATATGGAAACCAAAGCTATCTAAAATCATAATGGTTCCAAGACAAAGTATTGAATACATCGCTCCATTTTTTAGGTAGATATATTTTTTGATCCGGTCAATATTACTCATGGTTAGCTGACGTAGCACAATCGCCCCAATACCATTCCCAATTAAGATTAGCGGTACTGACAAGGTAAAAGCAAATGCCCCCAAGACTCCGTCAATTGAAAAAGTAGCATCAATTACCTCTAAATAAAGCACTTTACTTAAATCAGATCTGCCTGAATTTTTCAAACTTATCTCTGCCATCTCAGCATTTTGCCTAAAGCCATGGATGATAAAAAAAGCAGTTGAGCCGACTACAGCCCCAAAAGCCAGCAGAGGGTTTACTCGGAGAGCAAACCAAACTATCACCGCTAGCAAAATTGAGATGATTGCATAAAACCAAACTCCAAACTTTTGAAAAAGCCGCTCTCCTTTAATTCCAAAATTCTTCTCCTCCAAAAATAACCAGTGGAAAAAGAGAAAGACGAGAAAGATTCCGCCACCAATTAAAAGGATCGGAGCTGAAGTTTCGATAGCATGTACTACCTTAGGGTCATTGCTAAAAGTAGCGGTTAAAGCTCCAATTGGCCCTAAACTCGGTAGAGTTACCCAAACTATTAACCATGGCAGCAGTCCCCTAACTACAAAAACGGCAAACAAAAGCCCCCACAGTAGAAAGAACTTGCGCATCTTCTGGCCCATTGTGGAGAGCACCTCAGCATTAATAATGGCGTTATCCACTGAAGAAATCACCTCAAACATGACCAACCCAGAGATAGTTAAAATAATTGGTAAAAGCTCCATAAATCTAATTATACTTTGAGGGTGATTGCAATGAAAGTAGTATAATTAGCCTAATTTTAGGCTGCGGCGGCTGTGGCTTTTCCTTCATCTCTTCCAGCCGAGACTGGGGCGCGGCGAGCTTTTTCCATACCATAAAAGCGGGTTCTGTCGGCTCTAAAAATCAGTTGAATCTCGCCAGTGGCACCGTTTCGGTGTTTTTGAATATCTAAGGTAATCTGTTCCCTTTTTTCTGAGTCTTCATTATAAATAAACATCACCACATCAGCATCTTGCTCAATTGCCCCTGACTCCCTCAGATCAGCCAACTGAGGCTTTTTAGTACCCCTAGCCTCTACAGACCGATTAAGCTGTGACAGCGCAAATACCGGTACTTTAAGCTCTCTGGCTAAATTCTTAAGTTGTTGAGAGATCTCTGAAACTACTTGAACGCGATTTTCCAAATTGCGGCCTTGAATCAGCTGTAAATAGTCAACCACAATCAATTTTAGGCCATGTTCCATCTGCAACCTCCGAGCCTTTGTCCGCATCTCAGAAATCGACATTCCCGGAGTGTCATCAATAAAAAGAGGCGCTTCTGCCAGCTCACCCATGGCCACACTCAACCGGTCAAAATCTTTTTCATCTAGCCGACCGGTTTTTAATTTCCAAGCATCAATATCTGCTTGCCCTACCAACAACCGATCAACCAACTCCTCTTGGCTCATCTCCAGTGAGAATATAGCCACTGGCAAACCCTCGTGGACCGCCACATGCTGAGCCACATTTAGAGCAAAGCTGGTTTTTCCCATACCTGGGCGCGCAGCAAAGATAATTAAATTAGAATCCTGCATTCCTGCCAGTTTACTGTCTAAATCCCGAAATCCTGTTGGCACCCCCCTTAGCTTACCTGAGTTTTTTTGCAGATCATCCAGCCGATCAAAGCTCTGGGTTAGGGCATCTTTGATCGGAATAAAATCTCTTTGGATATGTTGTTGGCTTAAAGAAAAAATGCCTGATTCAGCTGCTTCAAGTAGGTCCATGACTTCCCCACCGGCGTCATAGGCTTGCTCAATTAATTTAGTCGCTTGAGAGATCAGAGCCCTCTTAATTGAGTGCTCTTTAATAATTTTGGCGTAGTGTTCAACATGTGCTGAAGTTGGTACAGAATTTACTAGCGTCGACAGGTAACTGGAACCACCAACCTTATCATAAGTACCCTGAGCTTTCAGCTCAGCAGTTAAAGTCACTAGATCAATTGGTTCGCGCTTTTCAAAAAGCGCCAACATTGCAGCATATATAAATCCATGGGTATCAGTTCGGTAGAAATTCGAAGGATGCAGGATTTCAGCAATCCGGATAATTGCATCTTTGTCTATCAAGAGAGCCCCCAAAAGGGACTGCTCAGCTTCTATATTCTGTGGAGGAAGTTTAGGTAAGGTTGACATAGTTATTAGCTGACTAGCGAGTTAGCGAACTAGTTAGCTAGTGGGCTGATCCGCTAATTCGCTTTTGACAATAAAACTACTTCAGTTTCTTCTGGCAACTTATCCTTAGTGATAGTCAACTTGGGAACTGGTATAACATTTTCTGCTCCCATCTCTTTCAAGAATTTCTCTACTGGGTCAAGTGGTAATTTTAAACCCTCTACCCCACCGTAATGCATTGGAATAACCATTTTTGGTTCTAGTTGGGCTATAATTCCAGCTGCTCCTTTAGCATCAATGGTATAGACTGAACCAACCGGTACCAGTAGTATATCGACATTATCAATCTCTTCAATTTGGGCTTCAGTCAACTCAGCTTGTCCTATATCCCCTAAATGGGCAATCCTGATTCCATCGATAATAACATTAAAAATAGTATTCAACCCCCGCTCAGAACCCCCACTATTATCATGAAAAGACTTTACTCCAGTCACAACCACTCCCTTAGATTCATATTCTCCTGGACCATCAAAAATTTTCGGCTCACCAGTTACTGCCTTAATATTACTATGGTCTTCATGGTCATGAGTTTTCAGAACAATATCAGCTCCCAAGTCTTTTGGTAACTTTAGTCCTGTAAAATCAGGGCTGAATGGGTCAATTAAAACTGTGGCATTTTTACCTTTAAGCTTAAAAAGGGCTTGCCCATACCAGTAAATATCCATGTTGGGATCTTAGCATAAAAGTTGACCTGGGAGCAAGATACCTTTAATATATACGCATGCGCAGTATGTCTACAGCTAGCTTCCTAGCTTCAACCTGCTTAATTTTAGTGCTTGGCTTAGGGTTTTTAGGAGCACTTCACTATGCTGTTAACCTCTCTCCTGGCAACTCACCGATTACCTCCTATAAACTTCCAGTCACTAGCCAACCAACTTCACTTAGTTTAGATATTACCAGCCCAGATGATAACATTTTAGTTTATGAAAAGCAGGTTTTAATCTCTGGTAAAACTACCTCGCTTGGGGAGATATTAATTAGTTCAGATACAAATGATGTGGTGGTGACTGCCAAAAAAGATGGCACATTTTCTTATCTTTACAATCTAGATAACGGATTAAATGAGCTTAATTTAGTTGCTTTTGATAGCTTTGGGAACCAGAAAGAAGCTTTCAGGACAGTTTACTATTCAAAGGAGGAACTTTGAGGGGGTTTAGGGGTTAGCCACTAGGGTTTAGATAAAAATATGAAAAAACATTTTATTATTTTTGCATTCTTACTTTCCGTATTTCTACACCCTATACCCTATACCCTATACCCTAGCTTTGCTGCTGAGGCTACACCTACTGCTGACATCAAATCCAAACTTGACCAGCTAAAGGCCGAGATCGCTTCTAAGGCCGCTAAAATTAAGGAAGATATTTCCCAAAAACTCCAGAATAGAGTTTATCTTGGTACCATAAGCTCAATTTCCACCCTCAGCCTAGACCTTGTTACCAAAGATGGTTCCAAAAAAATCACTTTAAATGAAGATACGGCCTTCGAAAATTTAAATCCCAAAGCCAAAGCTTTAAATTTTGGTGGACTAAAAAAGGAAGCCACGATCGCCGCTTTGGGGGATATTGATGATATGGGCTCGCTGGTTGCCAAAAAAATAGTTTTAATACCACTTAGTCTGGCTTCCCAAAAAAGCCGGTTATGGGGTCAAGTGACCACAGTTTCAAGCGGTAGTTTAGTTATTAGTAGTAAAGATGGTAGTAATTTAGCAGTTTCAGTAGATAAAAACACTACTATTCAACAAGCTGACAATGAAATTGTTTTTAAAGATATTAAAACTCAGGACCGAGTAATTATCTCCGGAACCCCAAATAAAAATGGAGCTATCTTAGCCAGCCTAATTTACCTCATCCCCAACTCCTCCACCCCCTCACCCACCCCATCAAATTCTGTAAAATCTAGCCCAAAACAATAATTGTAGGATTTATCTTTTGGATGATCTGCGTAAATCTTCCGGCTTCGCACTAGCAACTACCCAAACAGTTAAAACTGCTAAAATGATAAAAATTGGTGTACTGCCAAAAAATCTAATAAAATCAGCTTCAGTCATACTTCCCTTCTATTTTTTCTAAGTCCTGGCAAACCAAAAAGTAAAGCGGAAGAAATGAACAGTAGCAACCATATGATATTACCGACGAATTTTAAATTTTCGTTTAAACTTATTTCCATCATCGCCTCCTCGACCTCTTAAGCTCCAACATCTTAAGAGATACATATGTAGACATTATACCACCCAAGAGATTCTGAGAAAAGATAGCAATATCTGATTTGTTAAGAATTTGCAAAGTCAAAACTGTTAGAAATAACCCTTTAGCTACATCTAAAAATAGCTCTGAAATTTTATCTATTTGCTCATTAGTAAACTTTAGCATCTTTTAAAAGCTCTCTAGGAAAATGGCTGGGCAGTTCTGCCTTTAAAACATCCAGCTCCCGGAGGTTATTAACTGTCCCTCTATAGGAACCTTGATAGCCAAAGATTTGACCTTTAGAAACTAAATCTGGAAAAATAAAATCTTCATGGTCACCTTTATCTGGAAAAAGTTCAATACATTTTCTATCAAAAAGATAGACTCCGGCATTAATCCAATTTGGTAGGGTTGGTTTTTCCCTAAAGGCAGTGACTTTCCCAGAATCATCAATCTCAACTATGCCAAAAGGGCTAATTAAATGAATCATAAAAATGGTAGCCATGGCACTGTTATCTTGATGCAACTTAATCATCGGTTCCAAAGACTCAGCAATCACCTCATCACCATTAGATCCATAAATTAGCTCAACATCTTGTGGGATTAGTTTTAGGGCATTTTTGAAAGCCCCACCTCTACCCAATGGTTCGTCCTCTACAACATATTCAATTTTTAAACCCCATTTGGAGCCATCTTTAAAATAATCTTTTATAACTTCACTTTTATAGCCACAGGAAAAAACAATATGTTCAACCCCCTGACTTTTGAGAAGTAATACCTGATATTCAACCAGAGGCCTTCCTAAAACATCAATCATTGGCTTTGGCACTTTATCCGTTAAAGGCCGCAAGCGTTCCCCTTTACCACCGGCCAGAATGATCGCATGTTTCACCATATTTTGATTATACAACAAAATAATTTTGTGCGATAATGTACCTTGTATGAAACAAATAGTGCAAGCTGTAAAGGGTACGCGGGATTTTTATCCGGAAGAGATGGCTTTCCGGAGGTGGTTCTACGCTAAAATTCAGCAAGTTTCTGAGAGGTTTGGTTACCAGGAATTTGATGGCCCAATTATTGAATATATTGATCTTTATTCTGATAA
>Ga0209542_10011550_pt1 | contig 15652 bp, 17 predicted proteins | sample RifCSPhighO2_01_FD_184028 | JGI IMG/M metagenome (GOLD analysis project Ga0209542, IMG submission 184028) | Soil microbial communities from Rifle, Colorado - Rifle CSP2_plank highO2_0.1 (SPAdes) (version 2) | ecosystem: Environmental > Terrestrial > Deep subsurface > Rock core/Sediment ... | reverse complement strand
GCGAAAGAATAGGATCTATCGTTGCTGTCGGATAGGAATCAATTACCTGAGTTGGTTGTACCTGCGCCTGTACTTCTAAATTTGAGTTTCCGGATCCGAAAATGCCAAAAAGTGATGCAGCAACACCTGTTGCTGCGATTGCTTTCTGCAAAAATCTAGGGAATTTCGCAGCATTATTACTACTTTTTTTTGGAGTTGGAGTATATCCTATAACTTTATCTACATTTAATGCTTCTTCTCTTTTTCTTGCTATATTCTCTTGTCTTGTTAAAAATCCTTTATACCCGGCAAATGATCTTTGTCTTGCTGCTAAAACATCCGGAAGAGCTCTGGCAAACAATTCTTGCTCATCTTCCCCAAACCCAATTGTTGCAAGAGTTTGTTTGTTATAGGGGTCATTCAAAAAATTTTGTGTTCGATCTCGGGCCTTTTTGGAAAGTTTTTTCGCGAGTTCTGATGCCTCTGACTCCATTCTCAAAATACTTACTTGAGGAAACTCAGCACTTCTTACAAGTACCACGATAGTATTAATAAGTTCTGTATCTGATACTTGATACATTTTTAAATTTCCTGTAGACCAATGATTACTCAATGTTTTTGCTATACCTTCAACACGAGAGGCATGTACCATTTGAGTTATGATGTTATTTAATGTATGTGTCTCTTTTCTTTGTTTCATACAATTAGTTAGGATAGTATGTATCTATATATGCTTCGACAAAAAGGAGCGATTTTTGATAATCTTTAAAAAGTTCTTGTGCTTTTTCTTCTAATACTTGTTTTGCTTTTTTGCTTTTTGATTTTTTTAACCTTACTTTAATTACTGTCAATTCTTCCAAAAAAAGTGATTCAATTTTTTTGATTAAAGAATCAATTGCGGCAGCGTCTTGCGTAACCGTCTCTTTCGTTTCTTCAAAAATAACAGGTTTATTTTTTTTCATGTATAAGACCTATAATCAAAATTAGGTATCTCAATTTAGTTTTATTAACAGCTAAATTGCTGAAATGAATTATATAGGATAATCCTATAAAAGTCAAGTTATGCTGTATGACGAGCGGTACCGGAGGTTTTTGCGAAACTCGAGACATGTCTGCCGGCAGCGGAAATATCAACCTGAGGCAATTCTTCTGTCGGAGCTTCCGCTGCTTCTTTTTTTGCGGCTTGTTCTTGGTCTATTTGATCAAGCTCAGCCAGCAGGGCTTCGTATCTTTCTGCTGCCGTATCAAACACTGCAGGAGTATCCATGCCAAGTGCTTCCCGTGCTTGGAATTGCATTTCCATAGTTAGCTGTCGTGCTTTATCAGCTTTATCTTGATTATTTGTTACATCCAATACACGCCGTGCCAATTCCTCTCTATCGCGTCGTTGTGTGTCTCGTATTTCTCGTTCTTTATCACTAACCGGATCACTAACCGGTTTTGCTAAAACTTGTGGCTGAGGATATGCAAAGACTACAACCGGCTCTGCTTCTTGAGATTGGATACGTTTTTTTTCCGAAACTTCACTCATTCTTTCATCTTGCTGTGCAACATACTCAATAAACTTGTTGCCGGCTGAAGCTTGTGCTTTTTGAGCTTGTTGCTGACTCCATGCTTTTCCTCTTTTTTCTTTTTTTCCGGCAAGATGATTCAATAGGGAAGTCCGCAATTCTGATTGAATCCGCTCCTCTATAGTCCTTGCCAAGGCATTATCCGGTTGGACAATGTGTTGTGTGGGAATCCGTCCTGTTTTCGCCCAAAACTTCCAATGGGGAAATCGAGATGCAGGCATTGCGGAATTTAAACGTGCGGCAGACGATACCTTAGGAAGTTTATCCGAATGTCCAACATCCAAAAAAGCCTGAGGTCCTCTTGCGAGTTCTTGTAATTCTTGTGCTTTTTTACCTACAGAACCATTCCCACTAATTCTTTTTGCAAGCTCTGTAAATCCGTACCTTTCGAAAAATCCCGGTGTCAAACCAGGCATTCTTATTTCTCTCGGCTCTCCGGGTTCTTCACTTGCAGTTTTAATCACTCGTCCTTTTGCTAAAAGATCAGAAGGAATAGGAGCAGGGTATACCTTTTTATACAACCCAATCAAATCTATTGGTTGGTTGGTAACTTGTATAGCCTCTTTGTTTTCGGTTGAACTTTTAACTGATTTTGGTTCCTGTGGTTTTGGTTTCTCAAAAATTTGCCTAAGAGGTACTACGTATTCTCTTCGTAATTTTTCAATCCTTTGAAGTCCGTCAATTCTGGCCTGGGCAAGTTTTGTGTTCTTTCGAAGTTTATGCTTTTGCAGCTTATCAAGGAGTGATGAGTTTTCTTGGAAATATGCATGCTTTGCAAGACGATCGATGTTAAACGTCCTGCCGTCGCTATTTAAATCTTTCCAGGTTATGATTCCTTTTCTTTCTAACGCGCCGATTTTACTGGCTAAAGATCGCTTATTGTGTTTTCGCGTTTCCCAACCTTTTACTGCAGCTTGATTTCTGACGCGTCTTTTTTCTATTTTTATTGAAATATCTTTTTCTGTTTGAGCCATTTTTAACAAATTTACCCTAAACCGTGCTGTATCCAGCGCATAAGAAATCCTTTCTTTTATTCCTTCAATTTTTTCCGCGAGGGCTTTTCTTTGCAGTAAAAACGGCTCCAAAGCTTGGGGAGAAAATCGATATTCGGAGAGCGCACCGGCAAGAAGTACCGCGTCCGGCCTGTTTTTAAGCAGTATTTTTTTACTTATTACTCGTATATCCATGCTGCCGTCTTCTCGTACTTCTCTAAAGGTAATCATTCCTTCATCAACCAAAGATTCAACAGTATCCTGAAGAATCTTATTTGCATTTTGTGCTTCTGCCTTTTTTTGTTGGTCTTTTTCCAGCACGGCTTTTCTCATCTCCAAAGCACCTACAATAGCAGCTTGCGATGTGCCCAACAGTGCGCTCTCTTCTTGCTTTCGCAGTTCTTGACTTCGAATGTCTTCAATAATTGCTTGAATTTCCGGATCTCCAAAAAAATTATTGAGTTGTCTAACGTGCTGCGAAGTTTCAAGAGTTTGCAAAAAAGTGCTTAAAGGAGGACTCAAGTTTCTTAACGCTGCCATGGAAAGTGTGGAGTTTCCCTTCAAAAGCGCTTTTATTTGTGTTGCTATCGAGTCCAATTGCAATTGTAATACTTTTGCTTTTTGTAAAAGTTCCATTGCTTCTGCGGTTACCGGAAAACCGTCTTGACCGTCCTGACCTTCTTCTCTTAATCCGGCAACCACGAGCAAATGTGCAAATGCTTTATGTGTGGCAGAATCGAAAGGAATATCTGAAGGAATATCTGAATGAGGACTTTCTCCTGCTTCTTGCCAAGCAATATGTGCGATCTTTCTTCCAAAAGCAGGAATTTCTGTCTTCCCTAGCGCTTCAACTGCGGTATCAAGATTGAGTATTCTTGCAGGAAGATCAGGAAGATTTGATCTTCTTTCTCTTCTTTCTACGGAATTGTTAGGCATAGAAGAATTATACACAATACGCGTATTAAATGCAATATATTTATATCCTATAAAACAAACGTCTTACTTTCTTTTACGTATTATGGCACCCTATAATTAAGATTGTATCAGGAGGTTATGAAGGTTATTATTTTTTTGAGCCCCTTTATGTACACACCAGGTGTGTCGTAGGTAGACACATCAGGATTCTTAAGAAATTCCTACTCAAGAAACTTCTTACCTTTTAATTTTTCCGGAAGAAATGAGCTCTTATTTGTTGGACATACATATGTATCATTCCAGGTATAGTTTTTTCCATAGCCCAAACTTTTCATAAGTTTTGTCGGAGCATTTCGCAAGTGCAGTGGAACAGGTTCGTTTGGATACTCATACACTGCTTCTTTTGCCTTACTTAATGCGTTCACAACAGCTCGGGATTTTTTTGCTGTTGCTAAATACAAACAAATATGAGCCAAAATAAGTTGGGCTTCCGGCATACCGATTTTGTGTACGGCTTCAAATCCGACGTTTGCCTGAATCAAAGCGCCTCTGTCAGCTAAACCAATATCTTCGGAAGCAAAAATAATCATACGCCTTGCTATAAATTTTGGATCTTCGCCATTTTCAAGCATTCGAGCTAAATAATAAAGCGATGCGTCCGGATCAGAACCCCTCATTGATTTAATAAACGCGGAAATAATATTGTAGTGCTCGTCTGCTTTTTTGTCATAAAGTCCCGCTGATTTTGTCTGAAATACATCTTGAATAATTTTTTCATCTATTTCTTTTTGTTTGTACTGGGTTACTGCAATTTCTATTGCATTAAGTAGAATTCTCCCGTCTCCCCCTGAAAGTCTTATCAATAACTCTTTTGCCTCAGGTTTAACCGTCATTCTGGCCCGCTTCGCCTCGTCTTCAGCGAGACGAGCTTGTGAGAGCTGAGCTCTCTGTCCAGAATCTTTAGATTGCTTCCTCATCGATTCACTCGGGGTCGCAATGACAACAAGGGCTCTATCAATAATTCTTTCAAGATCTTTAAATTCAAGACTTTTTAAAACAAAAACCCGGCAACGCGATAAAAGAGCAGAAATTACTTCAAAAGAAGGATTTTCCGTAGTTGCTCCAATGAGTATTATCGAACCGTTTTCAACATGAGGAAGCAGCGCATCCTGCTGGGCTTTATTCCATCTGTGTATCTCGTCTATAAATAGAATAGTTCGAACTCCTTTTTCTCGGTCATGCTGAACTTGATTCAGAATCTCCTGCAAATCCGCTTTTCCTGCATTCACTCCGGAAAGAGCATGGAATGAACTCTTGGTTTCCTTTGATATTATACTGGCAAGAGTTGTTTTTCCGCTTCCCGGAGGTCCCCACAAAATCATAGAAAACAACGTATCCGACTCAATCATTTTTCGTATCAAACCACTTGTTCCAACCAAATGATCCTGACCAAAAAACTCATCCAAACTCTGCGGTCTTAATGTGTATGCCAAATTCACAGGAATATTGTAGCACAAACAAGAAATAATTCGAAAATATATATACTCCATATCGTCTAGCTAGTACGATACCGTATCGTTCTAAGTAGACAAAATAGTTAATTACGATTATTTAGCAAACTGACTTTGGAAAAATGCAATATCTTTTTGAACTATACCACTCCAACTACCTTTGGAAAAGTTGTGATTTTCGCCCGGGTAGGTAAAATACTCTATATCTTTACCCAGTTTTTTCATTTCAGAATAGAACTGGTCTGACCAGCGAAGCGGAACTGCTTCGTCATCCACTGCCTGCTGCAATAATATTGGTGCTGTAATCCAATTATAGAAATTTGAAGAAGAATATAACTCAGCATCATAGTCTTTTTCAAATTGAGCCACAGCACGACGCAAAGCTTTTCCATGATCATCAAAATCATCGGTAAAATATAAAATAGAGTAGGGGAATGGTTTGGTTACCGGATTCCACAAAACAGTTGGGTAGGGCTTTTCAATAATTGCAACAACAGAAAGCGCAATATGCCCGCCGTTGCTGTGCCCCCAAATGCCTATTTTTTGAGTATCTGCCTGCGCAACACTTTGTGAACCAAGAGTCTTGTTTAGACTTTCCAAAGAAGCAAGCAAAGAAACACCTGTTGTGTAAGTCTCAAACCTCTCTTCAATGGAATTTGCAGAAGGAGAAGCAGACTGTCCATATCCTAAAAAATCAGGAGCAAGAGTTATAAATCCGTTTCTGGCAAATAGTTCTCCCGAGTGTTTGGTTCCTTCACCTGTTGTATATTTTTCTTTTGGTACAAAACCCCGAAACTGAACAATTATTGGATACGTACCTTCTCTTTTGGGTATATGTATCAGTCCGCTGACTTTTTTTCCATCTGTTAAAAAATAAAACATGTAGGAAGTAATGGTTTTATCTTCTAAAACAACATTTCCAATAGTAATTTCTGATGGCTCAATAATTTTTTGCCGTAACCGTTCAAACGTATATTTATCCAAGGGTTTTTCAACCGGCTTGTTGTTTTTTTGAACAGGAGAAATAATGAAAGCATTTCTACTTAAATAAGCAAATAGTAAAAGAGCAAGAATTAGTAGTCCGATAGCAGCTTTCCTCACAACAGTAGTATACCACGCTATTTAATATTTAAACTGTATAATTATAATAATTATGGTGCTGATAGAGGCTAACACAGAAAGAAATCAGCGAATTGTTTTTATTCGTTCGGCAAGAAAAACAATTAGAGAAAACGCGCGGATAGAAGCAACTAACCCTTCTGGTATTTGGAGTTTTTGTGATGGCAATAGAGACTCGTATTGGGAAGACTTTAAGGGTTTGTATCAAGGCAATGAAGAAACCTTTGAAACAAAGCTAATAGCAAGACGTCAAGCTGGCCAAAAGGTTTGCGCTTTGGATTTAATGGGACGAGGAACCATTTTTAGTGAATTACCAATAGATGCCGGTCTTGCGGTAACCTTAGCTGATACAAGAAGCCAATATGAGACGGCTACTGACGCGCGAAGTGGATTTTACATTGTAGATGGTTGGGGTAGAAAAGAAGAAAAGTCCCGGGATATTCTCTCTAAACATACGTGGGGGAATATTAGAAAATGGCTTCACTGTATGGGCTTTTCTGGATTTCAGATAATTTTTTGTAGACCAATTGCAGGGTTTAATGATCTACCAAGAGATCCTTCCGTATTTTCCTGGCTGTTACAACAAGGATATAGCTGCCTTGATCCAAATGGTGGAGAACTTTTATGCTCAGTACCAAGAAGATTTAGCACTATACTAATGAGTTGGACAAATAATGTGGCAACTCAAAGAGGAATAAATGCAATCTATGTCGGGGATGTATTAAGAGTGGTTAGAAAGATAGAAAATCCGGATCAATTACCTACGAACAATCCTTGACGTTAGACCCAACTGTCTCTGAAAAAGTTCAGATACATATGAGACAGTAACGAATTTGCCAGCAGATTTTAACAAGATCATCTACAGATTCCCCAAATTAAGTAGAAGAGACTATATTAGTCTCATGACTACATACCAAACAGTGTTGGGCTTTGACACCAATGACAGAGCCAAGTTTAGATTCCATGTACTGCAGGTATTTTACGAGGGAGGATTCAAGGCTGTAAAATTAGCCTTTCCTAAACTTACAAGAGCTACCCTGTACAGATGGAAGAAGAGGTATGAGGATTCTGGCAAGAGATTAAATTCTCTGCTTCCTGGAGGTACCAAACCTCATCACACCAGGGTACATTCTGTACCAGTAAGTATAGTTTCTCTAATTAGACAGTTAAGGCAGGATTATCCCAGAATGGGAAAGATGAAGATTAAAAGGTTTGTGGATCAATTCTGCCATTCTCAGGGTATTGAGACTATCTCTGCATCCTCCATAGGCAGAACAATCAAAAGGTTTAACCTCTTCTATGCAGGAAAATCTAAAGGAAGGAGAGTCAGATTAGATTCATCAAGAAAGCAAAGAGTTAAACTGTGCCCTAAAGTATCAGATGTTAATCCGGGTTACATTCAACTTGATGGAGTTAAATTCTACTATTTAGGCAGATATTACTTCTTCCTAACAGCTGTAGATATTGTTTCCAAACAAGCCTGGGTAAAATTGGTTCCTTCCCTTAAAAGTAACCATTCAAAAGAATTCTTAAGAGAGATCATTACAACCTGCTGGTACAAAGTTCATACCATCCACACTGACAATGGGTCTGAGTTTAAAGCATACTTTGATGAAGCTACCAAAGAAGCTAAATTAACTCATCTTTGGAACTATCCCAAACATCCAAAAACCACTGGGTTTGTAGAAAGGTTTAACTGGACAGTTGAAGATGAATTCATCTTTGATGCTGAAGACTATCTCCTTTATCCGGAAGAATTCAAGCAGAAACTTACTACCTGGCTCATCTGGTACAATCAAACTAGACCACACCAGTCCTTAGAATATTTATCACCTTATCAGTACTTACAAGAAAGGAGGTTGTCTCAAAAGTACTGAACTAGGACATGATGTGTACACTCTTAATAGAGTATGGTATAATGTATCGCAATGAATGTTAGGGCGAAAGATCTCACAAAAGAAGCTCCGGGAAGTCCAAAAGAAAAACTTGGCGGATATGTATGTCTGCCGAGAATGATTGATAAGTGTCGGGCGATGATTAATGGTACGAATGGAGAATTTAATTTTAATTGTCCCCTTGATAAACGTTTACTTGAGTTCAAAAATATCGATGCAGAGGAGTTCAAAAAATACGTTTCAGAAGGAAGAAGTGATGAAGAGATTTTGGAATGGTTTAATATTAATGGCGATTTTAAAACAGACGAAGAAATTGAAAAATGGTCCAATCAGGCGGATAGAAAAGATTACGCAACCAGGGAAGATAAAAAGAAATGGTTTATTCCGTATTGCGAAAAACTCGGATTAGACCCATTTAAAACCTCACTGTTTGATTATCTGGACGCCGACGATAAAGCCTCTTCCTCTTAAATTTCCGCAGGTGGAGCTTCGTTTCCACCCCAAGGGTGGAAATACATCGAAGAAGCAAACTATAAACTTGCTACTTTTGGTGATTTTCCCTACAATCATTCTTATGAAGAAGAAGGTTTTTTTATTGTTTTTACTTTTGCTACTTTTACTTTCTATTCCCTACTCAAAAGGTGCGTATGTGTTTGTTAATAAATCTGTATGTGATGTGCCTATTACCTATAGACTGGGAATTATTGATAACAGGTTTAATGTGTCTGCCGATGAATTTTTAAAAGACATACAGGAATCTGAAGAAATCTGGGAAAAGCCGATTGGAAAAAATATCTATCAATTTGACCCAAACGGAGAAATAAGCATTAATCTTATTTTTGACGAAAGGCAAGAACTGCATAGTAAAATAGATTCTTTGGAAGGACAATTAAAAGGCGGAAAAAGTACATTAGATTCACAAATCAACCAATATGAAAGTTTAGCTGCCGAGTTTAAGCAAAATTTAGCCGGTTTAAATGAAAAAATAACATATTGGAATAGCAAGGACGGAGCGCCTAAAGATGTGTATGAGGAGCTTAAAAAAGAGCAGGCAGATTTACAATCTCAAGCAGATAAATTAAACGCTATGGCAAAATCATTAAACCTGGAAACCAGTCAATACAATACTCAAGTCGGGAGTTTAAATAAGACGGTTGATACGTTTAATCAGGTTTTACAAGGAAAACCGGAAGAAGGGATTTGGAAACCTGCAGAAAAACGAATAGATATATATTTTAGCTTTGACCATGATGAGTTGGTTCATACTTTAGCTCATGAATTAGGTCACGGCCGGGGACTTGAGCATGTGCAAACAGAAGGTGCAATCATGCATGCGTTTACTAATAAAAATACCGAAGCCTCGGGAGATGATGTTTTGGCAATGAGTGCGGTTTGTGTAAAAAATTACGCAAAAGAATATTTGCGAAATAAATCCTCTCGCTTTTTCTATGGGGGTCCTAAAAACCCTTAGGTGTCCTACCTAAATCACCTCCCAGGTGAATTAATCGGTTAGCTTTAAAAGCTTTCCTTCATTTCTGACGTACTCAAACATTTTGACAAAAATTAGTAGAGAAATGGTAAGCCAGATAAAGTTTAGAAGGGTTGCAATGACGAGGTGATCCAGAGGAACTATTCCTTTAATAACTACGGTTCTCATTCCCTCAAACACATGAGTTGCCGGAATCGAAAGCGCTATATATTGTAAAAATTTTGGTAAGACAGAAACCGGGTAAAATACTGCCATAAATGGCTGTATAAGAGTCGTTAGAGCAAATGCCAAAACTTGAGCAGACTGGCCGAATCGTAATAGAATTGACGTGGCAATTAGGCCTAAAATCCAGCCAAAAAAGAACAAATTTACGACAAGTGGTATAAGCAAGATTCCAAAAGAAAAAAGATTAAACTGAAAAAATACTAAAGAAGCAATATAAAGCGTTGCTCCAATTAAAAAAATTCTCGCAAGTCCTACAAAAACCGTTGCTAAAATAAAATCCGCAAGGGTTATTGGCGTGACAAAAAGGTTTAGTAAATTTCTTTCCCATACTTCTTCCAAAAATGAAATTGATACAGATTGTTGGGCTCGCAGGACAAAATCCCAAAATATAATTGCTCCTAATAAAATATGAGCAAAAGAAACGTTATTTGTTTTAAATTGTGCCAAATACGCTGTCAAAAATCCCCAAATTAAAATGTCCACAATCGGCCAAAATATTACATCCAAGATTCTTGGAATAGAACGAGGATAGAGATATAGATATCTGAGTACTAAGGCGTAAATTCTAGTTATATTCATACGTAAAGTTAAAAGCAAATAATTTTCAATTTTCAATGTTTGTACATTAAAAAATTAGAATTTGATTGAAAATTGGGATTTGAAAATTGTAAATTTAATATTCTTTATTTCTTGCCAGTTTTATAAATACCTCGTTTAAATCTCGTAAGCCAAATTTTTTAACAAGCATTGCCGGAGTTCCTTCGGTTACGATTTTTCCTTCATTAATAAATATGGCTCTGTTACAAAGTTCTTCAACCTCGCTCATATTATGCGTTGTATAAAGAATTGTCAGGCTTTGCTCTTTTTGAATTTTTTTTAAAAATTTTCTCATTTTGTCTGCAATATCAGGATCAAGGCTTGCGGTTGGTTCGTCCAAAAACAGAAGTTCGGGATCGTTCAACAGCGCCTTTGCCAGGTTAACTCGCGTTGCTTGTCCGGATGAAAGCGATGCGTATGTTTTTGGCAAAAGGGGAGTGATTTCAAGAAAATCTGTTAATTCTTTAATTTTTTGTTTGTAATGTTTTACATTATAGAGCCGTGCGAATGTATATAAATTTTCCCACACTTTTAAATTACCCGGTAAAGAAACATACGCGGAAGAAAAATTTACCCTTTGTAAAATTTCTGTCCTGTGAGTTTGTAAGTCCATACCAAATATAGATATTGTTCCATGGGTTGGTCTGATTAGTCCTAAAAGCATTTGAATGGTTGTGGTTTTTCCGGCTCCGTTAGGCCCTAAGAATCCGAGTATTTCCCCTTGTCTGATTTCAAAAGAAACGTTTTGTACTGCCTTAGTTTTTTTGCCAAAAGTTTTGGAGAGATTTTTTGTCTTAAGGAGAATGTTCATTCTCCGATTATACCACTAAAGCAAGCTCTGCGAAGCGGAAGTGTAGCTGGGGACTTTGTATTACAAGGGCATGTTTACTGAAAAAGTTAAAATACATATGCGACATTAAGTAACTTGGATCATTACGCCAGAGCTTATCCAATATTTAGTAGAATTAAAGGCTTGAAGGGGGTGAAAAGAATGCTTTCAAGTCTTAGAAAGTTCTCACAAAGTGAAATTGCCCAGCAAAGAATGAAAATCATTAAGGTATATGAACAATACGGGGAAAAAGCCACTATTGAGGCTTTTGGAGCTGACAGGAAGGTAATTAGTAGATGGAGGTTAAGGATGAAGAAAAATGCAGGTAGACTGGAATCATTAGTTCCATATTCAACAAAACCTGATCATTTTAGGACAGTTAAATATGCTGCTGGAGTTGTGAAATTTATCAGGAAGCAAAGGGATGATCACCCAAGACTTGGTAAAGAAAAACTTAAGCCATTACTTGATGAAGATTGTAAATTAACAGGGGTTAAAACAGTATCACAGTCAACTATTGGTAACATCATTAAAAGAAATAATCTATTCCATCAGAAGGCTGGTAGGTATTATCACAATCCTAATGGTAAATGGGCCAGGAATGAGGTTAGAAAGATCAAAAGACTTAGAGTTAAACATTCTCCTAAACCAGCAGATTTTGGGTATATATTATCTGATACTGTCATCAGATTAGATAATGGTGTTAGAGATTATTACTTATCTGCAATTGATGCCAAATTAAAATTTGCCCTAACTCTAAACTACAAAAGATTAAGCTCAAGAAATATGAAGGATTTCTACCAAAGATTTAAAACAGTTTACCCTGGAGTAGTTAAAACCTGGCAAACAGATAATGGCTCCGAAAACCTTGGGGAGTTTGATGATGCTCTTAAAGCTGATCAGATTCCCCATTATTTCTCCTACCCACATTGTCCTAAAATCCAAAGCTACATTGAAAGATACAACAGAACCATACAGGAAGAATTTATTGATAACAACTTAGACATCTTGGATGACAAAATCCTACTTAACCAAAAACTAGCTGATTACTTAATTTTGTACAACACTATTAGACCACATAAATCTTTAAACCTTAAAAGCCCTCTAAAGTATTTAATTGAGAAAGGAGAGATGTCGCAAATGTCCTTGACTTATACAGGTACTTGACTTTTAAGTTTAAAATACAGTATAATACTCCTTAATTGGGGATGCATTGCATCGACAAGATTTGTACGTTAAAAACTGCAAGCCGACTTTGATACTAGTCGCAAAACAGATTCAAAGAATACATGCTAACGATTATCGTTATGCGTTCAATTTTGCTGGCGTAAGCAATTACCTTTCAGCTTAAAAGAACTGTCTATAGAATCTTTTTTCAACGGGACTTTATAGGCATAAACACAGTTGAGAAAAAGATAAGGAAACGGTTGATCTTTATTGTTTTTTAAACCTTAGTTTTATTCTATCCTGTCAATTGGTAAAGAGTAAAATGAATTTCAAAAATTGAATACGCTTGTAGAAGTTTTTAATATATGGTCTTGGACTCGAGTTCATTGCTCGACATCTCCACAAAAAATCCCGCTTTTGCGGGATTTTTATTGGGATAACTCCTGCTCCATATCCCTTTGTATATCCTGCCTTTTTTTAGCTTCCTTTTTTTGATACTCTTTTTTGCCTTTTGCCAAAGCTAGTTCTACCTTAATAAACCCGTTTTTTACATATAAAGAAATCGGAATAATGGTTACATGCGAGCCGTCAACGCGGGATTTTAGGGCTATAATTTCGGCTTTATGAAGCAAAAGTTTTCGCGTGCGCTTTTCGTCATATCCTTGAGGCCTGGCGTATTCATACGGAAAAATCTTGGCATTTACTAAATATGCTTCGCTGCCAATTGTACGAACGTGCGAACTCGACAAATCCGCATGACCTAAACGAACAGCTTTTACCTCAGAACCCAAAAGATTAATCCCTGCTTCAAACCGTTCTAGTATCTGGTAATCATACAACGCTTTTTTATTACTAATCTTCATAGCAGTATGATACACCTTGAGTTTTCTCCACACAAGCCATACAATTACAAAGCATGGCTATTTCGCGTTATAAAAAAGAACATAAGCTTTCTGTTTTCCGAACCTATTTAAAAGAAATTGTGTATGGCGGATCAGACGGAATTGTGACAACGTTTGCGGTTGTAGCTGGATTTAACGGCGCAAATGTAGCAACAAATTTTCCCAGCTACACTTTTTTTACGGTCCTTTTATTTGGCCTGGCCAATCTTTTTGCCGACGGAGCTTCCATGGGCTTGGGTAATTTTTTGTCTGTTAGGTCCGAACAGGACGTATATGAATCTGAATCAAAAAAAGAACGTGTCAATATCCAGAAAAACCCTGACCAAGAAAAAACCAAGACCAAAGAAATTCTACTTTCCAAGGGATTTTCTCCTCAAGACGCAGAAAAACTAACAAATATGTACTCAACGAATCCGAATTATTGGGTTTCCTTTATGATGAATCACAAACTTGAAATCCCCAATCCTACATCGGAAAATCCCTTTTTAACCGGCATTGCCACGCTCATATCATTTGTGACATTTGGTCTGATCCCTTTACTCCCATACATTCTTACTGTTGAACCAAGTAAAGCGTTTTCTTATTCAATATCAGCAACCATAGGAGCCTTGATCCTTGTGGGAATACTCAGGTGGAATGTAACACTGGAAAATCCAGTCCGCTCAATTTCTGAAAATATTATTTTGGGCGGGGCAGCGGCCATCATCGCCTATATTGTCGGAACATTCTTCAAACTATAGTTTCTTCTTGTCATTCCGGGGCCCGACCCGGAATCTATATCCTGAATCAAGGTTCCCCCGATTTAATCGGGGTTTAGAATGACAACTGGATGGCGGTGTCTGTTTGAAAATATCCGAACGGAAATCGCTCGGCTCGGGCGCGGCGGTATTCCCCCACACCCCCCCTTCCGCCCGCCTCGCCTTGTTTGCCCGACCGATAGGCGGGAACCGAAGCGGAAAGGACGATTGCAAGTTTTTCTTTGGCGGCAAATTTGAATTACCAATTCCTTTTCTGATAATCTTCCCAACTTCTATTATCTTTCTGATATAGCGGGTTTTCCATGTGATTTTTCACATATTGCAAAAGACTTTTATCGTCCGTCAGTTGTTCTAATACTTTTAATTGAAACTCTAAACATTGTTTTTCTGCTTGAGTTCCAGTCCATGAATCAACGTCTGGCTTTCTGTCTTTTAACCGTTCTCTTTCTTGGTGATACAACAAGGAATGAAATCCGTCATGAGCTATAGTTGATCTGGAAGTCCAGCAAGCATTTCCAAATCTTCTCTCGTTCTTTCCAAAAACTTTTCATCACTTTCAACTTTTATTCCGAAAAATTCTGGAGCGGGTTTTGGCTCGATTTCTTCTGGAGTTTTAGGAGTATTATTTTCTAGTGGTTTTTCAAAGAGTGTTTCCATAAATTTATTTTTCTAAATCTTCCATTGGAACGCTTAACGCTTTGGCGATCTTGGCGACCGTTTGCACGCTTGGCTTGACGACGACACTACTCTCAATTTTTGTCAGCGTTGTGTGCTTCACACCGGACTTTCTCACTAAACACAACAGATTTTAGCCTTATAATTCGAGCTTGCGAGAATTTCAAGCTATGCTTATCATTATAACTTTTCAGCTGTTATAATGCGACTATGGATGAACGATGGAAAGTAATCTTATATAGAGGTCCAGGTGGAGGTTATCCAGTACAAGAATTTATTGATGAACTGGAAATAAAAGCACAATCAAAGGTTCAAGATACTATCAAATTGCTTCAAGAGTTTGGTATACGACTGGGTTTACCTCATGTCAAAAAGCTTACTGGTACTGAACTTTGGGAACTGCGTGTTTTAGGCAGTGATAGTATTCGGGTGTTGTATGTTGCAGTAACAGGAAAAACCTTTGTCCTCCTGCATGGATTTAAGAAGAAAAAAGATAAAACACCGCCAAAGGAGATAAAAGTTGCAGAGAGTAGGCTCGCTGAACTAAGATCTAGAACAAAGTTGAGGGATTGATATTATCACAATACTGCTATATAATGTAAAAGAATAAAAAAGGAGTTATCTATGAAACAAAACATCGGAATGGATTGGGAAGATTTTGAAAAAGAACTATTCAAAAGACCTGGTTTCAGAGAAGCACAAGAGGAAACTCGTCTTGAATACGAAATTGCCAGAGCTTTAATTAAAGCCCGGATTGAAAAGGGACTGAGCCAGGCTGAAGTTGCAAGGCTGATGAATACCAAGCAGTCTGTTATTTCTAGGGTTGAAAATGCTAGAACTATGCCCTCCCTTGCCTTTCTTAAAAGATTAGCAACAGTTCTTGATGCTTCTTTACAGGTACAATTCAAGTTCTAAATTTGATTCAGTTGGGATCATGATTAATTTAGGGTATTATGCATTTACGGGACGAGATATAATGGATCGTGTCGGCAATTACGATTGTCTATTCAAGTCAATTAAGTGATAGA